>Ga0193962_1001663_pt1 | contig 10258 bp, 7 predicted proteins | sample FB_5_MG_FD_140335 | JGI IMG/M metagenome (GOLD analysis project Ga0193962, IMG submission 140335) | Microbial mat bacterial communities from the Broadkill River, Lewes, Delaware, United States - FB_5_MG | ecosystem: Environmental > Aquatic > Freshwater > River > Microbial mats | place: USA...
ACGTGGTTTAATTGTTGCCCCTCCTAAAGCGGGTAAAACACTATTATTACAAAATATAGCGCAAAGTATTGCTTATAATCATCCTGATGCAGAATTAATGGTGTTGCTCATTGATGAACGACCTGAAGAAGTAACTGAAATGCAACGCCTTGTTAAAGGTGAAGTGGTAGCTTCAACATTTGATGAGCCAGCTAGTCGCCATGTACAAGTTGCAGAAATGGTGATCGAAAAAGCAAAACGTTTAGTTGAACATAAAAAAGATGTCGTGATTCTACTAGACTCTATTACTCGACTAGCGCGAGCATATAACACTGTGGTTCCTTCTTCAGGCAAAATTCTAACGGGTGGTGTTGATGCAAACGCTTTACATCGTCCTAAGCGTTTCTTTGGTGCAGCCCGTAATATTGAAGAAGGTGGTAGTTTAACCATCATCGCGACGGCATTAGTCGATACCGGTTCTAAAATGGATGAAGTTATCTATGAAGAATTTAAAGGCACGGGTAATATGGAGCTACACTTATCACGTAAAGTTTCAGAGAAACGCGTTTTCCCTGCTATTCACATTAATCGTAGTGGTACACGTCGTGAAGAATTGATTACTAAGCCTGATGAGTTACAAAAAATGTGGATTTTGCGTAAAATCGTACATGAAATGGATGAAGTTGGCGCGATTGAATTCCTTATTGATAAATTGGCTATGACTAAGACCAATGATGAATTTTTTGACTCAATGAAACGTAAGTAAGTTTTTACTTTTGACAGAAAACCAGTCGTACCGACTGGTTTTTTTGTTTTTAAACCGTTTTCTTAACATTTAATGACAATTATGAAATATAACGACTTAAGAGACTTTATCAGCCAGTTAGAAAAAATGGGGCAATTAAAGCGCATTACTAGCCCCGTTTCTACTCATCTTACCATGACTGAAATTAGCGACCGTACATTGCGAGCTAAAGGACCAGCATTATTATTTGAGAATGCGGTGGATGAAAACGGTAAACCTTATGATCTACCTGTATTAACTAATCTTTTTGGCACACCTGAGCGTGTTGCTTTAGCGATGGGACAAAGTGATGTTAAGGCTTTGCGAGATGTCGGTAAACTACTTGCCATGTTAAAAGAGCCTGAACCCCCAAAAGGTTTTAGAGACGCCTTAGGCAAGCTACCTATTTACAAACAGGTGCTTAACATGCCAACTAAAATGGTAAAAAAACCGTTATGTCAGCAAATTGTGTTGAGTGGTGATGAGGTAGATTTAAATAAATTACCCATTCAAACTTGTTGGCCAGGTGACGCTGCACCGCTAATAACATGGGGCTTAACCATTACAAAAGGGCCTCATAAAGAACGACAAAATTTAGGTATTTATCGACAACAAGTCTTGTCTAAAAATAAAGTGATTATGCGTTGGTTGTCGCATCGTGGTGGTGCATTAGATTTCCAAGAATTTAAACAATTGCATCCAGGAGAAAAATATCCAGTTTCGGTTGCTTTAGGTGCCGATCCAGCCACTATTTTAGGTGCTGTAACACCCGTCCCCGACACCTTGTCAGAATATGCTTTTGCGGGGCTATTACGTGGTGCTAAAACCGAAGTAGCTAAATCAATTAGTAATGATTTAGAGGTGCCTGCAACGGCAGAAATCATTTTAGAAGGGTATTTAGACCCAGATGAAACAGCACCAGAAGGGCCCTATGGTGATCATACTGGTTATTATAACGAAGTCGATGACTTTCCTGTATTCACCGTAACACATATTACTATGCGTAAAAATCCTATTTACCATAGTACTTATACAGGTCGTCCACCAGACGAACCTGCCATTTTGGGAGTAGCGCTAAACGAAGTTTTTGTCCCCATTTTGCAAAAACAGTTCCCTGAAATACAAGATTTCTATTTGCCACCTGAGGGGTGTTCATATCGTTTAGCGGTTGTGACTATTAAAAAGCAATACGCGGGACACGCTAAGCGTGTAATGATGGGTGTTTGGTCGTTCTTACGTCAATTTATGTATACTAAATTTGTTATTGTATGTGACGATGATGTGAATGCTCGTAATTGGGAAGATGTTATTTGGGCAATGACCACCCGAATGGATCCCAGCCGAGATACAGTGCTCATTGAAAATACCCCAATAGACTATTTAGATTTTGCTTCGCCAGTATCAGGTTTAGGCTCAAAAATGGGGTTAGACGCAACGAATAAATGGCCAGGTGAAACTAATAGAGAATGGGGAGAGCCAATAGTTATGGATGAAGCGATTAAACAGCAAGTTGATGATATTTGGGATGAACTTAATATCTTCTCAGAAGCAACAATGAAAGAACAAGGTTAATAAATGAATACAGTTAATTGTCAAATAATATCATTAATATCGCTTACACCGCATGTGTATAAAGTGTTATTAAAACCGAGTCAAAAAGTCGATTTTATTCCTGGTCAATACTTAAATTTTATCATGAGTGATAAGGATAAACGCCCATTTTCTATTGCGAGCTCACCAAATAGTGACTTAATAGAATTGCAAATTGGTGCTTTTATTGCCGACAGTTACCCAATGCAAGTGATTGAGCGTATTAAAGCTTCACAGGCAAACAATGAGCCTGTAGCTGTTGAAATTCCATTAGGTAATGCACAGCTTCGTACTGATAGTGAACGACCATTGCTTTTGCTAGCAGGTGGCACAGGTTTTTCTTATATAAAATCAATGTTTGAATATTTAGTTGAGCAAAACTCGCATCGTCATATTATGGTGTATTGGGGGTTAAGAGAGTTGTCAGCGGCTTACGAATTAGAAGAAACTGCAGCAATGATCGCTAAATTACCTTATGCTAACTTTATTCCTGTTATTGAAAATGTGGCAGAAAATACGGGTAAAAATGATGTTTGGCAAGGAAAAACGGGCTTAGTTCACCAAGCAGTAATGCATGATATCATTAGCTTAGAGCCTTATGATATATACCTTGCTGGTCGTTTTGATATGGTAGGACTTATACGAAGTGATTTTATAGAGCATGGCGCATTGGTCGAGCATATGTATGCTGATGCATTTGCTTTTATTTAAATGAAAACAAATGTTGATTGCACAGTAATTACAAGGATGTAATACGTTCAAATAGTTCCCTATTTCAGCTAACACCATAAATACCCCAACTAAGTATAATATAAATCAAGCTATTTAATTCACTACAAAATTTACCTTGAAGTATTTCTATTATTTCAATACCTCATAGTTATCATTCTATATTTCTTCAATCAATGCTTTACCTCTAGGCCTTTTAAGTTGAGTGGGAAATAACTTAACAAACTTAGTATTAAACATTTATATAAACAAAGGGTATTCACCACAACCATTAATGATAATGGTTATCATTGACATTCTTGTTGTTCTTTTGTAAAGTGCGCGCATTCAGAATAATAAACATATAAAACACAATTTTTTGACAAGGGTTTTCAATGAAAAATCAATTTAAGTATCAAACCTTAGCAGCATGTATTGCAATGGTTTGTAGTGTTGCACAAGCTGATAATAGTCAAGCGAATGAAGCCGAGGCACCAATAGAGCATATGGTTGTCAGTGCAACAGGTTTTGAGCAAAAACTTACCGCAGCACCTGCGAGCATCTCTATAATTACAGAAGCAGATCTTAGAACGCGTCCTTTTATTACACTTCTTGATGCAATTAAATATCAAGAAGGTGTTGATATTGGAACAAGCCGTGATAAAACAGGGCAGGGTTCTATTAGCATGCGTGGCTTAACGAGTGAGTATTCATTGATATTAGTTGATGGTAAACGTCAAAACAATCATGGTGATATATACCCTAATAACTTTGGTGGTAATGCTTTTGGGCATATTCCTCCAATGGATGCTATCGCACGAGTTGAAGTGATTAGGGGGCCAGCATCAACATTATATGGTGCAGATGCGCTTGGTGGTGTTATTAATATAATTACCAAAAAGGCAGAGGGAAAATGGTCAGGCTCTATGAGTTTTGGTCGTAGTTTACAAACGGATGATCAATTTGGCGATGATATTACTACCGATTTTTTTGTTATGGGGCCTTTAATTGAAGACACATTGGAAATTAGCTTACGCGGTAGTATTTATGAAAGGCAAGCGTCTTCGCCAGAGTTTTCTCCAGCAACGGATCCTAATGGCGTAATACATGAACGTTCATTAGGCTTTGGTAGTGGCGGGAAAACAGTTGATAATACTAATCAACAATATGGTGTATCTTTGTTGTTTACACCGAGCACGGCACACACAATTCGCTTTGATTACGACAACTCTAATCAAAAGTATGACAACACCCCTACCTATAATATTAATACTGAAGAGATTATTTATCCGCTAGGAACTAAAGATAATATTGAATCAATATGGCGTACGTCTGGCGGACAAGTTTCGCCTCGTGCTGGGTATGCTGCTGATCAAGAGTTTGACCGAGAATGGTGGTCGTTAACTTATGATGCTGATTGGGGGTTTGCTAGCTCGTTTGTTGCTTTATCTTATGTTGAAACTCAAAATAATGGCCGTACTATGCCGTTAACTGTTGCGGAACGTCAATTATTACAAGTAATGTACGATGGTGAGGGTGATTATGCGGGTATGGCAGAGGCTGATAGAAAAGCATTAGCAGAAGAAACTTTTTTACCTAGACCACAACGTCCTTTAGAAAGCAGCCAATATACATTAGACGCTCGTTTAGATATTCCATTAACTGATTTAGCAGGTGATCATAATTTAGTGATTGGCGGTCAGCTTACTGATGGTGAATTGCTTGATGGTGTTTTTGGTATGGAAGATAATGTTACTAATGGTGTACAAGAGCATAAAATGTATGCGCTTTTTGTTGAAGATAACTGGACTATTATTGAACCACTAACCATTACAGCAGGTATTCGTTACGACAAGCATGACGTGTTTGGTAGTAATATTTCACCTCGTTTATATTCTGTTTACACCTTATCTGATAATTGGACGATTAAAGGGGGCGTAAGCACAGGATTTAAGACCCCTAAAACAACTGATTTGTATGACGGTATTACAGGGTTTGGCGGTCAAGGTACCTCTCCTTTTGCTGGTAATCCAGACTTAGAACCCGAAACCAGTGTTAATAGTGAGATAGCTTTATATTGGAATGCTCCTAAAAAGGGTCATAATTTTAATATTACTTATTTTATGACTGAATTCGAAGATAAAATAGCCTCGGGCGACCGAATTAATAGTTGTAGGGCGACTAACGGCGTCCGTCCGTGTGTTAATTTAGGTGCTTATGATGATTTAGGTTATACAACATATAGCCAAAAAATAAATATTGATAAAGTAGATATTCAAGGTATTGAAGTTGCTGGTAGAATTAACCTGACAGAACGTTGGAATATTAGTGCCAACTATACATGGACAGATAGCGAACAAAAGAGTGGCGCTCAGGAAGGTCAACCATTAACTAATACAGCGGAACATATGGCTAATATTACTGCTGACTGGACAATAACTGACAGTTTAAATGTTTATCTTCAACTTGAAATGCGCTCTGATCGCTATAGAGATTGGGATAGCACACTTGAAAAAGCATTGTATTATAAAAACTATAACGCATTAAATCTTGGTGCACGTTATAAACTTAATGAAAATGTGAGTGTTAATTTACGTGTAAATAATCTACTTGATGAAGACTTTACCTCTTATTCAACGCATTACGCTGATTTAAATGACGATGGCCAGTATGAATATTTATCTGGCCGAGGTGAAATTAGTGAAGTGGTATTTACAGATGACTACAATATTAAAGATAAAGCCCGTAGTTTTTGGGTAAGTCTTAATGCTTCCTTCTAATTAGGTTTAAAAAAGGAATTCAAACAGTATATGAAACTATTTTTAGGTAACGCACGTCAATGGCATTGGATCAGTGCGGCTATTTGTAGTATTGGTATGCTGTTTTTTTCATGGACGGGAATAACGCTTAACCATGCAGGTGATATTCCTGCCAATTCAGATATCACTACAATTGAAGCAAATTTATCTGAGAGCATCTTGCAGCATTGGCGTTCGCTTGATGAAAATGGACATATCTTGCCAGAGAATGTTCGACAATATTTGAAAAGTAAATATGACTTATATATTCCTGCTACTATCGCTGGTGAGCTGAATGACGGTGAATTTTATTTAGCTATGCCAAAACCAGGTGTTGATGCTTGGCTTTCAGTAGACCTTGAAAGTGGAGAGTTAATTTATGAACGTACAGACCGGGGTTGGATTTCATTCTTTAATGATTTACACAAAGGTCGGTACACAAATGAAGCTTGGCGCTGGTTTATCGATATATTTGCTGTGATTTGTATTATTTTTTGTTTAAGTGGTTTATGGCTGCTATACAAGCAATCAACATTTAGATTGTCAACATGGCCAATAATTTCGCTAGGGGTATTATTACCTCTCATTATTATTTTAACGAGTTTACACTGATTATCGTGTTTAAAAGGAAAAGCAATGAATCGTAATATTCTGTTTAGCATAGTATTTTTATCAATACTGGGGTTAAGCGTCACTTCTCATGCTGCCAGCAATAACTTACTAGTAGAGGTTGAACTGCCACGGATGAATGTTGCTGAATACCATAGGCCATATGTTGCTATGTGGTTAGAAGATAGTAACCGTAAAGCCACTCAAATTGCCTTATGGTATGACTTGGCCATGAAAGAAGATGAAGGGAAAAAATGGCTAAAAGATATTCGTCAGTGGTGGCGACGCATTGGTAGAAAAGCAGAAGAATCCTTTGATGGTTTAACTTCTGCCACTATAGGGCCCGGAAAGCACACTATTTCGATAAACTTGAATGCAAAAGAACTCAAAGCATTACCTGCAGGTGCTTACCAATTACGCATTGAAGCATCAAGAGAAGTTGGCGGTAAAGAAATGGTTAATATTCCAATAATTTGGCCAATCAACACAACTAACTTCCCTTTAACCGCCTCTGGTAAGACAGAGTTGGGTAACATTAGTCTTAAATTAAGCGAAAAATAACATTTAAAAGGATCAAGTAATGAAAGTATTTTCATCATTTAAGGCAATATTCTCTATTGGCATTGCGGTGAGTTTAAGTTTTAGTGCGCATGCGCATCGTGCGTGGATTGTGCCAAGCACCACTAATTTATCAGGTGATGCGCCATGGGTTACATTTGATGCAGCTGTTTCAAACTCTTTATTTGTACCAGAGCATGTGCCACTGCTCATGAAAGGCTTAACCGTACAAGACCCAACAGGAAAACTCGTTGATGTTGCTAATGCGCATACAGGTAAATATCGCTCAACATTCGACTTAAATTTATTAACACAAGGAACGTACAAAATTGGTTATGCATCGGGTGGTTTGCGTGCTTCATGGAAAGATAAAGAAGGCAAGCGTAAAAGATGGCCAGGACGAGGTCAAACAGCTAATAAAGCCGATTTTGCAACAGTAGTGCCTAAAAGTGCTGACTCACTAAAAGTATCACAAAGCTATCGTCGTTTAGAAACTTTTGTAACGTCTGGTGAGCCAACTAACAAAGTATTCGAACCAACCAACGTAGGTTTAGAGCTAGTACCCGTAACTCACCCTAATGATTTATTTGTTGGTGAAGCGGCTAAATTTCAATTTTTATTTCAAGGCAAACCAGCAGCAGGCGTTAAATTAGCCATTGTGAAAGGCGATACACGTTACCGTAATGAGCAGAATGAACTGAATGTAGTCACTGATGCCAATGGTTACGTAAATATTACCTGGCCTGAAGCAGGTATGTATTTGCTTGAAGCTGAGTTTGAAGATGATAAAGCACAAGCGCCAGCAACGACACGCACTGGTAGTTATGGAGCAACATTTGCGGTATTGCCACTGTAATTTTACTATAAAAATATTAACGAAAATTAATTTATGCAAAGTTTGTATTTAGTTGCAATATTGAGTGTTGCTTGGCTAGTACTGTGTGTTTTTATGTGGCGCTTACATCGTTCAAAGCTTTATAGCTCACCTGAACATAATGCGTCAATATTAATTACTTATGCTAGCCAAACAGGTAATGCACAGACCATTGGAGAGCGTTGCGCAAAGGCGTTAAATTTATCAGAAAAATCGAGTGTTATTTCCTTGAATGCATTAACACTTGAACACCTTACTCATATCAAAAAAATACTGTTTGTTGTCAGTACCTATGGTAATGGCGAAGCGCCAGACAACGGCCGTATGTTTACAAAATTATCAAAAGTATTATCAAACCAGCAGTTAAACCACTTACAATATTCAGTTATTGCATTAGGTGATAGTGCTTACCCTGAGTTTTGTGCGTTTGGGCATAAAATAAATAAAACCATGTTAACAACAGGGGCCCAATTACTGGATGATGTCATTACGGTTGATAACTATGATGAACAAAAAACAGAGCTTGTTAATATCACTCCTGATTGGATCAAAATCAACTTAAAGCCAGAAAGGATTCCAACAGAAATCTCAACTGTAAAATCAACACAATACTGGCAATTAGTTAAGCGTGAATTGCTGAATCCTCATTGTCATAATGAAAAGTTATTTCAATTAAGTTTCCAAAGTATTGGTCCAGCCCCAATTTGGCAGGCGGGAGACTTAATTGACATACAACCACATCATCCTGCTGATATTGTTGACCGGTGGTTACTTGAAAATAACTTTGATGGTAATACTTGTCTAACGTATCAGGGACATACGCAAACTTTAAAGGCGTGGCTTCTAGCGAGAGAATTACCAACACTGTGCTCATATTCACTTGATGAATTATTGAATAAATTACCCTATTTACATAAGCGTAGCTATTCCGTTGCTTCTGTTTCGCAAGAGGGAAAACTACAACTAATCGTTCGTTTATTCGAGAAAGAGTGTGTAAATAATGTTGAAATGGTGACAGAAACAGCAACTTATGGCTTAGCGTCAGGTTTTTTAAGTTATTATTGTCAAGTTGGTAATATTGTTGAGGGACATATACGAGATATTAGTTCACACCATAATATTGATCAAAGTAAGCCGATTATACTTATTGGATCTGGCAGTGGCTTGGCGGGGCTTAAATCACAAATAGCTGCACGAACGTTATCTAAATCTACGTTAGCAGCTGCTAGTTGGTTGGTTTATGGAGAACGTAATAGCAACCTAGATCTGCCAATTAATAAGTTATTGGCAACTCTTGAAAAAACACAATTAACTAAACTTAGTTATGCTTTTTCTCAAGACAAGAAATATCCTAAATATGTGCAAGATGTATTACTTAAAGAACAAACCACACTTAAACAGTGGATTGATGACGGCGCCATTATTTATGTTTGCGGTTGTTTATCAGGAATGGGAGAAGGTGTTCATCAAGCATTGACTGATATACTTGGGCAATCAATGCTTGAGGCGTTGCAGTTGCAACAGCGCTATATTCGAGATGTTTACTAATTTTAGGCAGCCTACCAAGCATTTACCTTAACCCATACTTCATTTGCTGCTTGGTGCTGGCCTTCTGCTGTTAGTGCTTGGGCAAAAGCTTGTAAGTCTTCCTTGTCATACTGCTTGGTTTGCTGATTCGCTTCTAGGTTGACTAAACTGCGAAATGCTTTTTCAGCCATTGACCATTGTTCACTCATAAAGGCGAGGTGCCCTAAGCAACTTAGCCATTGTGGACTGTGTTTATCGTTATGAAGGTGCTTTTGGACAATAGCAATCAGGGGTTCACTTTGTTTAATGGGTAATGTACGTAAGTGTTTTAAAAATTGCACATTGGGATCTTTTTTCAACATAGGTGTTATTAGCGCAGTTAACGGCTCTGCAATGTTTTGTTCGGCTAGTACTTGGCAATAAGCAAATAATACAGCTTCATGCTGTTTTATTTTACGACTAAGAGATTTCCAATAGGTTTGTAAACTCGTATTGTTTTGTTTCGTAATAATGTCGTTAAATAGGCCATAGTAAGCTTCTGCCTCCCATGCTTTTACTTGTTTATCACTGATACTTTTTGTTTTTCTGGCTGAAGATAACCAAGCGACCGCTGCTTCAAAACGTTTCTCAATAATACATAGATCAATTTCTAATGTTAGTAATCGAGCGTCATGGCCAATTTGCTTATGGTTTTCGTCAATTAATGCACGTGCTTTTTCGTAAGCTTCATTTCGAGCTTGGTTCATTAGTAATTTAACTTTTACAATAACGCTGGCTAAATCAGCGTGATTACCTTTACGGGTTTCCTGTGCTAATAAATCCAAATAATGA
>Ga0193962_1001664_pt1 | contig 10249 bp, 14 predicted proteins | sample FB_5_MG_FD_140335 | JGI IMG/M metagenome (GOLD analysis project Ga0193962, IMG submission 140335) | Microbial mat bacterial communities from the Broadkill River, Lewes, Delaware, United States - FB_5_MG | ecosystem: Environmental > Aquatic > Freshwater > River > Microbial mats | place: USA...
CCTAAAGCACTAACCATTTGACGAGTAAACCCTATAGCGCCTTTAAAGGCACTTGAATAGTTACCTACATTTTTAGTGTAGTTTCTTGTAGCAGCATCTACTTTTTTTATTTTAGAGCTTAGCCTATCAAATTCTTTTTGAGCTTTCTTTATTTCTTTATTATTCTTTTTCTCAGCAGATAAAAGATTAGCTAAATTGTTTTTAGCTTTTGTATATTGTAAATTTAACTTACCGTAAGCTGTTGTGTTAGCTCTTATTTCTCTATTAGCTTCGTTTGTTGCTTTTCTGGTTTTCTGTAGCTCCTTGTTTGCTTCAGACATTACAACCTTAGATTTTTCAATAGCTGCTATTCTAGCTTTTTCTAGCTTCTCAGCCTCAGATAGAGCTTTATTACTTCCTTTTTGAGCTTTCTCTAATTTTTTTAATCTCTCTTCTAAATCTACGATCTTATTTACACTTGATAAACTATTAGTAAATGCAGCTGTAGTTTTAGCTAGACCTATCAATTCTTTATTAACTAAACTTAATTTATTTATTACAGTATCAAGTTCTTTTATGGCTTTTTTAGCCACTATTACATCTATTTGACCTGCCATTATTTATTCTTTTTAGTAGTTTCAATTGTTAAATTAATAAGAGTTATCCACTCTTTAACAGATGTATTGTGTTTCATTATATGATAACTCATATCTAATGCTTTTTCAACACTATATATCTGCTTGTCTATATCTATAGGTTCTTCATTATTTTTAGAACCATAATCATTTTCATATTGATTTTTCTTTATACTTATGTTAGATTTTAATGTTTTTAGGTTGTTTTTAATCCTTATACATTCAGTTTCTAAATCCTTATTTATATCTATTTTAAAATTATACAATGATAGTGCGTCTATATAGTCTTGTATCCATTTATCATCAGTTTGTATAATTAATGCTTTTAGTAAGTTAATACCAAATACAAGCCTTGTTTCCATTTTAGCTATCAACTGCCTTTTTTTGAAAGATTGTACTAAAGTTCTGTCTTTTTTTAAATCTATATACTCTTTAAACAATTCACTCCAAATATCATCTAATTGTAGTTGTAATTCTTCTGTAATTTCTGTGTTTTCGTAATCTTCAATCAAATACTTATAATCTTTGGTGTCTAATATTTCATAGAATCTAAAAATTGATAATGTTTTACATGATTTGTATATTTTCATTGAATTGTACGTTTAACGAATTTTTGTAGTTCTGGTAGTATTATCTTAAAGTTTAATTCTTTTTGGTTTGCTACGGTCATAGTAAATATATCATCTCCATATTTACGCATTAACTCGTCTGCTTTTTGGTCTGTGGGGAATATCTCTAATTGAAAGCTTCCATAATCTGTAGTAAATGATTTATATAAAGCCCCTGTATCAAATAAAGTAACGTGATTGAACCTATCACCTTTAATCTTTTTAACAGCTACAGTAAAAGGTGTGTAATCAGGTTTTAACTTTTTACCTTTTCCATCAATACCCTTGTCAAATAACTGTTTTTCTCTTACTAAATCTATTATTACTTCTTCAAATTTTAGAATTGTTTTAGCCGTTTCTTGCTCGATATCATTTCGTGCTTTTAATAACTTCTTTTTAAATTCTAATACATTCATAAAGATTTAATAAGGGGGCTGTTAAGGATGTACGTTATTCCTCGCCCCCTATTATTTTAAACTACTGTTGCAGTTAAAGCATTTGAACGATATAAACAATCATCTTTGATTATAACGTTTTTATTAGCTGAACTGTCGTATAATTGCACAATAACAACCTCATTTGTTGCTAAAGCTGCTAATGTACCAGTATATCTACCCGGCACAGTTGCACTCTCAACCCAAGTAGTTGCAGTTGTAACACCATCAACAGTCACTAAGAAATCAGCATCCACCAACCCTTCTAAAGCTGTTTGACTATCAGCAGCACTTACTAAATCAACTATTACCGTTGTATCTGTATCACTTGGAGCTACATTATAACTCGCTGTAATATCATTAATACCGTCTACTTCATCAGGTGAAAAATCTAACTCAGAGGCGTCTAACCATACTAATCTGTCGTCAAACTCACCTCTATCTAATAGTTGGAAAGTAAGCATTTTAGTAGTAGCTACAGTTGCATCATTAAATTTACGTTTCTCAGGTGAGAATAATCCAGCTTTAAAACCTTTCGCTAATCCTGACTTATTTTCAGTCATTAAGAAACTACCAGCTTCATCGACAATTATAATATCATAAGCTCCAAAACTATCTAAACTTGATAAAGCTTTATTAAAGTATTCACCTTTCTTATATTCTAATTGGAACTCATAACGCCCTAAATTAGCTTTAATTTTAACTCCTGATTGAGTTTCTTGTATTGTGTCATCCGCTGAATTATCTACAAACCCTATTGCATTGATTAAAGGTATTGCTTTTCCAGCTTGAACTAAACCTTGTAAGTAAGTTTTATCAAATGTATCACCATCAGCAATAGTAGTACCACGCTTTACAGCATAAATACCATTGATTAACTTAATTTCAAAGGCACAATTCTTTGTTCCAGTACCTAAAGCGGTAATAGAGCAATTAATTTTATTCTTTATACTTCCGAATGTTGCCATTTTTAATTTATTTTTTTAATTGATCTTAAATAATCAGCACCTTCTTTTGTTAATTTAATGCTGTTACCTTGTTTATATTCTTTTTTAGAGGTATTAAAGTTTTCTATAACCTTATACCACTCTTTCTTTAGCTTTTCTTTAGCCATAATTTATCGTTTTTAAACAGTTCTTATTAATACCTATTGTTAACTCTAATTTAATAACATCCCAAATCTCAGTAAATTCATGACTTTCATCATCTTCTGAATAATTATAGAAGTTTGTTTTTGTTTGTTCTCCTATAAAATCAATACTACTACCTTTCTCTAACGCTTTAATAACATTATTATATAAAGGATTTAATACTAAAGTAAATGAACGTCTTGAACGCTCTCTATTACCCATATCAACATCTTTGTTTAACGTAGCTAATATTAACGTATAGTCACCTTGTATTGTATCCTCATCACCTGTATCTGATACTGGAGTTAACAGCCATATTAAAGGGTATTTATTATTATTCCTATTTAGTTTTAACCACTTGTTTAAATCTTTTTGAGTACCCCAATCAAATCTAACATCGAATGTACCACTACCAATAGTCATATCAGGTAACGTATCAAATAACTCAGCTAATCTACTTTGAGCGTCTATCATATACCAAATTGATTAATATTCTCTAATCGTTGAGGTTTCCAATCAGCGTAAGTGTCAGGCGTTTGTAGGTTTATATCGTTTATAAACTCATATAAGCTACGTTCACCATCATCACAACCAAACCAATCAATACCAGTCATTCCACTTGAATTAGTGATGTAATAAGGTTGGTTATAATTACCTACAGCTAAACTATAAAACTTACTCCAAGCGTTAACTGCTTTTGGAATTGCACTAACTCTCGTTGCGTTCTTAGCTGTTTCTGTTTGAACTCCTACACTTGAATAATTATCTACATCGTGAGATAAGAAATTATAATAAACGTAGTAAGATAATAGACTTCTATTTATTAAAGAATTACCCAACCCTTCAGAGAAAATTAATCCTCTGAAGTTATAGGTAACTGTATCAATAGTATATTCTTTACCGTTTAATAAGTCTTTCCATTTTTGGTCTGCTGCTGGTTTTATAGTCCATTGACCATTAACATCAACATCAAACTGTTCTGAAAATTCTTTATATAAATTATAACCAAGTAATTTAATAAGTACCTCACGCTCATACTCGCTGATAAAGAACTTTAATTCGCTATCATTAGATATATCATTAACTCCTGGTGATGGATTAACAACATTAGGAATGTGAATATCGCCCTTGTAGTATATGCTTGATGTAATCATAAATTATTTATTTTTCTTCTCGTTTATCGTAAGGTTTAAATCCTTTAGGTACTTTAACTCCTTTAGGTGCTTTGTGTTTACTTTCATAAATCCAAGCATTATCCTTGCTTACTCTAACTTTTTTACCGTTAAAAATTACCTCTACTGTTGATTCAAAGTAATTACCTCTTTTTACTTCTTTAGCCATTTATTAAGGTTTTAATATTGCAGCTATATCTGTAGCGAAAGTACCAGTAACAAATGCAGGGTAATGATTAGATTTAACTCTATGTACTAATCTAGACTCAGCAAGAATTGTAACAAAGTTTTTAGTGAAATCATCATTTTCGTAACCCATATCAAAAGTTAAAGCTTCTTTAAATCTAACACCTGATTTAGTGAAATCACCTACTAAATAATCACCTTCTGTAACTCCTGTATTTTGAACAACTGGAATACCTTTAATAATAGTACCGTCAACAGTTGTAAATGGAGCTAAAATATAATGACCATCAGAAGCTTTTTCTAATCCCATACCTGTAACATCGCTTGGATGCATTAAAATGTAATTAGGTTGGAATTGAGCAACCATAATTTGATTAATTGCAACTGCTAAAACATCTTTCTTGTTAGCTTCTGGAACTGCTAAAGCAAATGATCCAGCGGCAAAAGCTGTAGCATTTTCTAAAATACCTGTTAAGTTTTGAGATAAACCATCTCCAGAAAGTACTTGCTCGTCAATTTTAAGATTAATAAGCTCAGTAAGTTCTTGATTAATTTCAGCTTCCATTAAATCAACATCGTCTAACATCTCTTTAGATGCTTTAATATAAGCAGTAACTTTTCTTACAGAAGCACTTGCTAACACTAAATCAAAATCAGCTTGTGATTTAGCAGCACCTTCAGCAGTCATTGCAGCTCCACCATCAGGATTCTTTTGTTCTACCCATTCCCATGTAGTTGAGTTGATAGTACCTGTATTAACTAAATCAACAATAAAAGGCTGTCTTCTAACAACTCTTGTAATTCCTGATTCTCTTTCAGCTTGTGGTATTTGCCCTGTTACATTAGTAGATACTAACATATTACCAGCAGCTTTTACTTCAAACCTAACAGAACCATGTCTATTGTTTTTTAAATCTTTAAACGCTTGTTTATTTGATTTAATAGATTTATGTAACTCTTCTTTAAAGCTAACATTTCGAGGCTCTAATCCTTTAGTTTCTAATTTAGATAAAACTTCACCTTGCTCCAATAAAGCCTTACTAAAAGCATCAAACTTAATTGTCATTTCTTTTGTGTCGTTATCTGTTTTAAACGTTTCAAAAGCTTTTTTCAGTTCAGCACCAATTTCTTCTTGATACTCTCTATGTAGTTTACCTACTTCCTTTACCTCCATAGCATCATATTGCTCTTCAGTAAATCCTTTTTTAGTTAAAAATTCTTTAAATTTCATTGTTTCTTTTTTAAATTATAAAAATAGTTGTTTCTTTTCTTGAAGTGCTTTAGAAGCGGCTTCTTCTTTATCTGTTTGAGTGTCGTTAGACGGCTCGGTTTTATTTTCTAATGTTGGTGTTATTGGGTTGCTTCCTAATGGAACTGCTGAACCTTCAATAGCTTTAGCTTCTGTAACAACCCAAAAGTAACCTTGATTTGTAGCATCTTCTTTATTTACAATACTATCAATGTGTTTATCAAATATTACTTTGTTTTCTTCAAACTCTTCATCATTAATTGCTAAATCTAATTTAACATATTGCATACCTACTGAATGATTATCTACAAAACCACTCTTGTATTGGTTAAACATATATTTATTACGAGAACGTTTAACTGTTGAATCAAACACTAAAGCCTCAGTACTACCATTAGCATTAAACCCTAATTCTTTCCATTTAAAGTCGGCTACTGATACGTTTAAGTCCTTACCGCTCGAAATAATCTTATCAAACTCTTGGCTCTTATGCTCTTGTACGTGCAATATTCGTTTGTTTTCCTTAATTGATTTATTCCATAAACCCTTAATATGAACATCATCATGAGAATCCATTATATTAGTCGTGTTTATAATAGCTTTAACCGTTATTTCATCTTCATTATCATTAGCTTTATTCACCGATTTAACAGTCGTAAAGTCTTTTAATAGCGTTACATTAGATGAAATACCATCAGCATACTTAATAGCACTCTTTTTCTGATTTGATAGCGTTTCTTTATTCTCTACCAAGAACTTAAAAAGCTCTTTCTTATCTTCAAATTTAGGTATCTCTAACATAACTTACTTTTTAATTACTTCTTGATTATCTATTTTGCGTTTACGCTTTTTAACTATCTCTTTTAGCTTAGTATTATTAATAAAGCCTTCGGATACTTTTAAATTTATATCTACTTTTTTAGGTGTCATTACTCTTCTTTTAAACCGTTATCAATTAAAAACTGCTCAGATTGTTCTAATGTTAATCCGCTTCTTACTAAGTTACTTATAGCTGCTGTTCTTTTAAGAACACTATCAACACGCATATTCTCTACTTCTTGCATAATAGGTAAATGAGCTAAACTACCAATAATCTTCTCTCCTTCTGGTAACTTAAACATCTTAGTTAAGCTATTAGCATAATCATCTACATGGTTTTGTATAACGCTTTGAATATACCCTATTTGTGCTTGTACTTGGTTCTCATACGTTGCCGTCTTATTACTTAACAACTCTAAAGGAATGTTAAACGCTAATACTATAATAGCTGCATCTTCTGCAACGCTTTCATCTAGTCCTAAGTCTTTTAATACAATGTGTAAAGATTCCCAATTAACATCAGATCTTGTAGCTATTGAACGACTACGACCTCTACCTAATCCTGTTTCGTTATTTAATTTATTTTTTATCCTTGTTTGTTCAGTAGATCCAAACGGCATAGCACTAGCACCACCATTACCTCCAGATGTAAACAACTCCCTACCATTCGTACCTATAACAACGTTCTTAGCTTGGTAAGCCTTTTCTATTGTGCTTAATGGGTGTTTTAAACTATCTAATCTACTAGGAGCTGTTAACATATTAGCATCGCATCCAGGCTGTAAACCATTAGCTAAATCGTAATATGGTGTTATTTGGTTTAGTTTAATCTTTAAGTTCTGTTCGTCACGGTCATATATAATAATATTACGCATTATACCGTTTCTATCATCTTGCTTAAATAAAATAGGTGTTTTAAAGTTGTTAGGAAACGTAATTAAAGAACTATCTAAATTATACATTTCACGTGGAACATCTATACCTATTGGCTTAGTAGGTAACTGATAAACCCAACCATAAACTAATTTAAACCATATAAACTGTTCTAAAAAGTCTTGTTTGGATTGATATATATTAGGTTTATTAATTAAATCTATATAAGGGCTGTTTTCTATCTCTAATTCATTATCACCTCTAACATGTGAAAACTCAGCACTAGCAAAGTATTGAGCAGTCTTATTTAATATAGGTGTTAATATAGGGCTTTCTTTAGCTACCTTTAGCTTATTACTTAAACTAATATAATCAGCAGTACCGTTATTAGTGTACCAATGAGTACCGTCCTTTAACCTCTCGTAACCAAAATATTTAAATGCGTTATCTAATAAACCCATGTTATAATTGTATGTCTAAATGTCTTTTTAAATAATTCGCTACGTACCTTTCAGCATCTTTAGCGTGATCGTCTTTCTTTATTGTCTTATCTGTTGGTAATCCGTACCTATCAACTTCCCATTCGTATAACTCGTATTCATTCCAACTATTCTCACTATCTGTTGTTAAATATACATTAGCCCTGTTTAAGAACGATATACCTGCAACAACACTACCGCTTCCTTTATTTGCTGGAACTGCGTAAAACCCAGCCATTCTTAACTCTTGTATCTTCTCAGGTGACGCACTATCACAAACTATTATATCTGTGTCTTTGTTAATTCCAAGCCTTTCAATTTCTACTATTAAGCTTTCAATCTGTTTACCTGGTTTGTATATATGCTCACAGAAATAGAAATTACCATCGTTATATTTACACTCTACTAATGCTGTTGCGTTTGTTTCTCCAAAGTCTAAACCGTAATAACTGTTATACGGTAAAGCATCAAACGCTAATCTATCTATCTCCTTCCATCCTTTATATACTTTGTTAGGCTTCTCTGCTTTAAGTCCTAATGCATACACTTGATGCATATACTCGTCAGCAGTTCCATTAGCTACATTTACTGGATTATCAGGATCGTATGATAATATCTTAGCTTTCTGACCTGGAGGACAAAAAGGGTTTTCCATAAATGTAGAATGTATTACTTTACATCTAGGATGTTTAGAAACCTTATCAGACCAATGACTCGCTTTAGGGTTTAAATCCAATATAACTTGCTCAGACCTCATATCTATTTGGTCGAATGTATCTTTAGGAATTAAGTAAGGTTCATTTAACCATGCTATATCCTGTGTAATACCATGAGCGTTTGTAACATCAGCACCATGTGGCTCTATTGTTGAATTAGTCTTGTCAAAATGTAAAGGAACTGTATTTCTTGTGAACTTATAAGACCTTCCAGACAAAGGAAATAACTTTCTAAAATCCTTCCAAATAGTATCTCCTAACGATGTTCTTGTATCTCTCCAAACATTTATACGTAAATTATTAACCGTTTCACACTCCCTGATACACCATTCCTCTAAAGACCAACTTTTAGAACTTCTTGAACTTCCTTTGTGTATTATATACTTATAACGTGGTATTGAATACTGACCATCTTCATATATATATTTCAACTCAAAGTCCAACTCAGCAGATAAAAAACCTTTCTCAGCTACATATATCTTCTTTGTTGTGGTAATTTCATGTATTTCAATTAACTTATGACCTTCATCCTTTAAAAGTGTTAACTTACCATCAGCACTTTCTTTAATTAACTTTATTCTTAACTTGGCAAAGTAATCATGTTTTACAAATACTTCTGTAACTCCGTAATTACTCTGGTTTAAGTTCATTTTTTAAATCTTCATAAGTCCTACCATCAGACAATACTAACGGAATACTTTGATTTAACGGCTTATTGTCACTCTTTATATCTTGCCTATCCACAAGGTTATTTAAACGCTGTGTAATACTTGCATTGTATATCCCAACCATACCACCACCTATTTGATCTTCTCTAATCTCACCTCTTATACGTGTACAGATACCCATATAATCAGAGTACCTATCACCTTCATTACTAAAATACTGATCTAATGATGATATAATACCTTCTCTAAACACGAAATTCTCGAAACCTACCATTGTTAGTGGCACTTCTCGAGATACACTGACTTCCTTACCTTCTTTAGCGTTATAAAAATTCTCCTTCTTAGGATTAGCTTTGCAATGTTCCCTATACTCTTCAAATAGTTCGTAAAGTCTTTCTGGTGTTTCTATGTTTTTATTCTTTCCTATACTTAATTATCTTAGATTTGCAAACATACGAAAAATATTTCATATATCCTAATTATTTAACATTTATTTTTAATTAGCAGAAAGAGTAGTAATCGAAACTAATGCTTTTAAACACACATCCCTTAGCAGGGGAGTCTAACACCTTGTTAGTTCACTTTCTTTTTAAATAGTCTTTCCTATTAGTCAGTCTTACCGTAATTTACTGGTCTATGATTTTATGACTTTAGAAATCCAGCGTTAATACTAATTCAGCACATTACGAGATAGCGACCTTGCCGACAAGCAAAGAGTTTCATTATTTCTAAGCCTTTATATTTTATTTTATTTCGTTCATTTGATCCTTACGTTTAAAAGCTTTTCTATTCTGATAAATAAATAAAGCATCATCTACCATGTCTTCTATTTGTATTTGAGTTGGATGAGCATTAAAAGTTTTAATATCCCTACTATACAAAGATTCTTGCGTTATAATATCTCTAATAGATATACTAACTTTATTATCGCTTTTCACTGCTTTAACTATTAAACCGTTCTCTTCGTACTCGTTGTGGGCTATTTCTACCATTTTAATTCATTTATTTACTTTTAAAAAACCTACTCAGTTAATCTTCGAATATCAGCATTTACCGTAGTTCTATAACTGAGCAGGAACAATTATGAAAACAAAATTAATTCTTACAATTGCGAATATACAAAATTAAATAATACCAGTCAAGTTTTTTAGCAATTATTTTCAAATTATTTTTATTTTACTATTTTATTTGGTGGAATGAATTATTATTTATATCTTAGCGGTATCAAAAACAATATATTATGACTAAAGCAGAAAAAATAAGTAGAGCAGTAATAGTTGGATTAATAATAGTAGTCGGAC
>Ga0193962_1001665_pt1 | contig 10249 bp, 10 predicted proteins | sample FB_5_MG_FD_140335 | JGI IMG/M metagenome (GOLD analysis project Ga0193962, IMG submission 140335) | Microbial mat bacterial communities from the Broadkill River, Lewes, Delaware, United States - FB_5_MG | ecosystem: Environmental > Aquatic > Freshwater > River > Microbial mats | place: USA...
TCCATTATCAAAGGGTAAGTAACATTCATCTTTTCAGCATACCGAATAACCTGTTCCTTTTTTTCACCTCTATCAACACCAAATAATACCAACCCTTTATCTTTAAAGGTAGACCATATTTCTTCCTCAATATGTGGCATTTCATTGCAACAAACACTACACCAACTAGCTGTAAACTGAAGCATTACAACTTTACCTCTATAATCAGATAATTTACTTTTAGAACCATCTGTTTTCTCAATCAAAAAATCAGGTGCATAATCACCAACTTTAACAATATACCCACGCTCATCAGGAATATTATTGCCATTTACATATGCAACTAAAAACAAAAAAAAGAATATTGATAATAATCTTCGCATAAAAAAATATTTACAGATTAGGAATTAATTCATCGTCAGTATATGCATTTTCAAAATAAAAACTATTCCCAATTGCAGTAATTTGATTAATCAAAGTAATTCCTGTTTTTGCAAAATCGTTATCAGGATTTATCTCTAATGCCCTATTATAACAATTTATTGCTTCTCCAAATTTCTGATTCTTATACTTGATTCTACCTAAATAAGAAAGGGTCACATCAAGTGCACCCTCTTTTTTATCAATACTTTCTAACAAAAGTTCTTCAGCCTCATCGAGTCTAAAATCATCATAAGCCTCAATTGCTCTTTCTAATATATCTTTCATCTAATCTTTAAATGGTATCAATTCGTAATGTTTCGATGATATTCCAGCCTTTGTAAACAGACTCTTTCCGTCCATTTTAGATTCTTTATCATCTTCTTCATAATACCACAAAAAAACAACATTTTTTCCAAACTTTACAAGTTCTGAGATTTTTATTACAAAAGACAACAGATATCTATATGTAGAAGAATTGAAATATGATAATTTAAAATCTACCACAATATTCTCAGAAATAGCTTCATAATTTCCTAAACAATTATTAATCCATTCTTCAACTGGAGTCATAAATTCAATAATATTCTCAGGATAACAAGAACCTTCAAATACAAGATGCCCAACAACAGGATCAAGTATTATAGTGGGAGTTTTTTGATTCTCATATATTTTCAATATTTCCACGCCATACAACTTAAAGTGACTCAAAAAAAATATTCTGGTTTATTACACAATTCCTTTTGTATTAACCATGAAAAATCAATAGAGGAATATTCACATTATACATAAGCGAATTCTGTTTATCTGGATTAAAAAAATAACCAATAACACTCTGTTTATGATATGTATAAGATGATATATCTATATCATTTTGCAACACATATTCATTAAAAGCATCTTCAGGTTTATCACCAGTGACAATATGGTATTTAATTTTATACTTAGGATATACACTCTTAAAATAAGCTTTTAAACCCTCTAGCCTTGCTTCATCAACCAATTCTTGTCCCTGAATAGATAGATGTATTGTATGTAACTCTACATTTAAAGGCTGAATTACCCCCATTAACTTTGCAATAGAGATAAAGTCCGACTCATCTAAACGAGATACATACATAACATCCTTTTTCATTTTCTCGTTATCAAATTTAGCATTAGGAGGAATAATTATAACTGGTATTGGAGCATTCTCTGCAATGTGAGCAGTAACCGATCCAAAGAATCTATTTGTAGTCCTACTATGAGAACTAGATCCCATAATCAACAGTGATGTGTTATTATCTTCAACATAATGTAATAATTCATCAGCAGGATCTCCATTAATACATCTTGCAATTATCTTTATCTTTTCAAATTTATTATCATTTGCATATTTATTCAGTGATGCTACAACTTCCTCCATCTGTTTTTCAGATGAATGCTTAATTTCACTCTGCATTTTTTCGATATTCACATAACTCTCGAAATAAGCATCTGTTAATGTAGTTGTTTCAATTAAAGGAGTATAATAACAATTCACTAACTCAATATCAATTTTCAATAAATTCGCTAAATGCATTGCATATTTAGCAGAATTAAGACCATTTTCTGTAAAATCAATACCTACTACAATATTATTAAACTCAAATTTACGTGGTTTTTGAGGCATTTCTTCATCCTCTAACTGTATCAATATATCAAGGGCTTTTTTTAGATCACGCTGTTTAATACTTAAATTAACACTTCCTGGTAGCGATCCAGATATAGGACTTGCGTTTGACAAAAAGCACTCAATGCCTTCCGCTTCAAAAAAACCTTTTATTAATTGAGATCGAGAAAAAGTGGTTGTTGTAAATGTAATTAACGATTCACTCTGTTTAGCAAGATCTATTCTACGCTTAGATTTAGAAAACTCATCATTAATAACTATGATTATCGGAAGAGCCTTATCTAAATCCTTCTCATTAACTTTTACTTTACAAGTTGAGGAAACGCTACCCCTAATCGGATTAACATTGGTGATAACACACTCAATACCTTCATTTTCCAAGCGTCCCTTAACAATTTGCGCACGGCTAAATGGATAAGTAGCTACTGTTATTAGTTTTTCTGACATATTGTTTGTGATTTTAGTCTTGAAAGAAGTTAGACAAAAATCACAAACAAATCAATGGCCTAATTAACTATAATTGAATAAAAACTACACAACAAATAATCTATTTTATCATAGATTTAAGCTGTAAAATTTCCTGATTCCAGATCTCTGGATTAGGCGTCTCTAATATTAATGGTATGTTATTAAAATTAGAATCACTCATTATATATTCAAAACAACTCCATCCTATTTCTCCTTGTCCTATACTTTCGTGACGATCGACTTTACTCCCTAAACCTTTTTTGGAATCATTAATATGCATCCCCTTCAAATAACTAAACCCGACAACATCATCGAATTCTTTGAAAGTTTTTTTAGTAGATTCAAAATTAGACAAATCATATCCTGCTGCAAAAGTGTGACAAGTATCTATACAAACACCTACTCTAGATTTATCTTCAACACCTTCAATAATCTCGGCCAGATGATAAAAGCTAAATCCAAGATTTGAGCCCTGCCCTGCTGTATTCTCAATTACAGCGCAAACATCAAGTGTTTGTTGCAGAGCAATATTTATTGATTCTGATATTCTTTTCAAACAATCTTTAACATCTATTTTTTTCAAATGACTTCCTGGATGAAAATTCAACCTATCAAGACCGAGCTGGTGACATCTTTTCATCTCATCTATAAAAGCGCTTATCGATTTTGACAACCCATCCTCTTCTGGATGACCTAAATTTATTAAATAACTATCGTGAGGTAATATCTGATTAGGCTTATATCCATATTTAATACAATTTGACTTAAAGCTCTCTATTGAATCTTCTGTCAATGGACTTGAAACCCATTGACGCTGATTTTTGGTAAACAGAGCGAAAGCTGTTGCACCAATATTATGGGCATTTAATGGAGCATTCTCTACTCCCCCTGCAGCACTTACATGTGCTCCTATATATTTTGTCATCTAAATTATCCTTTAAATTTGATAGAAATAACCTACAATCAAAACAATTGTTCAATTTTACAACCCTTTTAATTTTCGCATAATAGCTGGCAAAGCTATCAACTTAAAAACAGTATTTAATTTATTATCTAACTTTTGCTTACAATCATTTTCAGAAACAGCCTTCTGATTATATTTCAGCGAAAAAACTTTCTCTGGATTGTTTTCAAAAACTCTGACATTAGAAGAAACATTCAATATACCATCAAATCCATATTCTATTTTATCACAAATTATTTCAACATCTAATTCAACTATATAATCTGTATCATTAATATCTTGCGAAATCATAAATTGGTTTTGCTGCAATTCTGCTAAAACCATATCAATTAATCTATCCGACATACCATTTCCAGAATATTTAATATAAACAAGTGGTTTTTGAATATTTATCCTTAGTGTTTTATCATTAGCTTTGACATGATTAAACATTCCTCTGATAAACAAATCAGAAGTTGCATTTCTTATTATTAATTCAACATCTGGAACAACTCTTACAGTCTCTTTACTTGAGTTAGACAAAACTTTTTCTATAGAGGTTTTTACATTAGCATTAACATCAGACACATCTTTATCTTTTGGCAAATACCCTCCTGAATAAATAAATTTTACAGGAACACCTGTAAGTAATTTTCCTGTAGATGATTTAACAGTAAATGTTAATTCTGAAGTTCCAATACCTTGCCCCTGCTTTACAAGTAAACTACGCATTGGATGAACAACAACAATATCGGTACCCAACTTTGTTATCCGGACAAAAAATTCGTTTGCCAAATCAATTGAATCACCATTAACCTCAACCATAGAAACCTGATCAAGATAATTACGCAACGACGTTAATCCTTGAGCATAGAAAGTAATTGCCTGAACAGTATTATTGTTATTTTCCTGTTCTAAACCAGATGTATATTTCTGCAAAGCTACAGCAACTGCCTTTTCTTTACGTTCTCTTTTAATTCTATAATAATCCGATTTTAGAATTCTATAGTACGAAAAATAATCGGTCTCTGTTTGATACTGCTCAACAAGCTCTGCATCTTGAAAAATCTCAGCTGCCTGCGCTTTAACATTTTCAGAAAAGCTTTCTGCGTAACCAGAACTATTATCGATACGCGAAACCACAGAAACACTAGAAATACTTGTACTGATTGATGATGCCATATCAGCTAAAGCATCTTCACGCGATGCTTTCATATAATAATCTGGCGTACCATTCTTTTTTACACCTCCAATACCGATAAAATAAATCGAGCTGCTTGGCCTGTTTTGCAACCAACTAGGCATAGGCTCAACAGGAATTTTAGAAGACACCCCACAACCCGAAAATAGAATTGATAAAATTACTATAGAAAAAATTAATTTCTTCATACCCTATTTTTCTGGATTATATTTTTTTACTTGAACAGCTATTTTTTGAGATGCCTCATTTAAAGCATTCTCTTTAAGAGTATGAATAGAGCGTACTGTTCTATCTCCTCTTAACATATTACGCAAATTATTCACATCTGAATAATTATCGAACACACGATCTTCTGGAGAAGATTTACTCATACTTTTCCAATATCCTGGTACAAGATTTTTATAATCACCATCAAAAACAGCATAATTTATTTCGTCGGAATCAATAGCATATACAACATCTGCACTAAGCACCTCTCCTGTTCTTGTAGAAACCATTTTATACTCAACAGTAACCGATACACTATTTTTTATATAAACAGTTTTATAAATTACTTTTTTGTATTCAGTATATTCACGCACCACACCCTGATCATCTTTTCGTTTCTTTATAAACTTAAGATATCCAGTATGCTCTTCAACCTGATGCTTTCCTGGTAACTCAATAACAGATTTAACTGTTCCTGATAATAAAGCATCAATACCTTCAACAATAGCTTTTTTTGAATCTATCTCTCCATTTGAATAAAATATAGCTCCCTTATTGTCCAAATAAGAGGCATCTTTAACTTTTATGAAAGGAGAATTTACATTGTCGATTGAACGAATAATACGAGTACTGAAATTTGTTTGAATCCCCTTAAACCAGAGACTATTTTTTGTAAAAGGAGTAACCAAAATTGTAATAGTAGCACTCTCTTGAGCTTCTTTTAAGAGCGCTCTACTCTCTTTATAGTCTCCTGTTGAATTAAGAATTTCGTTAAAAGCATAATAAGCACTTCTAAACCTACTCATATTTAAATTCTCATTAGCTAATCTATATTTTGGTTCATAAATAGCTATAAGTAATTTATCTTTTGAATCTCTATAATTTGGATCAATCTTTACTATCTCAGAAAAAATTGTATTAGCTCTATTAAAATCCTCATTATTTAATGAGTTGGTTCCTTCAGAATATTTATCAGACAGATATGAATCTCCAGCTTCTTTATACCATGCTCTATATTTTTGATCAATAATTAACTCTACACCTAACGTCCTCAATTTCTTTACATAATTTTCAGCGTCGATAAAGGCATAAGTAGCATCCTTTGCAAGTCTTTCTTGCCATACTTGTGTAAATCTTTCAAGTTTGGTATTAAGAACCATTTCACCATTTTTCTTCAATCCTATTCTAGCATCAACATTATTCTTATTCGCCTTTAGCGATTTAAAATAAAAATCTGCAGCTTCTTGATACATTCCTGCCTTTTCAAACTCAACAGCTTTTTTTGCGTATCTTTTTGAAGCACATGAAAAAGAGATTATTGCTATTAAAGTTAAAACTACTATTTTTCTCATTTTATAGGTTTTGTATAAAGTAAAAAAGGTAATATCTATTTAAAACAGTATTACCCAAAATTAAAAAACCTTTAAAAGTACAAAAAAAGAGCAGTAGAGCAATTTTAAGCTCTATTCTTTTTCGGAAGAGATTACCCTTTCTAAAACAAAAACTCCACAAACATTATTTTGATCCATTGTAGATCCTACTATCTTTCCTTCTGAAGTATAAACACCATCAAATTCATCTAAGTAATATTCGCAGGATTCCATATTAATAAAGGAAATTAACTGTCCTTTTAAATTTATTTTATTCCCTACAATTCTTCCTTTTACTGTTTGCAATAATTCTAATGGTTTATGATCCAAAAAATATTCAGTATATCTCATTTCTCCAATAAGCTCTTCGCCATTCTGACTTATAGAAATAATTCCAATATCTTTTCCATTATCAAACTCCTCACTATATTTCCAGTCACCGCTAATATTTATCATCGCTATTGTTTTTCTTACAAAAAAAAGAAATAATATAGTATAAAGTACTACTTACTCATAATCAATTTGAGCATTTTCTATTCGTGTAATTATACCTTCTGTTCTTTTCTTATTTCGAATAGGCATATCTTTCATATTGTATTTACACAAATAAGCGTCATACAAATCTTTATGCGTTTTTTTCAAATGAAAAGTATTAAATGTTTCTTCAATATACTCTCTCCTACTTTTTGCAAGCAACAGATATAAATACTTCTCTAATTGATGCGGATAAGTTTCTTTCCATCCTGGATTATTTAAAAAATGTTTTTGTACTCTATTTGCATCGGCAATTAAATTTACCCATAAGTATACCGATGCCACAATATGAAAACCCGATGCTTTTGTTATTAAATCCTCTTCATCAGCAAGAGCCATTTCTCCTTCTCTAGCAAATGATATTGCTAAATCTTTTTTATCTTTTTTATGATGAAAAAACAACAAAAACGCAGCCTCAAGAAAGCAGTCTGGATTACCATACGCAACAGCTTTAAGCATATTCTTCTCAGCCTCGTACATTCTATTTTGTTCCCAATTAATGTGTCCTAAAAATTCAGCTGAACGAGCTTTATACTCATCTAACCCCAATTTATCTGAAGAAAATACACGTGAAAAATAAACTTTAGCAAGGTCTAAATTATTAAACCGGCAATAATAAATTAATCCAATTAAATAATCGGCAACAGGATCTTTTCCTTTATATTCATTAAGTAAACCAAGAGCCTCTTCCCATCTCTCATACTTAATTGCATTCATGCCTCTAACTATCATCTCATGCATATTATCTTCGTGGTTTTTCTTCATTACTCTATATGTAAAACTAAATTATAATATTTAAAAACAAGTCATCATGTAACTTATTGGGATATAAGGTAGGTAAAAGATTTTTTATTCAAAATTTATTTACCAAATTTTTATCAAAAACAAATTTGTTACACAAGAGGAAAGCATTTACTTATATTTGCAATTAATGAGCACTAACATATATATTTTTAATTCAACCTGCGAGATGGAAGTGGCAAATGGTAGTAGAACATACGATCCTAAAGCCAGATTTATTGAATTTTCAAATGAACTATCATTTCTTCCAATTGTATTTTCAAAAAGTAATGATATTATCATCTCAGATAGAATCCCTTCAGCTGAATTCATTAAAACGATAAACAAAACACCTTTAGAGGTTCCTATTTTTTCTAAAATTAATGACATTACAACAGATTCGTTATACCTAAAGCCTTGGGGATGGAGTCCTTTGATGCATCAGAAATTATTAAAACTAAAACCATTCTGTTCTGATGATTTTAAAAATAGTCCTATTTGGGAATGGAATAAAGAACAAAAAAATCTGTACAGTAGGGCTACAGCGTTAAACATATTAAAGGATATTCTTAATACAAAGAACAAAAATTTGATTTCTCCTCATGAAGTCCCTATTATTTGTAAAACTCTATATGAAGTTGAAGAAATCGTTAAGCTAGGAAAAAAACTAATATTAAAATCACCTTGGAGCTCATCAGGACGAGGTCAACAAACTGTCCCACCAGATCAGTTATCCCAAACAACTAAACAATGGTTGAAAGGAATTTTGCGCACTCAAGGATTTGTAATGGTTGAACTTTTCAGAGAAAAAGTTCTTGATACATCTTTACATTTCGAATTTACTGACACAGACATAATATTTCATGGGATTAACGCCTTTAAAACTGACGAAAAAGGTCAGTATATAGGAAACTATATCAACCCTCAAAATCACAGCGAAATAACAAAATATCTTTCTGTATTAGAAAATGAAATAACAGAAAACAATCTTATAGAGATTACTACAAAAGCCTTACAAAGAAGTATTTTTCCTAATTATTACAGAGGCGTTATAGGAATAGATGCATTAATATACAAAACAGAAGACGGAAAATTTAAAATTAATCCGTGCATGGAAATTAATTGTAGACATACTATGGGAACTGTAGCTATGGCTATTGAAAAACATACAGACAAAAATAGTAAAGGAATGTTTTTTGTTTCCAAAAATGAAAATAACAAGCTATATAATTTTCATTTAGAACAATTACTAAGCAATCCTATTAAAGTTCATAACAACAAAATTATTAGCGGCTATATCCCTTTAACAGATATCAATACAAACAGCAAACATCATTCATGGGTAGAAATTACCGACTAACTTTTTTATGCAATACAAAAAGAGTTATCTCTGGAGGCATTCCTATACGAGCGGGTAATCCAACATAACCCAAGCCTTTATTTACATAAAGTAGAACTTGATTTTCGCCATATAAACCACCCCAATTCTCGTATTTCCAACTTGCTGGGCTATAATGCTTTCCTTTATACTCAATTCCCATCTGCATTCCATGCGAATGTCCCGAAAGAGTTAACTCTATCTTTCTTTTATCTTTTACATTATCAATCCAAAAATCAGGATCATGCGACATTAGTATCTTAAATGCAGAATCTGGAACACCATTGATAGCTACATCAATATTTCCGTACTGAGGAAATAGTGGGCGTCCCCAATTTTCCATTCCAATAATAAAAATAGAATCACTATTTCTTTTTATAACTACCGAACTATCATTAAGCAAAACAAAACCCGTTTTTTGTATCTCTTTAATAAATCTCGCTTGATGTTTTTCTCTTTCTCCAATACTACTCCATCTAGCATAACTTCCATAATCATGATTCCCTAAAATGGCATATTTCCCATCAAAAGAATTTATTGACGCAATAATAGAAGTAAGCCCCTCCATTTCGTCTACCGTTTTTGTAACCATATCGCCTGTGAATAGAACTAAATTAGGCTTCAACGAATTAACTTCACAAACAGCTCTTCGAAGTTTATTGGGATTCAATATAAAACCACCTGCATGAATATCTGATATCTGCACTAAACGATAACCTTCAAATGATTCAGGTAAATTATCAAAAAACAAATCTTGCTGATTAACTTTAAAGTCCCATCTACCAAAAGCAATTCCGTATATCAAAAATAAAACAGGTAAAGAAGATGTCAAATAAGCAATAGTACGATATAATTTAGAACAAAAAATACATCTTCGCTTTGTAATTTTTCGTAATAAAAGATTAACGTATCTAATCAACAAAAAAAGAAACATAATTTGCTTATAAACAAGCCACGACAAAACAACTGCAAAAAAGGAAAACAACAAAGCCAACAACTTTGGATTTACAACATAACTATGTATTAAAAAAGTACAAACAAGAATTACATATGCTATTGTATTTATACTTTTCAGAGTACTAGAAATCCATCGAACAATAGTTCTGTTTTTTATATAATACACATACAACAAATAATCTTGCCCAAAAAGTAATACAATAAGAATTAAGAAACCTAAATAAGCCATTTCTAAAGTTTTAAATTTAAATATACCAACAATCAACCATTTACAAATATGATGATTAATAAAAATTAAAATCGGTATTTGAAATTAAAAAAAAAACATAGTTTTGTAAGCTAAATAAATTTACAATGGAAA
>Ga0193962_1001669_pt1 | contig 10238 bp, 7 predicted proteins | sample FB_5_MG_FD_140335 | JGI IMG/M metagenome (GOLD analysis project Ga0193962, IMG submission 140335) | Microbial mat bacterial communities from the Broadkill River, Lewes, Delaware, United States - FB_5_MG | ecosystem: Environmental > Aquatic > Freshwater > River > Microbial mats | place: USA...
AGCTGGCATTCTCTTAATATTTTTTATAACTAAGCCTTTTGAAGATGTTCCTGAATATGCTTCTATAGCCGCCATAATAACAGCTACTATTTCAGTATCATCCTCTTCAACTTCTTCAACAACAATTGTTTCAACAGGTTTAACAACTTCTACTGTCTTATTTTTCTTATCTTTTTTAGATAAAATTCCTCTCATACCATCTACCATATATGAAATAATTAGCAATATTAAAAATACAAGTAACATACTAAATACAGTAATTTTCAAGGCATCAGCCATGCTAATATTTATTTTATCTTCTAGTAAAGATACTCCTGCTAAAGCAATTGATGAACTCATAAGTTTACCAAAGCCAAGATTAACAATGTTTAATAACATATTATCACTCCTTACTACAATGGAACATTTCCATGTTTCTTAGATGGTCTCTGAACTCTTTTTGATTCTAACATATTAAATGCAGAAACAATTCTCTGTCTAGTAGTTGCTGGTTCAATTACATCATCAACATAACCTCTAGCTGCTGCTGTATAAGGATTTGCAACTGTATCTCTATATTCTTTGATTTTTTCTTGTCTCATAGCAACTTGATCATCAGCAGACATAATATCTTTTTTGAATATAATATTAGCCGCACCATCTGGACCCATAACAGCAATTTCTGCAGTAGGCCAAGCATAAACCATATCAGCTCCCATATGTTTACAACACATCGCTAAATAACTTCCACCATATGCTTTTCTTGTTATAACAGTAACCATAGGAACTGTTGCTTCAGAATATGCATACAACATTTTAGCACCATGTCTAATAATTCCACCATATTCTTGATGCGTACCTGGTAAAAATCCTGGTACATCAACAAGTGTTAACATTGGAACATTAAAAGAATCACAAGTCCTAACAAATCTAGCTGCTTTATCTGATGCGTTAATATCTAAACATCCTGCTAACGCCATAGGTTGATTTGCTATAACTCCAACGCTCTTTCCATTGATTCTCATAAAACCACATATTATATTCTTTGCAAATAAAGGTTGATATTCTAAGAATTCTTGATTATCAGCTAAAATTCCAATAACTTCTTTCATATCATATGCTTTATTTGGACTATCTGGTATTATTTCGTTTAATTTTTCTTCAATTCTATTTATATCATCAGCACATTCAAAGTCTGGTGCATTTTCCATATTATTGCTAGGTAAAAAGCTAAGTAACTGTTTAATTCTAGCGACACAATCTTCTTCATTTTCATCTAAGAAATGTGCAACACCACTTACAGAGTTATGAGTTCTTGCTCCCCCTAAAGCTTCTGCTGATACTTCTTCACCAGTAACAGTTTTAATAACTTGAGGACCAGTAATAAACATTTTAGAAGTGTTTTCTACCATGAATATAAAATCTGTTAATGCAGGTGAATAAACAGCTCCACCAGCACATGGTCCTAAAATAACTGATATTTGAGGAATTACTCCAGAAGCAATAGTGTTATTATAGAATATTTTTCCATATCCACTTAATGCGTCAACACCTTCTTGTATTCTAGCTCCACCTGAATCATTGATTCCTATAAGTGGTGCTCCAACTTTTAGTGCAGCTTCTTGAGCCTTAACAATTTTAGCTGCATGCATTTCACCAAGTGAACCACCTATTACAGTAAAATCTTGTGCAAAAACGTAAACTAGTCTGCCATCTACTGTACCATAACCAGTTACAACTCCCTCACCTAAAGCTTTTTTCTTTTCCATGCCGAAATTTGTACATCTATGTTCTACAAATGCATCCATTTCAACAAAACTATTGTCGTCTAATAGTTTTAGAATTCTTTCTCTCGCCGTCAATTTGCCCTTGCCATGTTGTTTTGCAATAGCATCTTCTCCGCCGCCTAATTCGATTTTTTTCTTTTTCTCAATTAATTGATTAAGTTTATCATTAGACAATTGCGATACCTCCTATTGTTATCTATCTTCTAATAAAATACACGTAAAATTGCATTTTGTCAAGTGTTAATAATAATTTGCAAGTAAAAAAAATAATTATTCAAAATAGGTTAATTTACTAAATCGATATATTTTTATTTCTTTATTATAAAAATATCCTTTATTATATTAAGCGTATTTCATAGATTATAAAAACTTAAATAAATTTAACTAATTTTAAAAATGCAAGAAATATTTCAAACAAATCACCATTTGAAATATTTCTTGCATCATTTTACTCTTTTTCTCTCAACATTCTTTCTAACTCTTTCATAAATGTATTTATATCTTTAAATTCTCTATAAACAGATGCAAATCTAACATATGCAACATCATCTACTTTTTTTAGTTCATTCATAACAAACTCACCTATTTCTTTTGCAGGTATCTCCTCAGTAAATTTATTTGAAATAGCTTTTTCAATATTATTAGCTATTGTATTTATTTGTTCAGATGTAATAGGTCTTTTTTCACAAGCTCTAATTATACCATTAACAATCTTGTTTCTATTATACTCTTGTCTATTACCATCTCTTTTCACCACTAACAAAGGTGACTCTTCAATTTTCTCATACGTAGTAAATCTATGAGTACAAGAATTACATTCTCTTCTTCTTCGAACTTTTTTTCCATCTTCTGTAGTTCTAGTATCAATTACTTTAGTTTCTTCAAAATCACATTTTGGACAACGCATAATTTTCTCCCATTTAACATATTAAATAATAATTGAATTATTACTTATATTACATTATAATATATATATTATTAAAATGCTAGTATAAATTAAACATAGGAGGTATTATGAGCTTTAATAAAAAAATATATATAGATAAACCTTACCTAACCGAATTAGATAGTGAAGTAACACAATGTATTGCAAAAGAAAATGGAACTTTTGAAATTAGACTTAAAGAAACAATATTCTATCCACATATGGTGGGTGGACAATTAAGAGATTTTGGTGAAATTGATGGAATAGAAGTAATAAATACTAAAGAAGATGAAAAAACCGAAGAAGTAATCCATATAACAAAGAAACCACTATCAGGAAAAGTACATTTAAATATTGATAAGGAAAGAAGATTTGACTTAACTCAACAGCATACTGGACAACATATACTTAGTGCTGCATTTTGGTCATTATATAAAGGAAAAACTATTGGATTTCATATGTCAGATTTATACACTACAATAGATATTGCTCTAGAAGATATAAATGAAGAAATGCTAAAAAATGTAGAATCATTGGCAAATAAATCTATATACGCTAATATACCGGTTCAATGTAATGTATATACTAGAGATGAAGCAATAGCAACAGGACTCAGAAAACCACCTGTTGATTGTAATACTATACGTACTGTTAAAATTGCAGATATAGATAATATAGCATGCTGTGGAACTCATCTTAATACTACTGGCGAAACTGGCATCATAAAAATCGTTAAATGTGAACATTATAAAGGTGGACTTAGAGTAGAGTTTTTGTGTGGTAAAAGAGCTTTAAAATATTTTCAATATTTAAATTCAACAATAAATACTTTATCTGTAGATTTTTCATGTAAAAATGATGAAATTCTTCATAATATTGATAAACTAAAAACTAGTAATGAGCAATTATCAAAAAAAATAACCAGATTAAATAAAGAATTGTCTGTATATAAAATAGAAACATTAAAAAAAGAGGCGAAAAATCTAGATGGAGTTATGATTAAGATCTTTGAAGATGAAGATTCAAAACAACTTAGAAATATAATTACAGAGTTAATTACTGAAAACAGTTTAGCTGCTATATTTATAAATAAAACTTCTAAAGGTCTAAATATTTTATATGCAAAATCTGAAAACATTGAATTAGATTTAAAAAAATCTTTTTCAGACTTAATGAAAATTATTGATGGAAAAGGTGGTGGTAACTCTACCATATGCCAAGGGTCCTGTAAAAACTCAGAAAAAATAACTGATATAATAAACTTTATAAATTAAATAAAAAAAGCTCCAGAACTTAATCTGGAGCTTTCAAATTACATTTATTATTTTTCCGTTTTTTCCATATAAAGGCTCATACTTGGGAATGCAAAATCTACATTTTCTTCTTCGAAAATTTTCATGATTTCAAAGTTCATACGTTCTTTGATTTTTAAATATTCACCATAATCACCAGTGTTTACAAGATATAACACAATTATATCTAAACTACTAGCTCCAAATCCATCAAATTTAACATTTATACTAGAATTAATAACATCATTATCATCTAATAAAGTTGCTTTAATTTTTTCAATAACTATTTTTAAACTATCTGAACTTGTATCATACGTTGCACCAAGATACTGTTTTATTCTTCTGCTTCCACGTTTAGAATAATTAACGACAGCATCATCAGCAAATTTACCATTTGGAACTACTACTAATTCCTGCTCTAATGTTCTAACTTTAGTGCTTCTAATTCCGACTTCTTCAACAATTCCATCTGTAGAACCAATCTGAATAAAATCTCCAACATTGAATGATTTATCTGTTATAACAACAAATCCACCAAAAACATTCTTAAGCATATCTTGAGCAGCAAATGCAACTGCCAAACCACCTATTCCAAGTCCTTTTATTAAACTATCAAATTCTCTAAAACCAAATTCATTTGCTACCGCAACTACCACAATAACAATTACACAGAATTTAATAATTTTTAAAACCAATGGTAATATTGTTTTAGCACTTTCATTATCCATAGTCATCCATGTATCTCTTCTAATTCTCTCGTATGTATTCATAAAAATAAATACCGCTGATGCAATTAGAATATATATACATGAATAAAGTGCTTTTCTAAATATCAGCTCTGTACCAAGTGAAAATGGTAAACTAGCTAATGCAAAATACAAACCTACTACTAATATAACTTTTGAAAATGTCTTATTTAATGCATCTAAAGAACTGTTAATCTCCTCATTTTTTAAAGGAGAAAGCATTTTTTTAAGTACTGATATCAATACTTTTGCTATAACCTTTTTAAAAACTAGTGTTATAACTAATATTAATGCTAATCTAATAATAACTGCCATAGTTATCATACCTAAAAAATCATAAAATATATTTGCTCCCATAAAACCTCCTTCTAAGATCTTTGTAATGCTTCTACCGGTTGCAATGAAGAAGCATTAATTGCTGGATATACACCAAACACTAAACCTGAAGTAAGCGCTACTATGATTGCTACTTGAACCGATGCAGGACTTATTACTGCGGTTAATCCATAATCATTAGCTAAATTAATAGCTAAAGCTCCGAGAATAATACCTGCAATACACCCTATAATACTAACATACACCGCTTCCAGTAAAAATTGGATAAGTAAATCTAATTGCTTTGCTCCTAAAGCTTTACGAACACCAATTTCTGATGTTCTCTCAGTCACAGCTACAAGCATGATATTCATGATACCTATACCACCTACTAATAATGAAACAGCAGCGATTCCACCTAAAAGCAATGTCATAACTTGATTTGCTTTATTTGCTTGATCAACTAAACTATTTAAACTAGTTATAGTAATTGGTAATTCATCGTCATTAAAAGAAGGCTTTTCAGTCTTATCTTCTTCAGGATCTTCAACTGGAATTTCTGCTTCTCCACCTTCTTCACCTTCTCCACCTTCTCCACTTTCTTCTTGAGAATTAGTGATATGTATACCATTAATTTTTCTATTATATATTCTTCCTAATTGAACCAATGCTAAATTTACATCCTCTGCACTATCACATTTAGCCCAAACTTCTTTTATTGACCTGTCTGTTAATATCTTCATAGCAGAACTATAAGGTATAACAATTTTATCGTCAATACCATCTCCATTACCGCTACCTTTCGGTCCTAAAACACCAACTATTCGGTAATTTATACCATTAACTTTCATAGTTTGTCCAACAGGGCTTCTGCCACTCATAAGCTTCGTAGCAACATTATAACCTAATACGCATACTGGTGATCTTTGCTTAACATGTAATGATGTAAAGAAATTTCCTGCAACTACTTTATGATCTCTAATTTCAGCATATTTATCATTTGTACCGATAAATTCTAATTTAGCATCTGTTCTTCTCCATCTAATATCTGTTTCACCAGACATTACAGGCGTTGCATAATCAATACCATCTATTCTTTCAACTAATTCTTCTACTTCATCACCATTGAAATAAAATTTCTGTTCATTAGCTTTTAAAATAACTACATTTTGTCCTAAACTTTCAAACTGTTCAACCACAGTTTTTCTAGCTCCTTCACCTATTCCCATTAAACTTACTACTGCAGCTACCCCAATTGCAATACCCAAAACAGTTAAGAAAGTTCTTAACATATTAGAAGTAATACCATTAAGTGCCATTGCAGCAGAAAATTTTAATCTAATAAAGAAGGATGCAACTTTTCCTCTTTTTTTCATTTACTCCTCCTAACTAATTATTAGGGAATAATGAACCACTTTTGCTGTCAGATTCCTCTGAAGGCAATAAATCCTGAATACTTCCGGTTACGACTTTTTGACCTTCTTCAAGTCCTGAAAGAACTTCAACATATCTATCGTTCATAAGTCCAATTTCTATTTCTGCTACTTCAGTAGTATTATCATCTTTTAAAACTTCTACTTTTTGTTTGTAATCTTCTTCAAAAACAGCTTCTATAGGTATAAGTAAAGTATCTTTAGATTCACCTGCATCTACAAAACAGTTAGTATTCATACCTGGTCTCAATCCTTCTCCACCTATTACACTAATATTTACAGAATACTGAATTGCTCCATTTTGGCCACCTTGATATTGATACAATCTATCCACAGTTCCTTCAAAGTGTTTACCAGGTAATGCATCTACAGTTACATCTACTGTGCTTCCTTCTTTTATATAAATTACATCTAAGTCACTAACTTTAGTATTTATATTCATTTCATTAGCATTATATACTTCACATAAAGATAATGACCATCTATCAGCTCCAGCAGTTGCTTCTAAAGTATCTCCAGGTTCATATCTCATCCAAGATACGATACCATCTTTTTCAGCTACAACAGTTAATTGATCTCTAAGAGAATTCAACTTAGCTATTCTTTCTTGTATTTTCGCAATATCTTTATTTTTAGAATTAACTGATTTTGTTTCAGTATCTATATATTCTTGTTTAGTTTTAATTCTACTTACTTTTTCATTTATATCATCAGTTAAGCCTTTACCAGCAATTCTAACTATAGGATCTCCCGCTTTTACAAACTGATTTTTGCTTACAAATACTTCATTAGCAAAATAAGGTGATGAATCAGTAGACGTATAATTTGTATTCACATTAGATTGCCCTAAATATGAATCAACTGAACCTGAATTTCTTAAAGTTTTCCCAGCTTTTCCATTTACTTCAGTGTTAACACCTACAACAATTCCAGGTTTAACTAGTCCAGGATTTACCGCTTCTATGACACCATTGTGGATAAATGTTGTATTAGATGCATCTGGTACTTTATTAGCATTCAGTTCTACTATTTCACCTTCATAATAACCTTCAAAACCATTAAATGTTAAAAAAACTTTGTCTCCAACACTAACATCTGAATATTCTGCTACTGTTGTAGAAAACTTGATTTTAAGTTTAGCATCATTAACTATTGTAGCTAAGTTGTTAGATGTTACTTTATCACCTTCCTTAACAGATAAAGCTGTAATCCTACCATCTATAGGAGCTGTAATTAAAAGTCCATTTTCAGTAGGTATAGAATTAATATTTGTAATATCTATAGATAACTTGTCTTCCAAATCCGAAATAATTATTGCTATTTCTTCTTTATATTCATTTATTTTTTTAGTATGAGTTGCTATTTCTTCCCTAGCATCATCTACTTTTTCAACTTCAGTTTGAATTACTTCACTCAAATTTGTTGAAGACAATCTAACTATAGGATCGCCAGCTTTGAATGAATCATTTTCTTTAACAAAATATTCTTCTATCTTGTATTTTATAGGTGTTGAAAAGCCTTCTACTGTAGGTACAGATATTGTACCTCCGTAATTTGCTTGTAATTGTCCTGTGATATCTACTCCTACCTTGATGTCACCTTTAGTAACTTCTTTTGAAGCATATACTGGTCCCATTTGAGAATCACTCTCATCAGGTATCAATAATTTAGCTGTATAATATCCAGCCCCAAAAAATACTGCTAATATTATAGCAAATGTAATAATTTTCTTTAACATTCTCTTCTCCCTTATTTTTTATTTAATTTATCGCTTATTATTTCACCGTCCACTAGTCTTAGTGTCCTTTTTCCGTACGCAGCGATATCTTCCTCATGGGTAACTTGTACTATAGTTATTCCTTCTTCTTCATTTAATCTAGTAAATAATTCCATAATATTATTTCCTGTCTTACTATCTAATGCCCCTGTTGGCTCATCTGCAAGTATAAGTGCAGGATTTCCTGCTAAAGCTCTAGCTATAGCAACTCTTTGTCTTTGTCCACCTGATAATTGATTTGGTAAATGATGCATACGTTCCTTAAGTCCAACTAATTCTAATGAATGTTCAGCTAATTCTCTACGCATTTTTCCATTAAGTCCTCTGTATATCAACGGTATTTCAACATTTTTTTCAGCATTTAAATTTGGTAATAAATGAAAATTTTGAAAAACAAATCCTAAAAACTCATTTCTAATTTCAGATAATCTAGAATCATTTAATTTTTCTACAGCATTCCCTGCTAATTCATAGGTTCCTGACGATGGCTTGTCTAGACAACCAATCATGTTTAACAATGTAGATTTACCTGACCCAGATGGACCCATTATAGAGACAAATTCTCCTTCAACTACCTTGAAATTTACATCTTTCAATGCATGAACTTCATTTGTTCCCATTTTGTAAACTCTACAGATAGATGACATTTTAATGATATCCATATTTCCTCCTTATTTTTGTATTCAATATATAGACGAATTATATCAAAAAAAGTTCCGCTTTTCTATACTTTATACATTAATTTTTCTTAATATTGAATATTTTAATATATATATTACGGCAAAAAGGATGACTAAGTCATCCTTTTGATTACATCTATGTCGATAATATTATTTTGCCATATTTACTGACACTTGATCAATCCATATCTTTTGGCCTTTTTCAAGATTTAAAAATAACATGATAGAATCCATATCTTTTACTTCTATTGAAATAGTCTTAGTAGACCATGTATCATCATAAACTTCTATATTAGCAAGTTTACTACTATTATTTTTGCCATTTGCCTGTACCTCTAAACCAATTGTAGCTGATTTATTAGCTAGCAACTTAGCTATTATTTCTATTTGTTTTCCTTGCATGTATGCATTATCGCCTTTAAAATCTAATACAGTGAATAATACTTTGATCTTTTCATCAGTGGTATTTTCAGCTACTAAATAAGTTTTTCCATCAACCACTTCATATTTCGCCGTAACTCCTGTATATTCAAATTTATCAATCAATTCTTGATTAAATACATCTTTATATTTGCTTTCATCTACAACAGCCTCTTCAACACTATCATTTGGTTTTTGATTTTCTTCATTAGTTGTATCATCTTTGCCTTCATTTTCTTTGTCAGTAGAATTGTCCTTATTATTATTATCTACAATTTCAGTATTCTTATCATTATCTGGATCTGGTAAAATTTCGTTGTTTTTATCAGAATATAATGATTTGATTATAAAAACACTTAATATTGCAACAAATACCACTACAAATATGGGAAGTAAAATATGTTTTGATCCAGTTTTTTTATCTTCACTATCATAATCACTAGTTTCATTATCTTTTTCACTCAAATAAACATCTATTACATTTTCTAAAGACTCTTCTTCCACTTCAATATTTTTTTCAGCATCAAAATCATCTGCGAAATCTGCTTCATTAGACATTGCTGCAAATCCCAAAGTTGCTGCTTGAATATTATCACTAGCATTAGTTTCTGTAGGTTCTACTTCTTCTACACTTTTTTCATCAGCTTCTGTAGGTTCTACTTCTTCTACACTTTTTTCATTAGTTTCTGTAGGTTCTACTTCTTCTACACTTTCTTCATCAGCTTCTGTAGGTTCTACTTCTTCCACACTTTCTTCATCAGCTTCTGTAGGTTCTACTTCTTCTACACTTTTTTCATCAGTTTCTGCAGATTCTACTTCTTCTACACTTTTTTCATCAGTTTCTGCAGATTCTACTTCTTCTACACTTTTTTCATCAGTTTCTG
>Ga0193962_1001671_pt1 | contig 10225 bp, 7 predicted proteins | sample FB_5_MG_FD_140335 | JGI IMG/M metagenome (GOLD analysis project Ga0193962, IMG submission 140335) | Microbial mat bacterial communities from the Broadkill River, Lewes, Delaware, United States - FB_5_MG | ecosystem: Environmental > Aquatic > Freshwater > River > Microbial mats | place: USA...
CCTATGGGGATGGGAATCATTATATTTATTGGTTTCATGCTGCTTGGTTTAGGGGTTTATTGGGTTGTTAGCTCATTTGAAATGCGCTTGCGAAAACTTGAACAGGCTACTAGCCGACTATCTCAGGGGCACCTTAATGCGCGTGTTGGTATTCATGGCGCTGATCCTGTCAGTCGTTTAGGGCAATCATTTAATAAAATGGCGGAGCACATTCAACGCTTAATCAGCGTTCAGCGCGAAATGGTTCGGGCTGTTTCTCATGAATTAAGAACACCGGTTGCCCGCATTCGCTTTGGGTTACAAATTATTGAAGATACGGCTGGTGATGATCCTTTTGTAATGAAACAACTGACGGGCATGGATTCCGACATTCAGGAATTGGATGAGTTAATTGACGAAATTCTGACCTATGCACGTTTAGAAGAAGGTGGGCCGCTACTTGATTTTGAATTGACCAATATTCAAGAGTTGGTTTTGCAGCTGGTCGATGAAGCGCGCCCGCCTGAGCATGTAGAGGTCAAGTACGGGGGTTCAATTGGCTCGCAGCATGAAGCAGAAGTTGAATATCGTTATATGCACCGTGCCATTCAAAATTTAATTGGTAATGCCTGTCGTTATGCAAAGTCGCAAGTGATTGTGACGTTTTCCGTCGGCGCCGATACTTGCCGTGTCGATGTTGCGGATGATGGCCCTGGCATTCCCGAAGAAGAGTGGAATCGAGTCTTCACGCCTTTTGCGCGCCTTGATGATAGTCGCACTCGAAGCTCGGGAGGGTATGGCTTAGGGTTGTCGATTGTTAGACGAATTACTTATTGGCATGGTGGTCGTGCGATGGTGAGTCGTGATGAGCGCTTAGGTGGAGCAAAATTTAGCTTAGTTTGGCCTAAGCGTCACCAAGAAATTGTTTAAGTCATCTTGAGTATTGTAATTAATGATTACAATACTAACAAAACGTAACGATTAACTACTTAGAGTTAACAGACAGGTATGACAATGACTGGCATATTTACGTTACGTATCCTTTGGACACGTGGTGAGAATGTAGCGAAAATATTCGCTTTTAGGGACTCTATTATTAATAGGGCCCCTTTTTTTTGCCTAGCGTTTATCGCTTAATGACGCCGCATCTTTTAAAGCTTAACTGGCTCAATTCCTACCAAGTTGTCATGACATACCTGCAGAGACTGCTGCAAAAAATCACTCATATAGCTTGTTTCTTTTTGATCTTCGCGAATAGCGGCGTAGAGCGTTGGCCAGATGCCGCTTTTACCCAATGGTTTTGAGGTGATCAATCCGGCATTCAAATAAGGCTGTAAAGCCCAGTTTGGCAAGCAAGCAACCCCCCGGCCACTAGCAACTAATTGTACGATCATCAAGGTTAAATCTGCTTGGCGAGTACTGTTCGGTTCAATATTGTTGGGATCAAGAAATTGAGTGAAAATATCAAGACGCTTGCGTTCGACAGGATAGTGAATCAGTGTTTGATCGGCTAAATCGTGCGCTTCGATATATTTACTGTCAACTAACGCATGTTGATTGGCAATGGCCAAGAGTGCTTGGTAGCGAAATAATGGCTGATAATAAATGCCTGCCATGGGTATGGGGTCGGCGGTAACAACAAGATCTAAATCGCCACGGGCTAGTGCCGGTAGCGGTTCAAAGTGAAAACTGGCCATTAAATCTATTTCAACTTCTGGCCACTGGTCGCGAAAACTATTAATCGCGGGCATTAGCCAATCAAAACAGCTGTGGCACTCAATGGCCATGTGTAAGCGACCAGCCTGACCACCCGCCAATTTTTTAATGTCTCGATTGGTTTGTTCAAGCTGAGGCATGACCTTGTCGGCAAGCTCTAGAATATGCTCTCCGGCTCGAGTGAAGCGAATGGGTTTGGTTTTGCGTACAAATAAACTCAAGCTTAAACGTTCTTCAACATCTTTTAGTTGGTGAGACAGCGCTGATTGCGTTAAATGTAAGCGTTTGGCCGCTTCTACGAGAGAGCCGCCATCACGAAGTGCGCGCACGGTTTTAAGATGCTTGATTTCCAGCATGGGAATATTCTTTATTGAGAAAAATTAATGGAATTCTATAATTAACATGTGATTTTTTCAAGTTTGTCTTGCTAGAGTTTCCAAATTTAACTAAAGCGTTCAATAATACTTTCTTGCTCAGCCATGAGTCTGGCTAATTCATCGCTGGCTTGAGCACTGCGCGTCGATACGGCTTCGACTTGTGACGATAAGCTGGCGAGGCGATTCAAACCTTGCTCTATTTGTAAAACCGTATCGGTTTGCTGGCGAATGGATTGGCTATTGGTTTGCGTACTGGTATGAATGGCATCAATATTGGTTTGGATGGCCGATAGCGAGCTATCAGCTTCATTCGCTTGTAGCAGGCAGTCTGCCGCATGCTGATTCCCTTCTTCCATCGTGATTACGGCTAAATCTGCGCCTTTGGTTAACTTGCTTACAATGGTATGAATTTCATCGGTGGATTCTTGGGTACGTACCGCAAGATTTCTCACTTCGTCAGCAACAACAGCAAAGCCTCGCCCTTGCTCACCGGCGCGAGCCGCTTCGATAGCAGCATTCAAGGCCAACAGATTGGTTTGTTCAGCAATTGCTTTGATCGCATCTAGAAAGCGTTTAATGCTTTCCGTTTCGGCAGCCAGAGTGCTGACGGCATCCGATGCGGTAGTGAGTTCTTGCGCCAAGTTGTTGATTTTAGACGCGGTATTGGTGACGAGCTGATGCCCTTGTTTTACTTCTTCTTGCGCACTGGTTGCTGCGAGATCGGTTTGCTCGGTATTACTGAGAAGTATTTGCGCTGATTCAGTAATTTGATGGCTGGCTTGAGCCAGTTGATCTGTTTCTTTATTTTGGTTACGAACTTGCTCTAAATTGTCATCACTCATTGAGCGTGCTGATTGTGCCAGCGTATTGAGTCTCGCCATGTTGTCGTTGATACGAACGAGCACGGTTTGCAAACGACGTTTAAGAGTATGTTGAGCGAAGCAGAGCTTTCCCTGAGTACTGGTATCTCCAGAATAAATATAAGCGGCAAGTGAATCATCAATAACGCTGCTGGCAATGTCACTGAAGGATTTATTATCCTGTATTTTGTTAATGATGGCCCAGACAATGGCGGGCAGCATGATAGCCAGAGTCATTATCCAATTATCTTGGCTTATGAGCATCGCCACCAGTGCTATTAACCAAGGCAAAAGCAGGGTGATGAAAGGCCGAGCTATTATTTTGGGGAGTGGAGCCTGACCTTTTTGTATTTTTTTATAGGCTTTTTCTGCACGATCTATTTGATCTTGTTTAGGTTTGATACGAACGGATTCGTAGCCAACGATTTTACCGTTATCTAATACCGGTGTGACGTAGGCATCGACCCAATAGAAATCACCATTCTTGCAGCGATTTTTAACCAACCCCTGCCAGTGATGGCCTGCGCTGATTTTATTCCACATATCGGCAAAGGCGGCTTCGGGCATATCGGGATGGCGTACAATATTGTGTTCATGATCCATCAGTTCTTCTTTGCTGAAGCCACTTATGTCAATGAACGCTTGATTGCAGTGCGTAATCAGGCCTTTAACGTTTGTCGAAGAAACAAGGTGCGCACCATTACTCAGTACGACTTCATTCTGAGTAATGGGTTGATTGTTTTTCATACTTACACCTAATTAGTGACAGAAATTTAAGACGGCTCTCTAATAACTATAGACGTATATTGTGGAAAGGCTTGGCGCAAAGCGTCAAGGCACGTAAAATCTTGAACATAACTAAAAAAATACCGTTAATTCAAGGAATCACCTCATGTCCCGTTACCTTTTGGCTATTGATCAAGGTACTACTAGCAGTCGCGCCATTATTTTTGATCTTGATGGGCATATTATCGCCACCAGTCAGCAGGAATTTGCGCAAATATTTCCTAAGGATGGTTGGGTTGAGCATGACCCTGAAACCATTTGGAAGACGACCGAAGAAACCTGTCGTGAAGCAATTAAAAAAGCCGCATTGCAAGGTGAAGATATCGTCTCAATAGGCATTACCAATCAGCGTGAGACGACGGTGGTTTGGGACAAAGAGACGGGTCAGCCTGTTTATAATGCGATTGTTTGGCAAGACCGTCGTACCGCCGATCGCTGTCAAAAACTAAGACAGCAAGAAGGCTTGGTAGAAAAGTTAACATCGAAGACGGGATTATTATTGGATCCTTATTTTTCGGCCAGCAAAATCGAATGGATCTTAGATAATGTAGAAGGTGCTCGAACGCGAGCAGACGCTGGCGAATTATTATTTGGCACCATTGATAGTTTTTTATTGTGGCGCTTAACGGGTGGTCAACAGCATGCTACGGATGCGACGAATGCTTCGCGCACATTATTATTTAACATTCATACCAATGAATGGGATCGTGAGCTATTAGAGTTATTTAATATACCTGCCTGTATGTTGCCAGAAGTGCGTGATTGCGCCGCTGATTATGGTTATACAAAAGCAGATTTGTTTGGATCAGAAATCGCTATTGGTGGCATCGCGGGTGACCAGCAAGCGGCATTGGTTGGCCAGGCGTGCTTTGCTCCCGGTATGGCGAAAAGTACCTATGGTACTGGTTGTTTTATGATTATGAATACTGGCGAAAAAGCACTGCAATCGAAGAATCGTTTATTAACGACAATTGGTTATCGGATTGACGGCAAAACCAGTTATGCCTTAGAAGGCAGCATCTTTATGGCGGGGGCAACGATTCAGTGGATTCGTGATGGCCTGCAACTTATTTCAAATGCTAAAGAAAGCCAGTCATTAGCAGAAGAAACGGGCGCCGATAACTCTGTTTATATGGTTCCTGCTTTCACTGGACTTGGGGCACCTTATTGGGACCCAGAAGCGCGAGGTGCGATTTTTGGTTTGGCTCGCGATACGGGTATTAAAGAAATCGTTACCGCAGGTTTGCAATCGGTGTGCTATCAAACACGTGATTTATTACAAGCTATGTCGCAAGATGGTGCGCGCCCGGCGAGTATTCGCGTTGATGGTGGCATGGTGGTTAATGATTGGTTGATGCAGTTTTTAGCGGATACTTTAGGGGTAACCATTGAACGCCCTCAGGTGACAGAAACGACTGCACTGGGCGTTGCCTATTTGGCAGGTTTGCAAGCGGGGATTTTTGAAAGTCTAGAGCAAGTTGCGAATTTATGGCATAACGAAGCTAAATTTGAGCCGCAAATGAGTGAATGCGATCGTGAACGCTTATATGCTGGTTGGTTAGAAGCTGTTGGAAAAGTCTTAGGGAATAAATAAATCTTAGGCCTTATAATCTTGAAACAGTCTTTTTTTGTCAAAACGTTGTTCAGCATTTCGAAGTGGTCAATATAGCTTATGAAAACATCCCAAGATGTTCAACGAAGTGCTCTGCGTAGAATGCTGTTCGCTAGTGGCGGAATATTCTTATATTCTGCGCTAGTGATTATTTGTTATAATTTAGGTTATATACTGATTGATAGCCCACAATTTGTCGTGCTCATGGTGACATTTTGGTGTGGTCATGCCGTAGCGCTCTTGTTCATCTTTTTACGTTACCGAAAGCATCTATTGGTTCCCGATATCACCTTGCTTCACATGGTATGGGCAACGTTATACATCAGTATCATCATGTACCATACCGTTGAAATACGCCCCGTTCTTATGATGAGTTATTTAACGATTGTCTCATTCGGTGTTTTTCGTTTGCAGTGGCGAGGCTTGTTTGGCATTACCTTATTTACCTTTTCTTGTTATGCCATCACATTGTTTTTATTACAACAACATCGTCCAGGGCATTGGGTACCTGAAGTTGAGATAATTGTTGGGGCCGCTTTTTTATTAGCCATGTTTGGTTACAGTGCTATTGGTCATGAGTTCAGTTTGATACGCGATCGTTATAGTGATAATAAACAACAACTTCAAATCGCGTTAGATAAAATAGAAGAGTTGTCGACTACGGACAGTTTGACGGGATTGCATAACCGCCGTCATTTAATGAAAGTATTGGATCAGCAAAAAGCGATTAGTAATCGTGAAAATACGTCGTTTATTCTGGCATGCATTGATTTGGATGATTTCAAAAAAATTATTGATCAGTATGGTTACGAAGTCGGTAATGAAGTTCTGTGTAAATTTTCAGAGTTATTAAAAGACTCCATCCGTGAAGTAGATGTCGTGGCACGAACAAGCGGTGAGGAGTTTATTTTATTATTAAACGGTATTGGGATTGAAACCGCATCGATTGTGGTAGAGCGAATTCGTTACGCAGTTGAAGTATTGCTTTTCTCGAAGTTAGAGTTAAGCGTGACAATTTCGGTAGGGATTACTGAATACCAAGCACCTGAAAGTATCGCTGATATATTGGAGCGTGCTGGCAAATTATTGCATGATGCCAAACGAGAAGGGTGTAATAGAATAAAACAGTAGAACTGTATTTTAGAATAATCATTTATTTATAAAAATGTAGGTCGTGGCTTTAGCCCGACAAATGCTTCATTAAATGAAGTGTCGGCCTAAAGGCTGACCTACAATCGATCTGATATTCAGTCTCTATTTTTCCTGACACATCAAAAATTCAAGCAACGCTTTCTGAGCGTGCAAGCGATTTTCGGCTTCGTCCCAAACCACAGAGTCCAAATCATCCATCACTTCAGCGCTCACTTCTTCACCGCGGTGAGCAGGCAAGCAGTGCATGAATAACGCATCGTGATTGGCTATGTCCATCAGTTCTTTGTTTACCTGATAATCTTTGAACTTCACTTCGCGTTCTTTTTGTTCTTCTTCTTGGCCCATTGAGGCCCAAACGTCAGTCACAATTAAGTCAGAATTGATCACCGCTTCTTTCGGATCACGAATAATCTGAACGCGATCAGCATTAGCGTCTAACAAATTCTGATGTGGATCAAAACCTTCAGGGCAGGCAATGTTCAATTTAAAATCAAACTGGCGTGCCGCGTTGATGTAGGAGTGGCACATGTTATTGCCGTCGCCTACCCACGTTACTGTTTTGCCTTTGATGCTGCCACGATGTTCTTTATACGTTTGCATGTCGGCTAATAACTGACATGGATGAAAATCATCGGTCAAGGCGTTGATCACAGGCACTTTTGAGTAAGCGGCAAACTGTTCAACGGTTTCATGGTCGAAGGTACGAATCATAATCGCATCAACCATGCGAGACATAACACGTGCACTGTCTGCGACGGGTTCGCCACGACCGAGTTGTGTATCGCGTGATGATAAGAATATTGCACTACCACCAAACTGTGTCATGCCCGCTTCAAAAGAAATACGCGTACGGGTAGAGGATTTTTCAAAAATCATTCCTAGTACTTGGTTTTTCAATGGCTCGTAAATTTCACCCGCATGCTGCATCTTTTTTAATTCGATGGCGCGGTTAATCACCCACTCAAGTTCTGCAGGTTCTAAATCTAATAATGTTAAAAAGTGTCTAGCCATGATGGCAGTTCCTTACTTTAAATTTTCTACCAGCTGGCAAACTAGGTTTACCACCTGATCAGTATCTTGCTGATTAATGTTCAATGGGGGTAATAAACGAATTACATTGCCAGAGGTGACGTTAATCAGTAGACCGATGTCTAATGCTTCTTTTACAAGTTGTGGGCAGTCTTGGTTGATGACGATACCCACCATTAATCCTGTGCCACGTAATTCTGTCGCTAAGCCTTTTTCGATTAAGCGAGTTGTGAAAGCGTTGCGCATTTGTTCGCTACGCGCTTTCACATTTTGATAGATGTCTTCTTTTTCGATACTGTCGATAACCGCAATAGCCGCAGAGCAGGCTAATGGATTACCGCCATAAGTAGAACCATGATTACCGGGTTGCAATACATTGGCCGCTTTGCCTTTTGCAATACAGGCACCAATCGGTACGCCGTTGCCCAAGCCTTTGGCTGTGGTTAATACGTCTGGGGTAATACCATGCTGTTGAAAGTTAAAGTAGGTACCGGTACGTGCGTTGCCGGTTTGTACTTCGTCTAACATCATTAATAGGTTGTTCTCATCACATAGGCTACGCAAACCTTGGATGTATTCGCTGCTTGCGGTGGCTAAGCCGCCTTCGCCTTGAATAGGTTCTAGCATAATGGCAACGATGTTTGGGTTCGCAGCGACCATGGCTTTCGCTGTGTCTAGGTCTTGATACGCGATACGGATGAAGCCAGATACCAGTGGTGCAAAGCCTATTTGCGCAGCAGGGTTGCCCGTGGCGGTTAGGGTTGCCATGGTACGACCGTGAAACGCTTTGGTCATAACAATGATCTGTGGCTCTGTAATGCCTTGATCATGACCGTATTTACGTGCGATTTTAATCGCGGCTTCGTTGGCTTCGGCGCCAGAATTTGAGAAGAATACGTTATCCATACCAGAGATGCGCGTTAAGCGTTCTGCCAGCTCTTGCTGTCGGCCAATGCCGTACAGGTTTGAGGTGTGCACAAGGTTGTCCGCTTGATCGCGAATGGCTTGAGTCACTGCAGGGTGTGCGTGGCCAAGGCCGCACACGGCGATACCGCTTAATGCATCCAGATATTTTTTGCCGTCAGTATCAAAGACCCAAGAGCCTTCACCTTTGACAAAAGTAACTGGAAGCCGACCATATGTATTCATGATTGGCTGCATGGTATTACTCCGAATTCTTTAAAATTGATATTTCATTGATTGCAAAAACGCAAAAAGGCGACATGGGTCGCCTTAAAATCAAGCACGGATCATACGAAAGTATGTGGCTCGTGTAAATACATGCCTAATAATAGTGATCTAAATAGTGATGCAAAGTTTGTTGCTAACTTTGATATGATGATGATTTATATTGGTTTTATAATCGACTCATGATTGGATATCTGTTCCACAAAACGGCGTAAATACATCCGTGTAGCCTTAGGTTCGACATCCATGTCTCTCATATTTGCTCCACAAATACCCAATAATGAGTCTTACGCTTTTTTTAGCGGCAAATTTTTTCAGTGTTCACATTAGGATAAAAATAATGGCAGCTTGGCAGTTTTGGATGGATCGTGGGGGTACATTTACCGATATCGTGGCGAAAAAGCCAGACGGTAGTTTGGTCACTCATAAACTGTTATCTGAAAATCCGGCGCATTATAAAGACGCGGCCATTTACGGTATTAGAGAGCTGCTTCAACTTGAAGATGGACAGCCGTTGCCGATCGAGTTGATCGATGAAGTGAAAATGGGGACAACGGTTGCGACTAATGCGTTGTTAGAGCGTAAAGGTGAACCAACGCTTCTCGTCACCAGTCATGGTCTAGGTGATATTTTAAAAATTGGTTATCAAACTCGACCTGATATCTTTGCGCTCGATATTCGTTTACCAGAGCAGTTATATGTCGGTGTAGAGGAAGCGAGTGAGCGTTTATTAGCTGATGGCACGGTTGATTTACCTTTTGATGAAGAAGGTTTGGCAGTTCGGCTAATTGAATGGCGTAAGCAAGGTATTGAATCGATTGCGATTGCCTTTGCTCATGGTTATCGTTTTCCTGAGCACGAAAAATCGGCTGGGCGCTTGGCGCAAGAGTTGGGTTTTACGCAGGTTTCGTTAAGTCATGAAGTGAGCCCATTGGTGAAACTTGTGCCTCGGGGTGATACCACGGTTGTTGATGCGTATTTATCGCCTATTTTAAAACGTTATGTTGAGCAGGTGGATAGCCAGCTTTCTGCTGTTGATAATACAAAAGTAGAAAAAGGTAAAAAGATTCCTCTGTATTTTATGCAATCCAACGGCGGCTTGGTCGACGCGCATAAATTCCGTGGCAAAGATGCCATTCTTTCAGGCCCCTCAGGTGGTGTTGTCGGCATGGTTGAAACCGCGAGCGATGATGGTTTTGAACGCATCATCGGTTTTGATATGGGCGGTACGTCGACGGATGTTGCGCATTACAACGCCGATCAATTTTCCAGTTCTGACAATACAAAAAATCCTATTCGAGAGTACGAACGCGAGTTTGAAACCCTGGTGGCCGGTGTGCGTTTACGTGCGCCTATGATGAACATTCATACTGTGGCGGCGGGTGGTGGTTCGATTGTTAAATTCTCTGATGGCCGTTTTCAGGTTGGCCCTGAAAGTGCAGGGGCGTTTCCTGGCCCTGCGTGTTATCGCAATGGAGGGCCTCTTACGATTACCGACTGCAATGTGTTATTGGGTAAGGTGAAAG
>Ga0193962_1001672_pt1 | contig 10218 bp, 10 predicted proteins | sample FB_5_MG_FD_140335 | JGI IMG/M metagenome (GOLD analysis project Ga0193962, IMG submission 140335) | Microbial mat bacterial communities from the Broadkill River, Lewes, Delaware, United States - FB_5_MG | ecosystem: Environmental > Aquatic > Freshwater > River > Microbial mats | place: USA...
ATTCATGTGTCTGGTGTGCTCGTAAGATTTAAAAGGGGTACATCTTTTTTAGTTTTATAAAAGTTTGAGGCAATAAAAACTTTTAAAGGAGTAAAACCATGAAATTTGAATTAACAACAAAAAACATTGTAACAGTAGGATTAGTTGCAGCACTTTATGCAGTTTTGACAGTATTTTTAGCACCTCTTAGTTATGGTCCAATTCAGTTTAGAATATCAGAGGTATTAAATCTGTTAGCGTTTGTAAATCCAGTATTTGCACCAGGGATTGTATTGGGGTGTTTTATAGCAAATTTATTTAGCCCGCTTGGCATGATAGATGTCATTTTTGGGACGACAGCGACTCTATTTAGTGTTATGATGATTGTAAGAAGCAAAAAATTATGGGTAGCATCATTATGGCCTGTAATTTTTAACGGAGTTATTATTGGAGCAGAGTTACAATATGCATTTCAAGTACCTTTTCTAGTGGGTGCATTCCAAGTTGCCCTTGGAGAGTTTGTAGTGGTAACACTCTTAGGTGTGCCTTTATTCTCAGCTCTACTTAAGAATACTGCCTTTGCAAAAGTCGCTCAAGGATAAGAATGACACTCCTACTTGCTTATTTGAACAAATGAAGGCAGGAGATTAAGAATGAATATAGAACGTTTAGGTTTGTTGCTACACAAGACGGATTCCGCTTTTAAGAGGGATTTGGATACAGAGTTAGCGAAATTGAAATTGACCCACCATGAACTCGGTGTGTTAATGGACTTATATCAACAAAAGGTTATTGGTAGCGATCAAAGTCGTACAGTGAGCATTATAGCTTCAAGACTTGGATATGAAGCCAAGGCTCTTGAGAAAATCATCGTTAAAATGGAAAAAAATGATTGGGTTGTGCGTATGCATGATCAAATTGATCGACGTCGTGTTGATGTTTTTCTATCAAGTAAGGCGCGAAGTGTCATTGATTTCTTAAAAGAAATTTATGGCTATGTAGATGACCGTGCTTATAAGGGATTTTCTAAAGAAGAGATAGACCAAGTGGAAGCATATTTAAAGCGCATTGATGCTAATCTGAATCACGAGTAATTGACTAGGGTTTAGATGCGTGTTATAGTTAACTTAATAACAATATTATTTTCTTCAGGGCGGGGCGTAATTCCCCACCGGCGGTGATAGTCCGCGAGCCTTTATAGGCTGATCTGGTGTGATTCCAGAACCGACAGTTATAGTCTGGATGGGAGAGGAAACATTTCAATTTTTTGAACTCATGGTCCCTGAAGTAGTGCTTCAGGGACCTTTTTTTCTTTTTTTCTTCGAAATTTACCAATATCTTCGAAAAGACGGATTAGAGTGGGTGTACCCTAAGCGTGATATAAGGGAGGAAAATAAGATGATTAGTCAAAAGAAAAAGTATTCAGTTAACACCATGACCAAGGTATCCATACTATCGGTTATTGCCTTTATTGTAATGTTTATAGAGGCCCCAATTTTTATCTTTCCAGGATTTTTAAAAATTGATTTAAGTGATGTGCCAGCACTTATTGCAGGATTTTCACTAGGACCTGCAGCAGGTATTGCAGTAGAATTGCTTAAGAATTTGCTTCATCTATTAAGAACATCTACAGGTGGGGTTGGGGAAGTAGCCAATTTTGTGATTGGTGCAGCACTTGTAGCGCCAGCAGCAATTGTATACAGTCGTAAAAAGGATAGGATAGGTGCTTTGACAGGCTTAAGTATTGGTATTGTAGCCATGTCTATTGTAGGAGCTCTTGCAAATTATTTTGTGTTAATTCCTTTTTATCAAAATTTTATGCCACTAGATGCCATTATTGGTATGTCGGCAGCGGCCAATGGAGCAATTGTCGATATTAAAACATTGATTCTTTATGGTATTATTCCTTTTAATCTTTTTAAAGGTCTTGTGGTTGCAGTAGTTACAATGTTGCTTTACAAGCGAATCTCGCCATTATTAAAATAGGATTATTATTGAGGAGTTGTTTCTGATGAAACAGCTCTTTTTTTAGGCCATTTAATGACAAAAATAAGTGATTGGGTGTACAATAGGTAAGAGATGAATGGAGTGTAGATGTGAAGACAATAGATGTACTAATAATAGGTGCTGGGCCTGGTGGGTTAATGGCGGGGGCGCAAATAAAAAATAAATCGGTTTTGATTTTAGATCAAAGCAAAAATGCCAGTCTTAAACTTTTAATGAGCGGTGGGGGCCAGTGTAATTTTACTCATACAGGTGAGATGAAGTTTTTTCTTGAACAGTACAATGGACACAAGGCTTTTTTGAAAGTTGCCTTTAAACAATTTTTTAATGAGGACAGTCAGTTCTTTTTTGAGGCAAGAGGTATTCCAATATGGACACGAGAAGATGGCAAGGTCTTCCCAAAATCACTTAAGGCAGAGGATGTTAAAATGGCTTTGATTGAGGCTAATAACCGGCTTGATAACAAAGTGGAAACAGGTGTGTGTGTTAAAAGCATTCAAGTGTTAAAAGATGGTTTTCAAGTAGTTACAGATCAGGGGCTTTATCATGCAAAATTCCTGATTGGAGCTTTTGGGGGCTGTTCTTATCCTACAACAGGATCGGATGGTCTTTTGTTTCAACAATTTAAGCTACTAGGACATTCGGTTAAAGCTTTAAAACCTGCCTTGGCACCAGTTTATATAGACCAAGATGCTATTACTGACTTGCAGGGGCTTTCTTTTGTTCATAAGCAAATTGAATGTTTTAGAGATAAGAAAAGCACGGGACGTTATAGAGGGGATTTATTAATTACCCATTTTGGTTTAAGTGGTCCTGTGATCCTTAATAATAGTAGAAGCTTTATGCCAAAAGATGTGTTGCGAATTCAATTTGGTGATATGAATAAAAAAGACTTGGATAGGTATCTTGTTGATTTTGCACAGCAATCGGGTAGGCAAGTGATTTCAAGTGCCTTTAAGCCCCTAGATTATCCAAAGCGCTTAGTAGAATACTTACTAAAGCATTTAAATATAAGTAAAGACTTGCGCGTATCGGAACTTTCTAAAGAAATGCGCAAAAATTTAGTTGAAGTTTTTTGTGCTTATGAAGTGACGCTTCATCATGTTGGCGGCTACAATGTCGCAATGGCGACAAGTGGAGGCATTTGCCTTGAAGAGATAAATCGCAAAACTATGGCGTCTAAAGTTGTAGAAAATCTTTATTTTGTTGGAGAGTGTATGGATATAGATGGTGCAACGGGTGGTTATAATATTCAATGGGCTTTAACGTCTGGCTTTATTGCAGGGCAAAATGTTGATAACACCTCTCAAGTAAGTTGACAAGCGTCTGGATTTAGCGTATAATTAATTTTGTTAATGATAATCATGTTCAATAGCGAGGTGACCTATGCCACTAAAATCAGTGCAATCAGGTAAAGAAGTAATTTTACAAGATATAGATTGGGGAATGCGACTTAGAAAGAAACTTGAAGATATGGGGTTAACGCCAGGTGTTAAGTTCAAAGTTGTTTCTGGTAAGGAGTTTGGTCCTTGTATCATAGAAGTTCGTGGAACGCGTTTAGCATTAGGGCGTAACATTGTATCAAAAATACAAGTGAATGAAGTAAATTAATAAATCAAAGTATTGGGTGACCAATACTTTTCTTTTGGTGGTTGCTTTAAGGGGAATCGCTTTATAAATTGAAGTATGTGTCAGGAGGAATCCAAAGTGGAAGGTAGAAAAATTGCACTAGCAGGAAATCCAAATTGTGGTAAGACGACACTGTTTAATGGGTTGACAGGTGCAAATCACTATGTCGGCAACTGGGCTGGTGTAACAGTAGAACGAAAAGAAGGTACTTGGCATTATGCAGATAATGCGGTACATGTCATAGATTTACCAGGAATCTATTCTATGTCTCCTTATTCATTAGAGGAGCGTATAGCGAGAGATTTTATAATTAATTCAGATATAGATGTGGTTGTTAATGTTGTGGATGCGTCTTTTTTAGAGCGTAATCTTTATTTAACAACCCAATTGATTGAACTTGGAAAACCGGTTGTACTTGTCTTAAATATGATGGATGAAGCCGAGAGAAAAGGCATTACAATTGATGTTGAAAGTCTTGCAGATGATTTAGGTATTCCTGTTGTGCCCATGGTTGCAATGAAAGGGATTGGTGTAGATGCCCTTTATCGTAAACTTTATGAAGTGGTGACTTCGGATAAAGAGTATTCATGTAATATAGCCTTCGATGAAGATGTTGAAGCCCGTATTGCTGATTATGCAGATCAATATGGTAAGTGTTTGGACAATCATTATAACCCACGGTGGGTTGCCATTAAAGTCATTGAAGAAGATACAGAAGTATTAGATCTATTGGGTATTGATAGTCCTCAGGTTTATGAAAGTGGTGTTACTGTTATTACGGCTGAGCGCTATAAATATATTGACACTCTTATTGAGAAACATCTTGTTTTTAGACAAAAGGAGCTACATGAAAAATCAGATTCAATTGACAACATTTTATTAAATAGACGCTTTGCGATTCCGAGTTTTGGTCTTGTTATGGCTTTTATTTTCTATATGACCTTTACGGTTGGCGGTTTATTTACGGATCGATTAGATATTTTAATTAATGAAGTGTTCGCTGGTGCAGTGCAAAGTGGTTTAACAAATGCAGGGATTGACGCTTGGTTGGTGTCACTTGTTGTAGATGGTGTTATTGGTGGTGTTGGCGGGGTCTTAACTTTTGTGCCAAACATTGCCATACTTTTCCTCTTTATATCGCTTTTAGAAGACAGTGGCTATATGGCCCGTGTTGCTCTTATTATGGATGGTTGGATGTCGAGAGTCGGTCTTAATGGAAAGACCTTTATTCCAATGATTTTAGGCTTTGGTTGTAATGTTCCAGCTATTATGGGAACCAGAACATTAGAAAATGAAAATGACCGTTTAATTGCGATTTTAACCAATCCATTTATGTCATGTGGTGCGCGTTTTCCTGTCTATGTATTGTTTGCCTCTATATTTTTTAAAGGCTATGAAGCAATTGTGACTTTTTCACTTTATTTATTGGGTGTTGTTATTGCTCTTGTTATGGCTTATATATTTAGAAGAACACTCTTCAAAGGTGAAGAGTCACCATTTGTTATGGAATTACCACCTTACCGTGTCCCAGCTTTCAAGTCGTTGATGATTCACGTTTGGGAACGGGTTAAAGACTATATTCAGAAAGCAGGAACTGTAATTTTCCTTGCCTCAGTTATTATATGGGTCATCCTAAACTTTAACTTTAGTGGGATGACAGATATACAGAATTCTTTTGGTGCCAGCATCGGAAAAGTGATTGCACCAATTTTCGCCCCTCTTGGTTTTGGAACGTGGCAAAGTGCCTTATCCTTGTTATCGGGCATTGTAGCCAAAGAAATTGTAGTAGCCAATACAGCCATTTTATATGGTGTTAGCGGCGCAGGGATGGATGGACTTGCACTTGTTTTGAAAGACGTTTTTAATCCAGTATCAGCCTATGCTTTTCTAGTATTTGTACTTCTTTATACACCTTGTGTTGCGGTTATAGGTGTCATTAAGCGGGAGACCAATTCTTGGAAGTGGACAATTTTCTCGGTCTTTTATCAGATTGTAATTGCTTGGATGGTATCTTTTGGTTTTTATCAAGTTGGCAGTTTCTTGTTTTTGTAAGTAGTGAATATAAGACCTTCTATAACTCTCGAGTTGCAGGAGGTCTTTTGTTGTTTAAATCGTTTTAGAGTCAAAGAAAACCAAGCGCGTTGTTTCATCACGCACTTGGTTTTTTATATTACATTATATTGTCAACAGTAAATCTTTTGAAAATAGCCTTAAATTGAACACCATCTTCTGTATTTTCTAAATAATACTCTGCGTCATGAGCCGTTAATATTAATTTAGTTGTATACAATCCAATGCCATAGCCAGGTGAATTTTCTTTTTCGTTGGCGCCTCTATAAAAAGGCTCCCATAGTACTTGGATAGTTTTTTCATCTATATGATTGCCTTCGTTTTCTACTGTAAAAATCATTTTGTCTTTATCTTCAATAATATTTACATAAATTGTTGTAAATGAATTGGAATATTTAATTGCATTTGAAATAACGTTTTTTATCACTAAGGATAATTTTTCCTCATCTCCAAAGATTATACCTTCATCAAAATGCTTTGATAAAGACAGATTTTGTTTCAACATTATATACTTATAACGATTTAGATTTTGTTGAACGATATCCATTAATTGAAGGTGTTTTTTGTTATAAGTGATTACTTTTGCTTCGGTTTTACCGATTGTTATAATTTCTTGAACAATATTTTCGAGTTGCTCTACTTCAAAAGTAATTACTTTAAGGGGTGCTAAGTCATCTTTATGATAAATGCCATCTTCATACCCCTCTAAAATGCCACGCATAATTGTTAGCGGCGTTCTAAATTCATGGGATGAAATAGTAATAAAACTTTTGCGAAATTCTTCCACTTGGCGCATTTTCATGAGTTCCTTATTTAATAAGTCTGTTTTAACTTGCAGTTGGTGAGCCATTTTATTAATATCATCTGCTAAATCTTTGATTTCATCTTCACTATCAACAACACACTGTGTAGAAAAATCCAATTTTGCTAATGCACTCGTAGTATTTCGTATCTTGAGTATTGGTTTTGTGATTTTTATAGCATATACGTAAGATATAGTTCCACTTAAAAGAAGTGCTAAGAAGATGATAATTGTATCTCTTTGTTCAAACGGTGTTAAAAAGCGTATATCATCATAAAAACTTAGATATAAAAGGTAATAAACATCATTTTCAACAATAAAAGGATAAACAATCATATTATAGGGCACGCCGGTATAGGGATCTATCTCTTTGAGAATCGTTGTTTCACCAACTGGAAAGCCCTTTTCATTGAAAATAAATGCTTGCGTTTTTTCATTCATAAATTTTGTGATATAACTATAACCAATATCAATTGAATCATCAAAATGTTGGCTTAATAAAACACCTTGGATTTCATTTATATTGAGTAAATTTGATTTAATTGGATCATCGAGTTTGTATTTATCACGATATCTTGTTTTTAGTGAAATGGAATCCTCGCCATTTAAGCTAAGGTAAACAATTTCTGAATAATCAAATTGCCATGTTTTTTTAAAAGTCAAACCATTTAATTGATTATTTATTATATTAATTCTTAACAAATCGTTATCCATTTCACTATAGATTAAATCTTTTTGGTAAACCATATTGGTGTATTTGTCCACCAGTAACCTATAAAACCCTCCCTTTACTTCTATATAATATGGTGATAGGAGTTGAGGGTTGAACCAATCCATCATACCATTCCAGTTTTTTGAATAAATTTGAACATGCGTTCTATCGTACGCTTCAACCTTTGAAAGTTCATTTTTTAATGGGTCACTAATAGCTAGTTCATCTGTGCTTTCAATATAATGGATACTTCTAATCATATGATCTTCAATTAGATTTAATCTATAACGAATGAAAAACTCATTAACAAGTAAATTTTGTACCATATAAATGATAACAAATGAAAAAATAACCAGTAGCAGTGTATTAATAAAGACCTTACCTCTTATTGTTTTTATCATTATTTAACCTCGAATTTGTATCCTATTCCAAATACTGTTGAAATATAATAAAAATGATCACCTAAAGACTTTCGAATATTTTTTATATGATTATCCACTAATCTTGATTCTGTATTGTATTCAAAAGACCACACGTTAGTAAGTATTTGCTCTCTACTGAATACAATTTTTTCGTTAGAAGCTAAAAGATAGAGAATAAGAAATTCTTTTTTAGTCAAGTCTATAGTTATACCATCAACTTCCGCTTTAAAACTCTCAGGAATTAATGTTAATACGCCTTTTTTAATAAGACGATCAACATTATCGTTTATTTCACTTTTGTTTGAGTCAAGGAGTGTTGCAACCCGGGCAACAAGAACTTTTGGACTAAATGGCTTTTTAATATAGTCATTTGCTTTCAGTTCGAATCCATATAACTCGTCTTCCTCGTCATCACGGGCTGTTAATATGATTATAGGAACAGTTGAAGTTTTTCTTATTTTTCTACATATCGACCATCCATCTAAGTCAGGAAGCATAATATCCAAAATAATCAGATCGATTGATTGCCTTTCTTGAAAGAGTTCTAAGCCTTTTTTTCCATTGTAGACATTTAATATCTCATATCCTTCTTTACTTAAATAAGAGTGTATAATTGTTGATATCTCTTTATCGTCTTCGATAACCAATATTTGTTTGCGCATAATAAATCTCCCTTTGACAATATAGGATTATTATACCCAAAAAAGGAATAGTGCACAAAAAAATACGCAAAAAATACATTATCATTACAAGTAAGGGTAATAAATTAGTTTTATAATTACATCTCTTTGTTAGACTTATACGAGTATTATTTTTAATGGGTATAACAGGAGGAAACAAAATGGAGTTACTTAAGAAATTAGAATTTGTATGTAAAAAAATTGGTGTGAAAAATAATAAGGAAACATATATGACGCTCTTATTGATTGGGTCGGAAAGTCTTTCATTGGATCAGGGGGCAAGCGTATTAAACATATCAAAAAATGAGCTTGTTCTTGCATTGAATCACTTTAATATTCACTATGCATCAATTTAGGAGGTCACTAGTGTATAAATTAATTGGTATTGATATGGATGGTACACTTTTAAATAGCAAACACACTTTGTCAGAAGAAAATAAAAGTGCAATTGAAAAAGCTCGTGAAGTAGGTCTATCTGTTGTGATTACAACTGGACGTCCTTTAAGTGGTGTAGAAACTGTTTTAGAATCACTTGAAATGAATAGAGAAGATGATTATATTATTCTATACAATGGTGCTCTAATTCTAAGGGCATCCGATCGAAAAATTCTTTCAGAAAGTAGAATATCGCTAGATGAAGTGAAAAAATTAGAAGATTATGCGGCGATTGTTGGAGTGCAAATGCATATTGTTACAGAAAACGCATGTATATCAGCTTGTGAAAATAAATATGGACGCTATGAAGCTGAATTAAATGGAATGAATTTTAGGGTTCAAAATTATAATGAGTTGCCTAAAACCACTAAAATATATAAAGTGATGTTTTCAGAGGAATCAGAAGTGTTGAAAGAAAGAATGTCAGATGTCACGAATCCACTAATAAGTTCTTATGAAACAAGTATGTCTGCGCCTTTTTATGTTGATTTCTTAAAAAAAGGTGTAAACAAAGGTCATGGGATCAAGTGGTTATCACAGCATATTGATGTAAAGCAGAGTCAAGTTATTTGTATTGGGGATGCAGGTAATGATTTGAGTATGATTCGTTATGCGTCTTTAGGTGTAGCGATGGGAAATGCATCTCTAGAATTAAGAAAGCATGCAGATTATATTACATTAAGCAATGACGAAAATGGCGTTGCGCATGTTATTCAACGATTCGCACTAGGATCTGAGGCAATGTAGTAAGTAAAGACAATAGTTGAGGTTGCATTTTTTATTATAAAAGAGACTGTAGTAAATGATTTGTTACGAATTCATATGACTGCAGTTTTTTATTATTAGTATAAAAATTCCATTGTCATATAGATCGATGTGATATAAAGTTAATCTACAATAATGTGAAAAAATGAATTTAATTAAGGAGTTAAAGAAACTATTATGGGGAAAAAATCATTATCTATGAAAACAGTATTTTTTGTTTTTATATTGGGTCTTTTTTTAAATGTTAATGCCTATGCAGCACAACTTATAAACGTGGAATATAATACGGGTGGGAATGGCTATATAATAAATGATGATTATGTAACTTTAACCTTTTCAGATCCTATTACAAATATAGGTTCTGAAAGCGACTATTTACTAACATTTACTGGTAAAAAGCCTGTTGGCGGACTAGATGAAACATTTGAAATAACAGTTCTTAGTGAAGAAATTTCTATAACTACCACTGCAGCTACCGTTGTTAAGGCAAGTTTTACTGGATCCTCTAGCAATCTTTATACGAATCTTCATGACGCTTATGAGATGCAAGTGAGGGTAGAAATTCCTAAATCAAATAATATTGAACCAGCCATCAATACGGTTAGTGCAATGACCATAGCTATTCCTGGAAGAAATTCAGAATGTAAAACCGCAGATATAGAACTTGCTGGAAATCGAATCCCAGCATCCTTGATAGATACCGATGCATACTATGCGGAG
>Ga0193962_1001675_pt1 | contig 10208 bp, 5 predicted proteins | sample FB_5_MG_FD_140335 | JGI IMG/M metagenome (GOLD analysis project Ga0193962, IMG submission 140335) | Microbial mat bacterial communities from the Broadkill River, Lewes, Delaware, United States - FB_5_MG | ecosystem: Environmental > Aquatic > Freshwater > River > Microbial mats | place: USA...
CCGTTACGAGCAACTGTTCGAGGTGCTGACCTGTGACGAGGCCTATCTCGTCAAGCCAATCGCGTTGCGTCACCCACTGATTTTCTATTACGGCCATACCGCCACCTTCTTCATCAACAAATTGCTGCTGGCAGGCCTGATCGACACACGCATCAACCCGCACTTTGAATCCATTTTTGCTGTCGGCGTCGACGAAATGAGCTGGGACGATCTCAATGACCAGCATTATCAATGGCCCAGCGTTGCCGAAGTAAAAGCCTACCGCCAACAGGTCCGTCAGACGCTGGAGCAACTGATCCGTGAAGCTCCATTGAACGGGCCGATCAACTGGGAGCACCCCTGGTGGACCCTGATCATGGGCATCGAGCACGAGCGTATCCACCTGGAAACCTCATCGGTGCTGATCCGCCAACATGATCTCAAGTACGTCCAGCCGCATCCTGCCTGGCCTGCATGCCGCGATTCCGGATCGGCACCGGCCAATCAGCTGATCGACATCCCCGCCGGTACCGTCACGCTGGGCAAGACCCGTGACGACGCCCATTACGGCTGGGACAACGAATATGGCCACCGCGAGGTCGAGCTGGACGCATTCCAGGCGGCACAGATGCTGGTGTCCAACCAGGAGTTTCTGGCCTTCGTGGAGGCGGGCGGTTATGCCGACACGCAATGGTGGAGTGACGAAGGCCGCGAATGGTGCCGCTTTGCCGCTGCCGAACATCCGACCTTTTGGGTCCGCAGCGGTGATGACTGGCAACTGCGCCTGATGTGCGAGCAGGTGTACATGCCCTGGGACTGGCCGGTCGAAGTCAACTGTCACGAAGCCGAAGCGTTCTGCCGCTGGAAAGCCGCGCAGACCGGCACGCCAATCCGCCTGCCCAGCGAAGACGAATGGTATCGCCTGTATGATCTTTCACGGGTCGCCGAGCCGGACAACGCCGGAGCGGTAAACGCCAACCTGCACCTGGACCACTTCGCCTCATCCTGCCCGGTCTATCGCTTCGCCCAGGGCGACCTCTATGACGTCAGCGGCAATGTCTGGCAGTGGACGCAGACCCCGATCTATCCGTTTGACGGCTTTGAAGTACACCCCTATTACGACGATTTCACCACGCCCACCTTTGATGATCGCCATAACCTGATCAAGGGCGGCAGCTGGATCGCCTGCGGCAACGAGAGTCTGCGCAGTGCGCGTTACGCCTTCCGCCGCCACTTTTTTCAGCATGCCGGTTTCCGCTATGTCGCCGGTGCAGCCCCCACCGCCGTGCCCGACTCACGCTACGAAAGCGATGACCTGGCTTCCCAGTATGCCGAGTTCCACTACGGTGATGCACCCTTCGGCGTGGCCAACTTCCCGCAAACACTGGCACAACTGGCGATCGACGTCTGTGCCGAAGGCAAGGCGGACAAGGCGCTGGATCTGGGCTGCGCGACCGGCCGCGCCAGTTTCGAGCTGGCCCGTCACTTTGATCATGTCGACGGCGTTGATTTCTCCGCCCGTCTGATCAATCTGGGCGTACAGCTGCAGCAGCAGGGCCGCTTGCGCTACACCCTGCCCGACGAAGGCGAACTGGTCAGCTACCATGAGCGTGATCTGGCCTCGCTGGGACTGTCTGAGGTGGCCGAACGCGTTAGCTTCATGCAAGGCGATGCCTGCAACCTCAAACCGATTCTGACCGGCTATGACCTGATTCTGGCGGCCAACCTGATCGACCGCCTATACAGTCCGCGCCAGTTCCTCAGCCGTGTACATGAGCGCCTCAACGCCGGTGGCATGCTGATGCTGGCCTCACCCTACACCTGGCTGGAAGAGCACACACCCAAAGAGGAATGGATCGGCGGTTTCAAACGTGACGGCGAGAATGTCACCACGCTGGATGGCCTGCATGCCGTGCTGGATGAACATTTCGAGCTGATTCGGGGGCCGGAAGCCGTGCCATTCGTGATCCGCGAAACCAAGCGCAAGTTCCAGCATACCCTGTCCGAGGTCACCTGCTGGCGACTACGCGACTGATGCAGCACTTCGGTGCGGTGGTCACACCGCGCCGGGGTCGCTAGAATCAGGGAGGTTTTCCCAACAGGACCCTCCCCATGCTGCACCGGATCTGGCTCGGCTTCTTTTTGACCGCCTTCGCCGCTGCCCTTTGGCAGTGGCTTGCATTAGGCGACTCCGGTGTCTTCCAGCGCATGGTGGAAAGCACCTTCAGCATGTCGAAACTGACCGTAGAGCTGGCCATCGGCCTGATCGGCACCCTTGCCTTCTGGCTGGGCATGATGAAACTGGCCGAAGCCTCGGGCCTGGTCGATACTCTGGCCCGCGCGCTGGGGCCGGTGTTTACCCGACTGATGCCGGAGGTGCCGCCGCGCCACCCGGCGATCGGCTCCATGACCATGAACCTGTCCGCCAACCTGCTCGGTCTCGACAACGCCGCCACGCCATTGGGGCTGAAGGCGATGCAGGATCTGCAGACACTCAACCCGGACAAACACACCGCCAGCAACGCCCAGATCCTGTTTCTGGTGCTCAACACCTCGTCGGTGACCCTGTTCCCGATCACCGTCTTTCTCTACCGCGCCCAACAGGGCTCCAACGACCCCACCGCGGTGTTCATCCCCATTCTGATCGCCACCAGCTGCTCCACTTTGGTTGGCCTGCTCGTCACCAGCTGGGTGCAGCGGATCAACCTGCTGCAACGCACGCTGCTGCTCTGGTTCGGTGCCGGTATCAGCCTGCTGCTGGCCTTTGTCGGCTATTTTGCCACCCTAAGCGTCGACGAACTGCAGCGCCAATCCGCCCTGACCGGCAATCTGCTGCTGTTCAGTACCATCATCCTGTTTCTGTTGCTGGCTCACCGCAAACAGGTCAACGTTTACGAAACCTTCATTGAAGGTGCCAAACAGGGTTTCGAGACGGCGATCATGATCATCCCCTATCTGCTGGCGATGCTGGTTGCGATCGGGGTGTTGCGCGAAAGCGGCGCGCTGGAAGGCTTTATCTGGCTGCTACGTGAAGGCATTGGCTTGTTTGGACTGGATACCCGCTTTGCCGACGCTTTGCCGACCGCCTTGATGAAGCCACTGTCCGGCTCCGGCGCTCGGGCGATGATGCTGGAAACCATGAACACCCACGGCGTGGACTCATTCGCCGCCCAGGTGGCGTCAATTATTCAGGGCTCCACCGAAACCACCTTCTATGTGCTGGCGGTCTACTTCGGTGCGGTCGGTATTCGTCACAGCCGCCATGCGCTCTGGTGCGGACTGAGTGCCGACCTGGCCGGCATCATTGCCGCTATCCTCTGTGGCTACTGGTTCTTCGGCTAGATAAAGCCCCACAGGAAAAAGGTGAATAAGCTTCGACCAAAGTAGCTCCGCTGGAAACAACTGTGTAGAATTCGCGCTTCTTTTAACCCCTTAAAAACACGTCTGGGAGAGATTGATGACCAGCAAGTGGATGACCTTTCTGCTGGCAGTCCTAAGTGCTGCAGGCATCTGGTTTCTGGCACCGCTGGCGCCTGAACTGCGCACCGGCCTCGCCATTCTGGCGGTTATCGCCATCCTGTGGATGACCGAAACCTTCAACATCACCGTAACCGCACTGCTGGTGCCGGTGTTGACGGTGGTCGCCGGCGTGTTCACTGTGTCTGACGCACTGAGAAACTTCGCCAACCCGATCATCTTCCTGTTCCTTGGCGGTTTCGGCCTGGCGGCCGCACTGAATGCCCAGGGGCTGGACAAATACATCGCCGGGCATGTCATCCGCCTGGCCCGAGGCCGTCTGGGCACCGCCTCCATTCTGCTGTTCCTGACCGCAGCCGGACTGTCGATGTGGATCTCCAACACCGCCACTGCTGCGATGATGCTGCCGCTGGCACTGGGTCTGCTGCGTCAGCTGCCCTATGAGAACAACGAGCGCACCTACTGGTTCGTGCTGTTGGGTGTGGCCTACTCGGCCAACATCGGTGGTATCGGTACGCTCGTGGGCTCACCGCCCAACGCCATTGCCGCCGCCGAAGTCGGGCTCAGCTTCACCGACTGGCTGAAGTTCGGCATCCCCACCGTCATCGTATCGTTGCCGCTGATGATCGTGGTGCTCTACTTCATGTGCCGTCCGGACATGAACCACCGCTTCCACGAAGTCCACCGTCACGAACCGCTCAACGGCAAACAGTGGATGACGCTGGGCGTATTTGTACTGACCGTCGCCATGTGGCTGTTCAGCAAGCCGCTGGCCGGTCTGATCGGCATCAGCAAGGGCCTGGATTCGATCATTGCGATGAACGCCATCCTGATGCTGTGCATGCTGCAGCTGGTCACCTGGAAGCAGATCGAGAAGTCGGCGGACTGGGGCGTGTTGCTGCTGTTCGGCGGTGGTCTGACCCTGTCGGCCATGCTCAAGGCCACTGGTGCCAGCGCCTTCTTGGCTGAAGGCTTGAGCACGATGATGGCCGATGCATCCGCCCCGTTGTTCCTGCTGGCTGTGGCTGCGTTCGTGGTCATGCTGACCGAAATCGCCAGCAACACCGCCAGCAGCGCCCTGCTGGTGCCTATTTTCGTCGGTATTGCCGGCAGCATGGGCTTGCCGACCGAGATCATGGCAGTGGTGATCGCGATTGCAGCGTCCTGCGCCTTCATGCTCCCGGTCGCAACGCCGCCCAACGCCATCGTCTATGGCTCCGGCTACCTGCCACAACGTGAAATGATGCGCGCTGGTGCAGTACTCAACGTCATGATGACCGCCATTATCGCCGGCGGTGCCTGGATGCTGCTCTAACGCACGACCTGGGCCGGACCTCGTCCGGCTCAGCCCGCCTCGGGCAACGGCAATCGACGAATGCGTCCCTGCGGATCGATCGCGACCTGCACACACTCGGCCCCCGTTACCTTGCGCAATTCATTCCCATCGGGACAACGTCCCCACACCTCGACCTGAATACGCAACGAGCTATGCCCACGCTCAATAATACGCGTATGGAAGCTCAGCACTGTGCCGCGTAAAACCGGCGACATGAATCCCATCCGCCCCACCGATACTGTCGCAACCCGCCCGCGGGCTTCCTGACCCGCCCGTATTTCGCTGGCCAGCACCAGCTGTGAAGCCACCCAGCCACCATACACATCACCAAACATGTTGACTGCATCCGCACCGGCCGGCAGTTGCAGACTCAGCTCGCCGTCGGGCATGAGCAGCTGATCTTCGCTTGTTGTCATTATCGGATCCCGCTCAATTGAATACGAGGCCTGCGCCCCTTTATGCTGCAGCGCATATAATACTAAGGTTTAACACAAAGAATAGCCCCCAAAACGCCTGCCGCCACAACTGACAGCAATGGCCGTCAGTGTCATCTTCCCGTCACAAACCTTGCCTATAGTGCGTGCATATTCATTCAATAACCCGTTTCCGCACCAGGAGCCGACAATGAAACCGATGAAAAAGCTGTTCGCAGCGGTCGCCATGACTGCCACCTGCTTCACCGCACACGCCAGTGATCTCCTCGACCCGAACCTGCCGGTCTATGAAAAGGCCTCTGGCGTTTCCGGCAACCTGTCCAGCGTTGGCTCCGATACCCTGGCCAACCTGATGACCCTGTGGGCGGAAGAGTTCAAACGCAGCTACCCGAACGTCAACATTCAGATTCAGGCCGCCGGTTCCTCAACTGCTCCGCCCGCACTGACAGAAGGGACGTCCAATATCGGCCCGATGAGCCGTAAAATGAAGGACAAGGAGATCGAGTCTTTCGAGAAGAAGTACGGCTACAAGCCGACCCCGGTCGCCGTGGCAATCGATGCGCTGGCCGTGTTCGCGCACAAGGACAACCCGATCCAGGGCATGAGCATCGACCAGGTTGACGCCGTGTTCTCCTCCACCCGCAAGTGCGGTGCCGAGCAGGACGCCAGCAAGTGGAGCGATCTGGGCATCGGCGGTTCTCTGGCCGACCAGAGCATCCAGCTGTTCGGTCGTAACTCCGTATCCGGTACCTACGGCTACTTCAAGAAGGTTGCCCTGTGTAAAGGCGACTTCAAGAACAGCGTTAACGAACAGCCGGGCTCTGCCTCTGTTGTCCAGTCCGTATCCACCTCCGTGAATGCACTGGGCTACTCCGGCATCGGCTACAAGACGGCATCTGTCCGTGCCCTGCCGCTGTCCAAGTCCGGTACCAACTTCGTTGAACCGACTCCGGAAAATGCCATCACTGGCAAATACCCGCTGGCGCGCTCACTGTACGTCTACATCAACAAGAAGCCGGGCCAGCCGTTGCAGCCGCTGGAGCGTGAGTTCCTGAAGCTGGTGCTGTCCAAAGTCGGCCAGGAAGTGGTCGTGAAAGATGGCTACATCCCGCTGCCGGCCAAGGTTGTCGAGAAGCAGATGCAGGACCTGGGTCTGTAACTACCCGCATCCGCACACCCGAAGGGGAGCCATATTGGCTCCCCTTTTTGTTTTTGTTACAGCTGTAACAAAACAGTCATGTCTTTGACTTATTGTAGCGGCCATATCAAGTTCGACACTTCTCGGGATTCTCAGCCATGAGTATTGAGCAAACCAACACCGTGCCTGAGCTGGACTTCAACACCCCAGCCCAGCGCCGTCTGCGCAAAGCGCGCATGCTGAAGGACAAACTGGCCGCAGGTGGCATCGCCGTCGGTGGTATCAGCGTTATCCTCGCCGTTGTCATGATCTTCTTCTACCTCCTGTACGAGGTTGCACCGCTGTTCCGCTCGGCCAGTATCGAGCCCTGGGGCGGTCAGGAGGAGGTCAGCTATGCTGTGCCCGGACAGGGTAAAACGCTCTACCTCGCGGTAGAAGAACAGGCCGAGATCGGTTTCCGCGTCACCGACCGTGGCGAGATGCTGTTTTTCGATACCACCAGTGGCCGCACTCTGCTGAGCGAGGCACTGAGCCTCACGGACGGCGTCACCATCAGCAGCTTTGCACTGGTGTCAGAAGCCAGCCAAAGTTTTGCGTTCGGCCTGAGTGATGGCAGCGTCAAGGTGGTCAAGCACAATTACAAGGCGACCTACCCCAACGGCCAACGTGTACTTAACCCGGAGTTGGTCTACCCGCTGGGCGAAGCACCGCTGCAAGTCGCGGCCGGTCCCGTCGAGCGCCTGACCCTGAATCAGGACAGCGACGAGTGGACCCTGATCGCCCTGAGCGGCGACCAGCTCACTGAGCTGACCCTGTCGATGACCGAGAACTTCCTGACCGGTGACGTCGAAGTGGAACAGAGTCACCGCAGCCTGCCGTCATTCGGCGTCAAACCGCGCAAACTGCTGATGACACCGGACCAGCGCTGGCTGCTGGCCAGCGTGCCTCAGGGCAAGGTTGCCGTGATGACACTGAGCAACACCCCTGAAGTCACCCAGCTGATCGAAGTCTCAAAGACCGATATCACCAGCTTCGAGCTGCTGCTCGGCGGCAGTTCGCTGATCATCGGTGATGCCAAGGGCAAGCTGTCGCAGTGGTTCTTCGTCCGCGACGAAACCAACCAGTTCCAGCTGACCCATATTCGCAGCTTCGAACACGGTGACAGCGCCGTCACCAATCTGACCACCGAACAGCGTCGCAAGGGCATTATTACCCTGGACGCCGACGGCACCCTGAACCTGTACAGCAGCACCGCCAACCGCAATGCCCTGCGCGAGCCGCTGTTCAGCAGTGCCGCCGATGCCATCGCACTGGCACCGCGGGCCAATGCCCTGCTGGTACAGCATGGTGACCAGCTGAGCTTCTGGCACGTCGATAACGAACATCCGGAAATTTCCTGGAGCGCCTACTGGGAAAAAGTCTGGTATGAAGGCTACGAAGAGCCGGAATATACCTGGCAGTCGTCCGCCTCCAACAACGATTTCGAACCCAAATACAGCCTGATGCCGCTGGCCTTCGGCACCCTGAAAGCCGCGTTCTACGCCATGCTGCTGGCGACACCGCTGGCCATCGCCGGGGCGATCTATACCGCCTACTTCATGGTGCCAAGCATGCGCCGCAAGGTGAAGCCGTTCATCGAGCTGATGGAAGCGCTGCCGACGGTCATTCTGGGCTTCCTCGCCGGTCTCTGGCTGGCCCCGTTCATGGAAGCCAACCTGGCCGGTATCTTTGTCTGTCTGCTGGTGATTCCGGTCGCGATCGTGCTCTTCGGTTTCGCCTGGAACAACATGCCCAACAAGATCCGTTTCCTGATTCCGGATGGCTGGGATGCCGCTCTGTTGATCCCGGTGGTGATTCTGGCCACCTGGCTGGGCCTGGCGATCGCCGGTCCGATCGAGCACATGCTCTTCGGCGGCGACATGCCAACCTGGCTGACCAACGAAGTGGGTATCCCCTATGACCAGCGCAACGCCCTGGTGGTCGGTATCGCCATGGGCTTTGCCGTGATCCCGACCATCTTCTCGATTACCGAAGATGCCATCTTCGCGGTACCCAAACACCTGAGCTACGGCTCACTGGCACTGGGTGCCACCGCCTGGCAGACCCTGACCCGCGTCATCCTGCCGACCGCCAGCCCGGGTATCTTCTCGGCGCTGATGATCGGCATGGGCCGCGCCGTCGGTGAAACCATGATCGTGCTGATGGCCACCGGCAACACGCCGATCATGGATGTGAACATCTTCGAAGGCATGCGTACGCTGGCCGCGAACATTGCGGTCGAGATGCCGGAATCGGAAGTCGGCAGTACCCACTACCGCACCCTGTTCCTGGCCGCCTTCGTGCTGTTCCTGTTTACCTTCGTGGTGAACACCCTGGCCGAGACCATCCGCCAGCACCTGCGCAAGAAATACGGTTCCCTGTGATCGGTGAGAGTGAGGATTAGATAGATGCGTTATTCAGTAAACGAATGGACCAAATCCGGCTCCCCATGGGTCTGGCTCAATGCCGGTGCCGTTGCCATCTGCGTGATCATGGTGGTAGGGCTGCTCGGCCTGATCGCCGCGCGCGGCCTGGCTCACTTCTGGCCTGCCGACGTGATGCAGGCGACCTATACCCAGGGTGAGCAAGACAGCCGTATCATGGGCGAACTGGTGCAGCAGGAGATGGTTCCCGCTGACCAGCTGCGCGGGGCCGGTGTCGAGGTTCCCGAAGGTGTTGAAACCATGCGCCGCGATCTGCTCAAGGTCGGTAACCGTGACTTCGGTGCCGCCGACTTTGTCTGGGCCATGGATAACATGATCACCGACAAGGCCTATCCCGAGATGGTCATGGTCGCCGAGCGCCTGGAGTGGGGCAATTTCTACGGCTACCTGCGCGAAGTCCGCGAGAGTGGCGAAACCGTGATCCGCCATGACGGCTACGCCAAGTCCGATGAGTACCTGGATCTCTGGACCGAATTCCAGCAGCGGCTCGACCGGGTGCTGGAGATCCGTGAGCAGATTCTGGATATCGAAAAGCACAAGATCGGCAGCATCAACTATGCGCTGGAGCGCCTGCGTCTGCAGGAGCGTTCTCTGGAGCTGGAGCAGTCCACCGATGCCCAGGCTTACGCCGAGATCGAAACTCAGCGTGCCGAGCTGAACGCCGATTACGAAGTCCTGCAGCAGGAGCTGATCGACCTCTACACCCAGATCAACCGTGACAGCTTTGTCGCCGAAATCGCCGACGGCCGTGAGGTCCAGATCGATGTTGCCAAGGTCGTGCGCGCCTTCCAGCCGAACGACATGGGCACCAGCGACAAACTGCTGCATTACGGTGCCAAGCTGTGGGAGTTCCTGTCCGACGAACCGCGTGAAGCCAACACCGAAGGCGGTATCTTCCCGGCCATCTTCGGCACCGTGATGATGGTGATCCTGATGTCCGTACTGGTCACTCCGTTTGGCGTGATCGCTGCGGTGTACCTGCGCGAGTATGCCAAACAGGGCTTTATCACCCGCCTGATCCGCATCGCGGTGAACAATCTGGCCGGTGTACCCTCTATTGTGTACGGTGTGTTCGGTCTCGGTTTCTTCGTCTACTTCCTGGGCGGCAGCATCGATGATCTGTTCTTCCCGGAAGCCAAGCCGGCGCCGACCTTCGGTACCGGTGGCCTGATGTGGGCCTCCATTACCCTGGCCCTGCTGACCGTACCGGTAGTCATCGTGGCCACCGAGGAAGGTCTGGCCCGTATTCCACGCTCCGTGCGTGAAGGCTCTCTGGCGCTGGGTGCGACCAAGTTCGAAACCCTGATGAAAGTGGTGCTGCCGATGGCCAGCCCGGCGATGATGACCGGTGTGATTCTGGC
>Ga0193962_1001676_pt1 | contig 10206 bp, 7 predicted proteins | sample FB_5_MG_FD_140335 | JGI IMG/M metagenome (GOLD analysis project Ga0193962, IMG submission 140335) | Microbial mat bacterial communities from the Broadkill River, Lewes, Delaware, United States - FB_5_MG | ecosystem: Environmental > Aquatic > Freshwater > River > Microbial mats | place: USA...
ATTCTATGTCTCTCTTTTAACCAATGTAAAAACTCAACATCATCTTGTTCATCAACAATATCAAGTAACTCTTGAATCGCTTTTTTATCTAAATCAGTTAATCTATCAATTGCCTTTTCTACACATAATTGTAAAATCGCACGTCTAACTTCTAATAATTGAAGTTGTGTTGAACCACTCATTTCTGGAATTAATACACCAATTCTTGAAACATTTACAAGAGACTCATTAGCTAGCATTCTTAAAGCTTCTCTAACTGGTGTTCTTCCCGCTCCGATCATTTCTGAGATTTCTGCTTCGGTAAGTACTGTTCCAGGTTCAATTTCACAAAAAACAATCAGATCTTCAAGTTTTTCATAAACTTGCTCTGTCATAGTCTTATTTTTTGCTCTTTTTAGTTTATTCTTCATTTTACACCACCAAACATATATTTATTATATTATAGTAGATTTAATATAAATAGTTTTTTAAATATATTTAAGGTATATTTCACATATATTTCTAGGAGTTATTATGAATACAATACATTTAAAAGCTATTTTAATCACTTCTTTGGGTGTATTACTAATGAGCTTAGAGTCACTTTTTATCAAGCTAACATCGATAAATGCCCTAACTTTCTCCTTTTACATAGGAGTTTTTATGTTTGCAACTATAAACTCCATACTATTTATAAGAAATAAAGGTGAAATAAAAAAAATCTATCTAGAGGGTCTCAAACCTATTATAATATGTGGATTTTTATTTGGTATTTCAAATATCTTTTTTATAAAAGCAATAAAAACAACAACAGTAGCAAATACAGTTATGATTTTTGCCTCTGCTCCACTTTTTTCTGCTTTATTTACTTATGTTCTATATAGACAAAGAAGTGGTAAGAATATATTTATTGCGTCATTTTTTATCTTTATTGGACTTTTTATAATTTTCTCTTCACAATTAGGGAGTGGAGATTTTATAGGAAATATTTATGCTCTACTTTGTGTAAACCTTTTTGCACTATCTTTTGTTATCCTTGCAAAATATAGAAAAGTAGATAGATTTGCTATTACTGCCTTTGCTGGGTTTTCAAGTGCAATTATCTCTTTCTTTTTAGCAAAAGATTTTCAAATAGATCTATACACTTTAGGTATTTTATTAATTGCAGGGACATTTATTTCACCAGTTTCTAGAATACTTATGGGTATTGGAACAAAAAATCTTCCGGCTAGTGAAGTTAGTCTTTTAATGATAATTGAAACTATAATGGCACCCATATGGGTTTGGATAGTATTAAAAGAAGTACCCGTAAATAGTACTTTTATTGGAGGGGGTATTATACTTTTAACACTATTTTTAAATTCTATTTATATTATAAAAAATAAAACTTAGCCTTTTAAGTTCCTATTGGCAATATTTTCGATTAGAACTGTTGCATAAGAGCCTTTAGGAAGTGTAAATTTCAATTTACACTTGCTTGTTTGTTTATTATATTTAACACTTATATCCTTTGGATATACAAGAGCATCTCGTCTAAAGCCCTTTTCTTGAATATAATTATCATCATATTTCTCTTCAATTTCTCTTGCTTTATACATAGACCTAAAAGCTTTTCTTCCTGGTAAAAGTCCTGTTGGGACAATCTTTTTATTTTCAAAATCTTTTAACATATCATCACTTAGATTTTTTGGCGTAAAATATTTATCACTAGAATAAACTCTAAAAACATCCCCAGAAAGAGCTTCAAAATTCTCTTTTGATAACTTAAGTCTTCTAACAAGCCACTTATTAAAAAAATCACTTTGGTACTGAGCTATTAACATTTTTGCTAGTTTTCTATCTTTAATAATCAAATCATCATAAATATATTTTCTTGCTTTTTCCAAATTTTCAGCGCCATCTATTCCAAATCTTTGAAAACCAAAATAGTTTGGCATACCTATCTTTGAAATCTCTTTTAAAAGTTTCTCAATTTTTCCTACATCTTCTTGTTTTACATCATGAAGATTTATCTCAAAAGAGTTTCCTTCTAAGTCCCCAATATTTAACTTTGTAGAGTGTAGAAAAGTCTCTTGAATCTCTATTTTAGGATGTCTAAATTTCTGTAAATCTTTCGCATATTTTCTAGGTATAGAAATGTATTGTGTTGTTGTTGCATTTTTATCTTTTAAGCCTGCATATCCTAGTTCATTTTCATAAACTCTCAACCCTCGTGCTAAGGCATCCATTAAATCCCAAGTCCCTAAGGTTTTCTTTTTTATCTTGGCAATTATAAAATTTCCACGACCAGAAAACTTGATAGGTTGTTCTTCAACTATAAAATCATCTACATTTTGGTAAAACTTGAAGTTCAAGGGTTTGTGTGTTTGAGTAAATTCTCTTTTTATCATCTAATAACTTTTTTTAAATTTTTTGTATTATATAATGTTTTATCTTTATACAAAGGTTTTCATATGGATATGGAAAAAATCCAAACAATAATAAAAAAATTTTCAGAAGAAAGAGATTGGGAAAAGTTTCATAATCCTAAAAATCTATCAATGGCTCTAAGTGTAGAAGCAAGTGAACTTCTTGAAATATTTCAATGGCTAAATTTAGAACAAGCAGATAATCTAAATAAAGAAAAAAAAGAACATGCAAAACAAGAAATTGCTGATATTGCAGTGTATCTGATTCGAATGTGTATGCATTTAGATATCAATCTAGAAGAGGCTATAATTGAAAAAATGAAATTAAATGAAAAGAAATACCCTCTTTTTGATAAAGATGGTAAAAAAATTGATTACGGTAAAAAGAAATAAAGGTATTAAATGAAAAAAATATATATTGCAGGGCCTGATGTTTTTGACAAAAATTCCATTGAAATTGGAAAAAAATATGTTGAACTTTGTAAAAAATATGGGTTTGAAGGTTTATATCCACTAGATAATAAAGTCAATTTCATGCAAGAAAAACATAAAATAGCCCAAGATATATTTGACGCAAATAAGGCCATGATAGAAGAGTGTAATATTGTAATTGCAAATCTAAACTCTTTTCGAGGGAAAGAACCAGATAGTGGAACAGTATGGGAATGTGGTTATGCAAGTGCATTAGGAAAAGATGTTTATGTATATATTCACAGAAGTACAACTTACTTAGAACAATTTGGAGACGATGAGAAACTTTTTTCAGAAAATGGCTTTGTTGACCTACAAGAAAAAATAATTGAAGACTTTGATCATCCTTTTAATTTAATGATAGCTAACTCCATAAAAGGTCTTGTTATTGGGAGTTTTGAAGATGCTTTAAAACTAATATGATATAATTTTCTAAAAAGAAAGGGTTTTTCGATTAACAAGAAAATAAAAGATAAGATTTACAAATTAAAAATAAAATTTGCTTTCATATTCATAATATTATCTTTAAGTAGTTTTTTTATTTTAAATTTCATAAAAGAAGATAATGAAAAAAGATATCTAAAACAAACTACTAAAACTTATGTGAAAGCATATAATACTATTTATACCCAATACAAAGAACTTTCACAAGTAATCTACACAGGGTTTCTAAAACTTGCAAAAATAGATGAAAAACTTGACAATATTGAAAAAAAAGACAAAGAAGCTATTCAAAAGATTAGAAGACAATTATATTTACAAACAATCCAAAGATTTAATATTTTAAAACCAAAATATATTTTAAGTATTAATTATATTTTACCTGATGATACAATCTTTTTGAAAATGATTAATCCTTTAAGTTATGGAAAAAAGATTAGCGAAAAAAGAAAGACCTTAGCCTCTGTTCAAAAAAACAATAAGCCAATTGATAGTTATGAGATAGGGAAAAATGGAGCAGGGTTTAGATTTGTTTATCCTATAAAAAAAGAAAATAAATACTTAGGTGCAATAGGGATAACATTTAGTGAGCAAGCTATCACTTCTGCTTTGATGAAACAGTATGATGTATTAAGTAATTTTATTTTAAAAGATGGACATTTTGATAAAAACTTTTTAAAGAAAACAACTTCTTACAAAAAGGCCCATTTAGAAGGTTTTTTACATAGAGTAACGGTTATAAATGAGTTGCAAAAAGTTTCTAATAAAGGTATTTCACAGATTAAGCCAGATGAAGCAACAACAAAACTTTTATATCAACTAGGGATGTCAAAAAAGGCAAACTCTTCTTATATTAATAAAATAAATAAAACAGTAACAAGTATTCCAATTATTCATACAATTACAAATGAACAAGAAGCATTTTTAACAATATTAAGTAAAGGGGAAACAATAAGTTTCCTAAATAGTAACTATTTAACAATTTTCTTTCTTCTAATATTTTTATATTTAACTATTATTCTTCTTTTCTTTCAACAAAAGATTAAAACAATGCTTGATAAAGTAAGAATGGAGGAATTACTACAAAAAGATAAACAGCTTTTAGAACAAGCAAAGTTGGCACAAATGGGAGAGATGATAGGAAATATAGCTCATCAATGGAGACAACCATTAAGTGCTATTAGTACAATTGCAAGTGGAACTAAACTAAACCACGAATTTGATATGCTAAAAGATGAAGATATCCCTAGAAATATGGATTTAATTGTTCAAAATACAAAATACCTTTCAGAGACTATCGATACATTTAGAGACTTTATAAAAGAAGATAGAAAGAAAAAAGAGATTTTAATCCAAGAAAAAATAGATGAAAGTCTAAAGATTGTAAAAGCTTCCATTGAAAACTCACACATAAAACTAATCAAAGAGATAGATTATGAAAGCCCTGTCCTAATTGAGATGATATCAGAAGAGTTTTCACAAGTAATTATAAACCTTTTAAATAATTCAAAAGATGCTATTGTAGAAAAGAAAATAGAAGATGCTTGGATAAAAATCTCTCAAACTAGTACTCAAGATATTTTAACTGTAAAAGTAGAAGACAATGCACAAGGAATAAAAGATGAGTATATCCATAAAATCTTTGATCCGTATTTTACAACAAAACATCAATTCCAAGGGACAGGACTTGGGCTTTATATGAGTAAAATTATTATAGAAAAACATCTAAAAGGAACAATTGAAGCTAGCAATTCTGATAATGGTGCAGTATTTACAATAAAACTTCCTATCAAGAGAAATTTTTAAACAATCTTTGTAAACTCTTCAAAAAGTTCTTTTGATAGGGCTTTTTCTAGTTTTAACTCACAATCAATTGGCTTATTTCCACTAAACTTTATAGTATTTGCTAAACCTAGATAAGTAAAAGTTTGCACCTTTTTATCTAAATGAGAGTATTTTCTTACAAAAATATGAAGTCTTACTTTATGTTCTTTATTTTTAATTAGTCTTTGCCCATCACCTTTTTCTTGAGTATGACTAGGTTTACTCGAATAAGTAAAAGTATCATTGTTCAAAAAAGCATTATGGTATTTTTCTGCTTTTGAAAATTTATCTTTTTCAAGTGTAATAAAAAGAAAGAAATCATCTTTAAATTTAAGAAAACCACTTCCTCTAAAAGAGCTATGAATCTTATCAAAGTTACACAGTTTAGCAATATTCAGCATATTGTATTTTTCATAAAGTTTTAAAAATGGTAAGCCATAATCTTTTGTGCCAAAACTTTTTTCATAAGTAATAATTGCATAATTTAAAGTATCAAGGAGTATCTCTTTTTTCTTTTTATCTTGTAAAATCTTTTCAAACTCTTCACTTTTAAAAAGCATATTATCTTTTATCTCCACAAGCTTTAGAAATCTATTTTTTTGTGCACTATCGAAAAAATCTTGGTTAAGATATAAAAAAGAGTGCTCTATAGTTTCTTCTGATACTTTTTCTAAATACTTGGATAAAACACTAAAAGCTTTATCTTTTGAACAAGATTTATTCTCAATCAAATATTTTAAAAGAACAAATTCATAAACTCTTTTTATAGGAAGTAATGATTGTAAAAACCTAAGAGCTTGTAAAAAAGTTTCATCTTCACAAAGAGTTTTTATACAATTATCCTTTTCAACCTTTTTCAAAAACTCCACATATGATTTTGACTCCCAAATAAAACTTAGAGGGGAGATAAATTCATCATAATTTATATAATCTTCTAACAAGGGAGTTTTATTTCCTAAAAGTGATTTAAACTCAAAATACTGTTCTTTTAAATATTTAATACTATTAAAATTTTCTTTATCTATTTGTTCTAAAATTCTTTGCTTAGAAATCTCATCCATTTGAATATAGGCATTGGAAAAAGAGGCAAAATTATTTAACAAAGATAGTTTTATACTCTCTTTATCAATCATTTTATTTCCAACTAAAGCAAATGCAACCAAATATGCCCTATTGTGATTTCCAATAAAATCAAGTAGTGTTAAAAACTCTTTATTTTTCGTTTTTCTAAGACCTCTCCCTAGTTGTTGAACAAAAACAATAGGAGAATTTGTTGGTCGTAACATTAAAACAGTATTAATTGATGGGATATCAATCCCTTCATTAAAAATATCAACTGTAAAAATTACCTCTAAACAATCATTGTCATCTTCAAGTTTTGATATATATTCTTCTCTTTTTAAAACTGAGTCTTCACTTGTTAGACAAACAGAACTTATACCTTTTTTTCTGAATTCATCAGCCATAAAAGTTGCGTGTTCTTTTGATATACAAAACCCAAGAGCCTTTCTTTTTACTCCTGAATATCCATAAAATTTCATCTTTTCAATAATAAAATCTACCCTTCTATTTACCATCAAAAGTTTTGCAAGTTCACTTGTCTTTTTTAAATCAATATCTTTATAATCAATCGATTTAATATCAGAAATTCCAAAATAATGAAAAGGAGTGATCAAACTATTTTCTAAGGCATCATTTAATCTTATATCACAAGCAATATTATCTTCAAACACTTCATAAATAGAATCTCCATCCATTCTATTTGGTGTAGCAGTAAGACCTAATAAAAACTTTGGAGTAAAATAATCAAGAACTTTTTTATAAGAAGGACTTGTTATATGGTGAGCTTCATCAACAATAATATAATCAAATTCTTCTTTTCTAAATTCTTTGAAAGAAGAACTTAAAGTCTGAATAGTTGCAAAAATATACTCTGCTTTTTCTTTTTTATTTCCAGTGAAAAGTCCACAAGAAAAATCTTTTATAATAGTTTCAAAAGTTTGTTTTGCTTTTATTAAAATATTTTCCCGATGAACAATAAAAAGTAATCTTTTGGGTTTTGTATTTTTTACATCAAGGGCAGCAAGATAAGTTTTCCCCGAGCCAGTTGCAGCTATGGCTAAAGCTTTTTTCTCCTTGTTCGCTCTTAAAAAAGCCAATTTTTCTAAAGCTTGTTCTTGCATCAAGTTTGCTTTTATCTCTTTTTTAAAAGTAAAGTGTTCAATTTTTTGTTTTAATTGGAACTTTTTATACTCTTCTAAAAATTTAGTTGATACATAAAAAGAGTTTTCCCAAAGAGAAGAAAACTCTTGTAGTATAGAAGTTAAAAACTCTTCACTTTTTTTTGAAATTGTTTTTATATTCCATTCAATATTTGTTTTAAAAGCACTTGCTGTTATATTTGAAGAACCTAAAAGAGTTTTATATACATCTTTGTATTCAAAAATATAAGCCTTCAAGTGAAAACCAATATTCTCTTTTTCAAATACTTTTAATTCTATATTTTCAAACTCTAATAGTTTTTCTAAAGCTTTTGCCTCTGTGAAATTCAAATAAGTGGAAGTTAATATCTTTCCTTTAATACCTTTTTCTTCACACTTTTTTAAACTATCAAGTAAAAGTTGTAGTCCTGAATAGTTAATAAAAGCCACATTAAAAACAAAAGAATCACAAGTATCCAACAAAGAAACTAAATGATTATAAAAATTTGAACTAGAATTATTTACAATTAATTGATTCAAAGAAACTCTTTATACCAATTTATCAAAAGCAAATCTAGCCGCTCCAATAAGAGCTGTTTCTTGGTTTAGAGAAACTTTTAATTTCATTCCTCTTAAAAGTTCTTCAAATCTTCCTTTGCTAACAAAAGCATTTAAAAAATAATCACTTTTAATAATAGGCAATATCTTTGGAGCAATTCCTCCACCAATATAAACACCACCTAAAGCCATAGATTTCAAGGCAAGATTTCCAGCTTCTGCGGCATAAATTTCTGCAAAAAGTCTTAATGTTTCTAAACATAGTGGATCATTTTGTTCTAAAGCGCAACGGCTTATTAAAGCACTCTTATCAATTCCTTCTTCTATATTTTGCATAGCTTGTGGAATAGGAGCAAAACCAGTTTCACTTAAAAACTCATATAAAGTATAAATTCCTATTCCTGATACAATTCTTTCATAACTTACATGTCCTGGATATCGTCTTCTAAGCCAAGATAAAAGCTCATCTTGTTGTGCTGAGATTGGTGCAAAATCAGTATGCCCACCCTCTGTTGCTATTGGAGTATATGATTTACCATCAAAATGTAATATGGCTTCACCAAGACCAGTTCCAGCAGCGATTACTGCTATATTCCCTTTTTGCTTTCTTCCATTTGGATTAAGGTCTATAAACTCTTTATCTTCTAAATATAACATTCCATAGGCTGTTGATTCTAGATCATTTAAAAGCTTTACACTATTTATTCCAAAATGCTCTCTTAAATCTTTTGCTCTTATATCCCAAGGAAGATTTGTGGTTCTACACCTTTCATCTATTATAGGTCCAGCTATTCCAATACAAAGTGCGTCTATTTTAGGCATTAAACTTAAAGCTTGAAACTCTTTAATCAAATCCATAAATTGTTCATAATCTTTGCTTGCAAATTGCTGGGAAAATAAAACTTTTAGTTCATCATTTTCTATCTCATAAAGAGCTAAATTTGTTTTCGTACCGCCAATATCTCCTGCTAAAATCATTTTTCTTCCCCCTGTAAAGTCAATAGATACATAAACGCTTCAATAAAATACTCATCTGTTTTCTGAGGTGACAAGTGATAAAAATAATCCCACGCTTGTCCTTTTTGCTCATCATAGTTTTCATTGCTATTCTCTTTTTGCCAAGCAATTCTTACTGCATGTCCAATTAGGATATCTAGCATCAAATCATCTTTGATTTTTATTTCTGGATTCTCTTTAAAAATTCTTGAAATTGTTTGTAAAATCTCTATATTAAGATGTCTATAATCAGGAGCTTCAATACTTTGAATTAAGGAATCTACTCTTAAAGCAAAATTTCTCTCCCCGGCTGTTGTATCCAAAGTAAGCTCTTTACCTATTCTATTTTTTAGATTGTATTTATCTCCAATAACTAAACCATTACAGTTTTGTAAAAGATACCAAATCCCTTTATAGAATTTTGTATTTAAACCACCTAACATACCAGCTTCTTTTCTATAAACTAACCAATCATCAACCTCTTTTGTTTCTTCAATTTCATTTGAGGCTTTTATTGTATTTAGATTTAAAATACCGGATACTTGTAGACTTTCTTGCTCTTTTATTTGTATTACTTCAGTAGAAAAAGAGCTTAAAACCTCTTTTAATCTATCATAAATGCTATGGGGTGCTAAATTAATAAGATATTCGTATGAATCTCCAATTGGCAACTTTTTCTCTCTGCTTATTCTACTTACTAAAAGTTGAACCAAATACCAAGTTCTAATAGTAATCATATCTTCAAAAAGTTTTGGCTCTAATCTAATTAGATGTCCAATATGTAAAATAATCTCCTGAGTTAAAACGTTTTCAGCTGAGTTTTTACCACAAAATTGTTTTATAGTTTTTAAAATACTTGCACTTTCTAATGGTTTTGAAAAGTTTGCTTTTTGACTATAGGCACGCCCTACAGCTAATCTTTTTTGTCTTATTGTAACTTCCAATAAGGCATCTTCTAGTCTATCATCAAAAAGTTGCATTAAATCAGCCATTTTTCGAACCAATGTCCAGTTATGACAAGATGTTGCAAAATCATAATAGTATTGAGCTAAAGAATTCAAATTTATATTTTTGCCACTAATCTCAATCCCATAATTTTTTCCATTTCTATTCCATAAAATTTCAAGGGCTGCTGTTTTTACTTTTATTGATCCCTCTTGTATTAAAATAGAGCTTAATTCTTTATCATCTTTTAATTCAAGCCCCTCTAAAGAATCTACTGAAATATCATTTTCAGATCTAAGTAAAAATGGACTAAAAAATATTTTTTGTTCTTGCTCAAAGTTTATTGCATTAAGTTTAAAGCCGTGAATATTATCTACTCTTTC
>Ga0193962_1001680_pt1 | contig 10184 bp, 9 predicted proteins | sample FB_5_MG_FD_140335 | JGI IMG/M metagenome (GOLD analysis project Ga0193962, IMG submission 140335) | Microbial mat bacterial communities from the Broadkill River, Lewes, Delaware, United States - FB_5_MG | ecosystem: Environmental > Aquatic > Freshwater > River > Microbial mats | place: USA...
AGGTCAGTTACCGTTAGACCCAACAACAGGTAAATTTGGATCTGATGATATAGCAGGTCAGACAAGACAATCGCTAACAAATGCAAAATCAATTATTGAAGCGGCTGGTTTTACAATGGATCATGTTGTGAAAGTAACTGTTTTATTAGATGATATTGAAGAATTTGCAGGCATGAACTCTGTTTACGCAGACTTCTTTACATCAAACTATCCAGCAAGAGCAGCCTTTGAAGTTGCTAAGTTGCCATTAGGCGCAAAGGTAGAAATAGAGATGATTGCAGAAAAATAGAAATGCTACTTTAGAGCATGGGGTCAAACGACTCTGTGCTTTTTTTATTGAACATTTAAATGTTGCGCCTTAATTGGATAAAATAATACTCAAAGGGTATAAATGAAATATTATAAGCGAGGATAGAATTAAGGAGGAAATAAAAATGAAAACAAATAAAATTCTTGTCTTGATACATGACCAAGCAGAAGATTTAGAACTTTGGTATCCAGTCTATAGAATTAGAGAAGAAGGTTATATGGTACAAATGGCGTCGGAAGAGCGTGGTATGCTTTTTAAGGGTAAGCATGGCGTACCCTATGCATCGGATATTTCGTGGAATGATGTACAAGCAACTGATTATGATGGTTTATTAATTCCTGGTGGCTGGGCACCAGATAAAATGCGTCGATTTGAGCGAGTAAAAGAATTGGTGCGTGATTTTGATGCCGCTGGAAAGCCAATTGGTCAAATTTGTCATGCCGGACTTGTTACTATCTCGGCGGGTATCATGAATGGGGTGAAAGTAACTTCAACGCTTGGTATCCGTGATGATTTTGAGAATGCTGGAGCCATTTGGATTAATGAACCAGTGGTTGTAGATGAAAATATAGTTTCAAGTAGAAAGCCGGAAGATTTAACCCAGTATATGGTGGCCTTTATCAAATTACTTGAGGGACATTAACAAATTTTCCTTATAAGCTTTTATTCTTGACAGGAAACATGTATAATGGTCAAGGTAACTAATTTGTATTATAAGGAAGGAACTCGAAAAATGATTTCAGTTAACGGAGTAGGTCTCAGATTTGGAGACAAAAAATTATTTGAAGATGTAAATCTTAAGTTTACACCAGGCAACTGTTATGGCGTTATTGGCGCGAACGGTGCAGGTAAATCGACTTTCATGAAAATATTAGCAGGCGATATTGAACCAAACAATGGGGATGTAACAATCACACCAGGTGAACGTTTAGCGATGTTAAAGCAGGATCACTTTGAATTTGATGAAATGAAAGTATTGGACACAGTTATATTTGGACATAGTCGTTTGTTTGAGATTATCCAAGAAAAAGACGCCCTTTATGCAAAGGCGGACTTCTCTGAAGAAGATGGTATTAAAGCGGCAGATTTAGAAGGCGAATTCGCAGATCTTGATGGCTGGGATGCAGAAATGAATGCAGAAAAGTTATTAATGGGTCTAGGAATTACAAAAGAACTTCATGGTAAGAAAATGGCAGACCTTATGGGTGGTGAGAAAGTAAAAGTTTTACTTGCTCAATCACTATTTGGTAACCCAGATATTCTATTGATGGATGAGCCTACCAATCACCTTGACTTTAGAGCAATCGACTGGTTAGAGAAATTCTTATTAACTTATGAGAACACTGTAATTGTAATTTCCCATGACCGTCACTTCTTGAATAAAGTGTGTACACATATGGTGGATATTGATTTTAGTAAAGCAAAAATGGTTCCGGGTAACTACGATTACTGGTATGAATCAAGTCAATTAGCGTTGAAATTAATGAATGACAAAAACAAAAAAGCGGAAGAAAAAATTAAAGAACTTCAAAGCTTTATAGCGCGATTTAGCTCAAATGCTTCGAAAGCCAAACAAGCGACATCGCGTAAGAAAATGCTTGATAAATTAACTGTTGAAGATATTCAACCATCTTCAAGACGTTATCCATTTGTTGGTTTCTCACCAGAAAGAGAAGCCGGTAAAGACATTCTATTTGTGGATGGACTTTCTAAGACAATTGATGGTGTAAAAGTACTTAATAATGTTTCGTTTACAGTAAACAAGGGGGATAAAATAGTATTCCTTGGTAGAAATGAATTAGCAAGAACAACGCTATTCAAAATATTAATGGGTGAAATGGAAGCAGATTCAGGAAGCTTTAAGTGGGGTGTTACAACAACACAAGGTTACTATCCTAAAGACAACAATGAATACTTTGAAGGTGTTGATGACAGTCTAGTAGATTGGTTAAGACAATATTCACCAAATGAAAAGGATGAAGCTTTTATCCGTGGATTTTTGGGTAAAATGTTATTCTCTGGTGAAGAGGCACTTAAGAGTGCTAAGGTTTTATCAGGAGGCGAAAAGGTTAGATGTATGTTCTCTAAGTTAATGTTGTCAGGCGCCAACGTATTAATCGTAGACGAACCAACAAACCACTTGGACTTAGAATCAATTACAGCTGTAAATAATGGTTTAATCGCCTTTACAGGAACTATGATGTTTTCGTCGCATGACCATAAGTTCATCAATACAATTGCTAATAGAGTTATTGAAATGACACCAAATGGTATCGTTGATCGATTAACGACATTCGATGATTTCTTTGAAAATGAAGAGTTACAGAAAGAGATTGACGGGATGTACGTAACAGAATAAGATGATAATTAATAAGACCAGAGATACATGTGATGTGTGTTTCTGGTTTTTTATATCTTCATAAAGGATTAAGGCGTGGTAAAAATAAAAAATGATGAAACATAAAAAACGCTGGCTACAAGAAATTGTACCAACGCTTTTTCATGAACATTACTTTATAATTTTTATAAGTTCTTCAACGATACCTGCATCAAATTGTGTTCCAGTGCATCGTTTTAACTCTCTAACAACTTCTTGCCTACTGAATGTCCCTTCTCTATAGACACGTTTGCTGGTCATGGCATCATATGCATCTGCAACAGCTAAAATTTTTGCTTCTATGCAGATCTCACTAGATTCTAAACCATTTGGGTAACCTTTGCCATCAAGTTGTTCATGATGTTGCAGGATGATTTCTTTGGCTTTACCAAAAAACTCAATGTCCCTAATAATATCATGACCGATCTTAGGATGCCTTTTAATCATATCAAATTCTTCATCTGTTAGACGACTGGGTTTGTTAAGGACTCGTTCTGGAATTGCAATTTTGCCAACATCATGCAAAATACAAGCAAATTCAAGCTGTAACAAGGTGTCGTAGTTGAGATGGAGTGCGTGTCCAATTTTCATAGAAAGCTCACCTACACGATCACAGTGACCGCGCGTATATTGATCAGAGGCTTCAATGGCATTAGCAAGAACTTTGACGGTGTGAATATAGTTTTGGTCACGCTCATCTAGAAGTGTTTCTATTGAATCTAACATATTATTCATACTATGCGAAAGCATTGCAAGTTCATCGTTTGAGTTAACTTTACTTCGAACTTTAAATTCTCCATCACTATATTTTTTTGTGGTGTCAATGAGTCGATTCAAGTTTTCAAGTATGTTTCTAAATCCTATAAAAGAGAAGATGATTCCGATAAGTGATGTAATTAAAACAATAAAAAATATTTGATGACGCATTAAATCAAGTTGGCTTTTAAAACTTGTTTTGGTAACAGCAACAAGTTTCCAACCATTAATGGTAAGTGGTGTTGAAGAAACCACATAGTCAACATTGTCTACTTTAAATAGGTCGGATACTTCATTTTTGTTGAGTGGGTCAATAAAATTGTTCTTATAAAAGTTAATATCACTTGAGTTATGAGCGATAATTTCATTTTGTTGATTTATAAGGAAAATAGAGGAACTCTTTGCAAAACTTAAATTCTCTATAATCTCCGTAAATTTAGTTAATTCAATGTCGAGGCCAATTACACCCTTTAATTTTCCATTTTTGTATACAGCTTTGGAAACAGTTTGTAAGGTTTTTCCAGAGTCACCGGCATCGAGGTAGGGTTCTGTCCAGTATATTTGACCAGATTGATTGACGGTTCCCTTGTACCAATCACGTGATCTTGCATCATATGTAGAGGGCATAGTGACATCAATTGGTGCGATGAATATAGAACCATCCGATTCCAAAGCATAATACATCCAAGTAATGTCATGCATTGAACGAGAAAGTCCTAACCATTGGTTATGAATAAACCGAAATTGCTCAGGTATATTACTAACAATTCTCGGCGTATTGGGTGACTTTTGATAGTTTATGATTGTATCCGAAGTGGCCCATTTGTCTACTATGTATTCCATATCAAAAATAAGTTTATCAAAATAGTAATCACTAATATTTTGGAGTTCCGCTTCGTTATTCTTGATAATGATGTTAGAAGCCATTTCTTTTGAGTTATCATAATTTAAAATACCTAAAAAGACATTAGAAATGAGAATGACCACAATAAGTAGCATTGAAATTTTATATTTTATACTAATATTTTCCACTAAAACACCCCATATGTATTATTATTAGAAAGTTCTAACAATTGTACTGTTTGATTAATATTGTAACATTTTATAAAGGCATATGTAAAACAGTGTTTAATAATTACTATAGTCCATAAATTACACATTTTTATTGAAGGTATTGGAAGCCTGTAGATTTGTTGATATACTAGTAGTAATAAGGCTATAAGAAGGAGTATTAAAATGGAATTTATTGTATTAGATTTTGAAACGACGGGTCTATCGGCTAAGGAAGACCGTATTATAGAGATTGGATATGCACTTGTTAAGGATGGTCAAATTAGCGAGGTGCATAGCCAATTAGTAGATCCGGGGGTTAAAATTACCAATCCTAAGATAACGCAGATCACAGGAATCGATAATGAGATGCTTGTTGGTGCGCCTAAATTAGAAGATGAGATGAAAAAATTACATGAATTAATTCAAGGGAAATTGATTATTGCTCATAATGCTCCTTTTGATATGGGTTTTTTAAATAATACATTTTATAGGATGGGCTTAGCAACTTATCATAGTTCGCTTTGTTCAGCAAAACTCTTCAGAACCTATAAAGATATTTTAAATATTAATTATGGGGGTGCATCTTTAGCTGCAATGGTAGAGTTCTTTGATGTTGTTAATGCATCTGCTCATCGTGCTGGTGCAGATGCTGAAGCGACAGCAAAGTGTTTTATTGAAATGTGTGATGAGATTGATTATAGAGCTTATATGGAGGGTGCTTCAAAACGCGCGAAAAAAATTAATGACCTAGATGCACCTACTAAAACAGACACCTATATGCATCTTTTTGATGCTCATACAGACATGGATCTTATATGTGATCAAATGAAGGTTAAGCTAGCGACTGTTAGTAAGTACTTCCTTGCATGGTTACAATACGCACAGGCAAAGCCATATGCTGATTTTATTAAGAAGCATTTACCAGATGAGCCGACTCTTAATCAGATATTAAAGCTGAAGGCTGAGGGTAAAAGGACAGCAGCTATTCACAGAGAATTTGGCAGTAGTGTAGAATACTTTGTTATTCAGATGGTCAGTCGCTTGGGCAGCAAAGGGATTGAATCAATAAAATAGTAAGATAAAGATAAGGGATGTTGAGGGAACATCCTTTTATTTTTACTAGATATTAGCACTAGATACTAATACCAATTGACAATTTGCCATAAATTTAATAAAATAATGTCCAATAGCATGTTTTTATGCGCAAGGAGGAAGAAATGAGAATAGAAGAAATTAAAGACTTGATGAGCCACATGAAGGCAATGGGACTCACAAATTTTGAATATGATGGTCAAGGCGTGAAAGTGAAAATGGGCGTTGAGCAAGCAACAATTGTAGCGCAAACGGCTCCTGTATCTGCTTCGTCAGTTGTAACGACGCCATCAACACTAGTTTCACCAGCAATATCAGAGATTACAGAAGTTGTAACAACATTAGGCGAAACAGTTAAATCGCCAATAGTTGGCGTATTCTATGAATCGCCAGGTCCTGATAAACCCCATTTCGTAACTGTAGGTGATCGGGTAAAAAAAGGTGATGTTCTTTGTATTGTTGAAGCGATGAAAGTAATGAATGAAATCGTTGCAGAAAAAGATTGTAAGATTGTAAAGCTACTATGTAACAATGAAGATGTTGTTGAGTATGGACAGCCTCTATTTGAAATCGAAGCGTTGTAGGAGGCACTATGTTTAATAAAATATTGATAGCAAATCGTGGCGAAATAGCGGTTCGTATTATTCGAGCTTGTCGTGAAATGGGCATTCAAACGGTTGCAGTCTATTCAGAAATAGATAAAGATGCATTGCATACACAAATGGCAGATGAAGCCATTTGTATTGGGCCTGCTAAGGCGGCGGACTCTTATTTAAATACCAATCATATTTTGAGTGCTTGTATGGTGACTGGGGCTGAGGCAATTCACCCTGGTTTTGGCTTTCTTTCAGAGAATGCTCAATTTGCAGAAATGTGCGCTGACTGTGATATTACCTTTATTGGACCTGACAGTAAGATTATAGATATGATGGGTAATAAATCAAATGCACGAGCACAAATGATTGCGGCGGGGGTACCTGTTGTGCCAGGGTCTAAGAAAATTCTTGAAACGGTTGAAGAGGCGGCAAGCCTTGCTCAGGAAATTGGTTACCCAGTAATGGTAAAAGCGTCTGCTGGCGGTGGTGGTAAAGGTATGCGTATTGCAACTTCTGCTGAAACGCTTGAAGATGCTTTTGATACAGCTCGGATGGAAGCAAAGGCATCATTTGGTGATGACAGCATGTATATGGAGAAATTTGTAGAGGCACCAAAGCATATTGAGTTCCAACTTATTGGGGATAGCTATGGTAATATTATTCACCTTGGAGAACGAGAATGTTCTATCCAAAGAAGAAACCAAAAAGTATTAGAAGAAGCGCCATCTTCAGCGATTGATGATGATTTGCGTCAAAGAATGGGGCAAGCAGCTGTAAAAGGTGCAAAACATGTAGGCTATGTTAATGCTGGAACCATGGAGTTCTTATTAGACAAACATAAAAACTTTTATTTTATAGAAATGAATACAAGAATCCAAGTAGAACATCCAGTAACAGAACTTGTTACTGGTCTTGATTTGATTAAGGAGCAAATTCGTGTGGCGGCTGGGGCGCAACTTAGTTTGACACAAGATCAAGTTTCTATTAATGGTCATGCTATTGAGTGCCGCATAAATGCTGAAAATCCAGAAATGAATTTTATGCCATCTCCTGGGACGATTGAGGAACTTAATCTTCCAGGTGGACTTGGTGTACGTAATGATCTTGGTGTTTACAGAGGCTATACCATACCACCAACTTATGATTCGATGATTGGTAAATTGATTGTTCATGGTGCGACTAGAGATGAAGCGATTGATCGTATGCGACGTGCTCTTGGCGAGTTTATTGTTCAGGGTGTCAAGACAACGATTGACTTTCAATTCAGCATTCTTAGTGATGAGGATTTTGTTGCAGGTAATTTTGATACAAGCTTTTTAGCAAAAAAATCTTTTTAGGAGGCTGCTAAATGATCGGTAAATTATTTAAGAAAACAAGATATGTAACATTAAATAAGGACAATTCAGTCGTCATAAAACAGCCTAATGTACCAGCGGGTATGTATATAAAATGTGGTGCATGTCAAAAGCAACTTTATCAGAAAGATTTAGCTGCTAATCACCATGCTTGTCCAGCTTGTGGCTATCATTTTAGAATTTCCGCAAGAGAACGTGTTGAAGGCATGCTAGATGATGGCAATTTACAAGAACTGTTCAATCAGTTGAAATCAGGTAATCCGCTTGATTTTGAGGGCTATGAAGCAAAAGTGGCTGGACAAATGAAAAAGACTGGTGAAAATGAAGGTGTTGTAACTGGTGTGGGTAAAATTAATGGACAATCACTTGCAATTGCAGTTATGAATCCTATGTACATGATGGGAAGTATGGGGTCTGTTATTGGCGAAAAATTAACTCTTATTACAGAACATGCGACCAAAGAAAGATTACCATTGGTGATTTTTACTGCATCAGGTGGTGCTCGCATGCAGGAGGGTGTTTTTTCACTTATGCAAATGGCTAAGACTTCTATGGCACTTAATCGTCATAGAGAGGCAGGGCTTCTTTATATTTCGGTTTTGACAGATCCAACAACTGGTGGCGTAACAGCAAGTTTTGCAATGCTTGGAGATATTATTTTGTCTGAACCAAATGCCTTAATTGGGTTTGCGGGTCCTCGCGTTATTGAACAAACAATTCGTCAGAAGTTACCTGAGGGTTTCCAACGTGCTGAATTTTTACTTGAGCATGGCTTTATTGACAAAATAGTCAAGCGTACGCAGTTAAAAGACACACTTGGTCAATTATTAATGCTTCATACAGGAGGCCGAGATGAGCAATAAAAAAATAATTCAAACATTAGAAAAGCAATTGGCTGACTTTATTGAGATGAATCAGACATCCGAGATGGATTTCAGCACTGAAATAAAGGCTTTAAAAGAGAAAATCAAGCACTTAAGTAGACCAGAAGAGGTAGTTGAAGTAGCTACCGCTTGGAAAAAGGTACAAGCGGCCAGAGACAAACAACGTTTATCAACATTAGCGTATATTGAAGGGTTAACAGAAGTTTTTATTGAACTTCACGGTGACCGTCTTTTTTCAGATGATGCTGCGATTGTTGGTGGTATTGGAACCATTAACGGTCAAGCGGTAACAATTATTGGACATCAAAAAGGAAAAAATACAGTTGAGAACATTAAGCGTAATTTTGGAATGCCACATCCAGAAGGCTATCGTAAGGCACTTCGTTTAATGAAACAAGCTGAGAAATTTGGGCGTCCCATTTTATGTTTTATTGACACACCTGGGGCATATTGTGGTCTTGGTGCAGAAGAGCGTGGACAAGGTGAAGCTATTGCGAAAAATTTAATAGAGATGGCTGCTTTAAAAGTACCCGTGATTTCTATTGTAATAGGTGAAGGCGGTAGTGGTGGTGCATTAGCACTTGGTGTTGCTGACCGCGTGTGGATGCTAGAAAATTCTATTTACTCGGTTTTATCGCCTGAGGGATTTGCTTCTATTCTCTGGAAAGATGCTTCTAGGGCTTCAGAAGCTGCTGGGGTCATGAAAATTACAGCAGAAGATTTATCAGCGTTTAACCTTGTAGATGGTGTGATTGAAGAAGCGGATTGGAAAAATAAGGAGTCGTGTCAAGTGTTTTTGAGCGACTTAAAAGAAAAAATCTCATTAGAATTTAAGGAATTATCATTATTACCTTTAGAGACTTTATGCAATGAACGCTATCTTAAGTTTAGGGAAATGGGTGTTTTTAACGCTTAAAATAGCAATAAAAGGGTATATATATAGCAAGAAGGTGAGCTTATGGACGCACGTATTAATAGCTATGGTCCAGCAACAATCGCCTCGACCCAGAGGGTTCAAGTAAAAAAAGATAAAGTTGAATCCAATGAAATTAAAGCTAAGAAAGTAGTGGAAACAAAAGGTGAAGAGCGACAGCAACGTATTGATACTTACGCCGCTTATCGTAAGCGAAAGTATGCTGAACGTATTAAAACAAGATTTGATTTATTCTTATAAGACGATGGGATAGCAGTCAGAAATGGCTGTTTTTTTTTACGCTTCATTTAGTTTCAACTGACTTTATCTTGTTTATCCTTTTAGGGGCGTGTATAATGCAAATTAGGGTTAAGAAATAACTTATAATTATTGGATTAGCTGGCCTATAAGTGGATATAAAAGAAAAGAAAGAAAAAATACAAAATTCAATTGATAATGATTCTCAATTGATGTATAGTAGAGATAGGATAAAAATAAAATTTTATACAAGTAGAAGTTATTACATAATGGAGGTGTAACATGGGAGATAATGTACTATTTGCTTTTGGCCTAACACTATTTGCTGGTTTATCAACAGGTATTGGAAGTGCATTGGCCTTTTATACAAAAAAGACAAACAAGAAATTTTTATCAGCAGCATTAGGATTTTCAGCAGGTGTAATGATCTATGTTTCATTAGTTGAAATATTTGTTAAAGCAAGAGCGTCATTGGAAATTGTTTATGGACCATCAAAAGGTTATCTTGTAACAACCCTAGCTTTCTTTGGTGGAATTGCGTTAATTGCTTTAATCGATAAGTTTGTACCGAGCTTTGAAAATCCACATGA
>Ga0193962_1001684_pt1 | contig 10168 bp, 10 predicted proteins | sample FB_5_MG_FD_140335 | JGI IMG/M metagenome (GOLD analysis project Ga0193962, IMG submission 140335) | Microbial mat bacterial communities from the Broadkill River, Lewes, Delaware, United States - FB_5_MG | ecosystem: Environmental > Aquatic > Freshwater > River > Microbial mats | place: USA...
GTTATTTGCCGAAACCCCAGCGTTGCATACTTGGATTGGTATTGTGCTGATCAGTAGCGCGGGCATCTTTGCTATTCGAGCGCGAGGGCGCTGAGCAAAAGTGTTACCTGTTTGAACAAAAATATAATTACTGAATCACCTAAAACGTGTCGGAATAGGTAGATATACCTATTCTGGGGGCATCACAGGAAGGCTTTTTAGTAGATATTATAAATACTACAGACAGGTCTTAAGATGAAAACACGTATTCTCGAATCCGCACAGAACGCCATAACTATCCGCTGCTGATTAAAAGCTTGCTGCTTTGGGGCAGCGTTACGAGCCTAACCGCGAAATCGTCTACAGCAGTGTGATGCGCTACAACTACCGCGCGCTGAACGAGCGCATTTGTCGGTTAGCCAATGTGTTAACCCAAGCCGGTGTACAGGCGGGCATACCGTTGCGGTGATGGACTGGGACAGCCATCGGTATTTAGAAGCTTGTTTTGCGGTACCTATGATTGGTGCGGTGCTGCATCACGTGAATATTTGTCTAAGTTCTGAGCAAATCGGCTACACCATGAACCATGCCGAAGACCACTTTGTACTGGTGCATGATGATTCTCTGGTACTGGCCGAAGCGCTATCTGATAAAGCACCCAGTGTGCGGGGGGATATCCAGCTGACCGATGGACTAGGTTGTGGTTGCGCGCGCCGTGGCTGACACAAGGCTACTATAAAGAGCCAGAGAAAGGGGCTGAGTTATGGGAAAACGGTTGGTTGCACACGGGTGATGTGGCCTCCATTAGCCCTGATGGCGTGTTGGAAATTAAAGACCGCATTAAAGATGTGATAAAAACGGGGGGGGAGTGGATCTCATCACTCGAGCGCCCCTACGCGATAGTGGTGGTGAAAGAGAGGGCTAGCATCGACCAGTCCAGTATCGCACTGCATCTGCAGCAATATGTTGATAGCGGAAAAATTGATAAATGGGCGATCCCTGAAAATATTGCGGTGGTGGCTGAAATACCCAAAACCAGTGTAGGGAAGATCAACAAAAAGCTGATTCGAGAGCATATTCGTTAAGATGCGTGGCCTTAGGGTGTAGTTGGCACCTTAAGGCTGTTTATAGGGAACTGCTGTAGTTGTTTGCCAGAGAAGGTGTACTCATGATAAACAATAAGGATCAGCTTAAACGGCGCATAACTAAGATAGGGAATGGCTGCGTTCTATCATTTGCATTACCGCTTTATATTTTGAAAGGCTCAATAGCATGAGCACCGGCTTTTGATAGCGATTTTTAACGCAAAAAAAAGTGTGTGCTATGGCAGGGCTATTCCGACGTTTTAAGGGTATATGCCACTAGGTTGCCTTTGCTCATCTGCGGGATGAGCAGAAGATTTCGGCTACGCTGATAGAGAATATCTGCACTGCCCTGACCAAGCTCCAGCAGCGTGACTACTTGTCCATCGGATTTAACTAACTTGAGCTCCCCTTGCATCCAGTCAGTGACAAGAAAGCTATTGTTATCGTATCTAGCCAAACCATCCAAGTTGCCAATGGGAGAGCCATCCGCAAAGTCTTTTATATGCTTATCTTCTGGGGATATCAGCACAATATGACCTGGAATGTCGGTTCTCCAGCCATCGGTCGGTGTTCCCCAACTACCAACAATGATGTATTTATTATCAATATAGAGCCCATTAGGATTTTCGAGTTTAGGGTCTTCAAGCCACATTTCTAATTTACCCTGATAGAGACGATAAATGCGATTGTTAACAGTATCGGTTACATAAATCACACCACTACTAGTGACGGCTACATCGTTGAGAAAGCTTTTATCATCGGCTTTGAAGCGTTTGCTGATTTTTGCTGTTTCAACATCAATGACCAGCAGTTCGTTGATATCAGTGACAAACAGTTTCTTTCCAAGCATGGCCATTCCTTTTGGCGCATTGAGCCCGTCGATCCACTTAAGCTTCTCGATTTTCCCATCATTCGCAATAAGAGAGATAAAGCCATTACCATCTGCTGCACTGGGCTCTCCATTAATGTTAGAAACGTAGATGGAACGACGCATGATGTCATAGACAACAGATTCGGGTTGCATTAAGTAACTTTCGGTTTGCCACTGCTTTATCAGATTCAGATTGTCGGCCATGACATAACAGCTAAGAGGGTATAGAAGCAACAGGGATAGTTGTGTTGCGAGTTTTTTAAACATGATTCATTTCTCCAGTAATCTACTTGTTAATTCAGCGAGTAATGGTTTGTGCAGTTTTTAGCGCTTGCTGTTCTATGTGCTGGCAGAACGTTTCTTTATCAGAGGTTTGTGGATGGGACAGATCCAGACCTTTCTTAATGCCCGTTTGATAGCGTTTTATATCGCTGAAGAGCGCGTTGTTGTATAGATCCCATTCATCATCCCGCATTTGTCGAGCGATTTCTGTCGCTTGCACATTCTGACTGCCAGCGACAATAAATGAGTCATATACGGCTCGTTTTAGGCCGATTATTGAAAGTCCGATCTCTTCAGCCAAGCCTTCAAACTGACACCAACTGAGCACGGTCTGCTCTTGTATTTGACTGCCATGACTGCGCATTATTTCGGAAAAAATATCGTTCTGTAGTTTTATCAGCAGTTCAGGTTGCTCAGCCGCTAAAGTGTTATTAATCGTTAGCACTGAAAAGCTAAGGAATAGGCAAATAAATAACTTTTTCATGTCGTTACCTGAAATAAATGGAGGCGTTGTGCTGCAGTGTTTTTCTGCGGGCTTACAATTCGCTCATGATGGATCGCATTTTTTCGAGATATATTGCTTCAGGAATTGTCCCCTGTTCATACAAGGCTTTGAGCTGGCGAAGGCGAGTTTCGACGGAAGACCCTAATGTATGAGTGGTGGTTTGTAGAGTAGCGCCTTGCTCCAGTTTTTTAATCCGTTCTTCTAGTTCATTTTGTTGGTGATCATTTTGTTTTTTTTGCTCTTCAGATAAGTACTTCTGCTGCAAATCTTCTTTGTAAGCTGGTTCTTGGCTGTATTCGTAGTCGCGATCAAGACTGATACGGATCCAGTCGAGGCGCTGGTTCACTAATTCTGAACCTGAAAATGGGTAGAGGCGCCAATCATGCTGTCCCGCTTTGGTTAGGCTTCCTGTATTCAACTTAAAGTTTGCAAGTTCTACATTAGACGCAAACCGACTGTTACTTACGCCTTGGCCAGAACGAACATATTTCTTGTGTATGTCGACATGTATCTCACCAAATATGATGTTTAGGTGCTTATTTTGGATAAAAGAAGTACCACTGATAGAGAGGCTCTTATTCCCTAAATAAACATTTTTTAAGTCTGAAACGGAGAAGGTTACGGCTTCGTTTTGGGTGGCTTTAGTAAGCGCCGTGCTTAAGCCCTGAGCAAGGATATCTATCTCTTTATTGGAGAAGACGCGGTTATTCGTAGCACTCTTACTCTCTATCAAGCTCAATACACCATCAGCAGCGTTGTTGGTGATTCTTAGTTGGCTAAGTATCCTTGCTAGTTTTTCTGGCGTGATTTCATATGGATGGTTGTTTACTGCCCCAGATTGGTTTGATATCGCTATGTAGTTGCTTTTGTCTTGCCAGATCATTTGAGGGCTAGCTACAGCAACACTGGAAATCGTCATTGAGACAAGAAAAAGTTTGATCAGATTTGCATAATTCACGGCTTTTATCCTTATTAAGCTTTTATACCCATCTGTACATCGCAATTAATATGCCAGCAGAAAAAAGACCTAGGCTTTCCTATTTTTAAGGTTTCTTTCAAAGGGTTCTAGGCGTCGGTTGTAGTACTCGAGCAACAAATGTTGCGAGTGACGGTTTCTTCGTGCGACACCTGCTGCGTTGCTAAGCGCGTTTGATAATCGAGGATGAGGAAGGCCTTCAGATTATGGTTCTTTTAATCGTTTTTCTTAGGCTATTGCCGCAAACCGCCTTGCGGTATACCCGTTCTGATGCCCTGTCACGACCGCCGCAGGTGGCTGTTTATTTCTATTTTCTGAATATTATTAGCATCGGATATTCGAATTCTTATTTGAGTCTGCTCTGGTTTTTTTGTCTTTTATTTCAATAAATTAGCCTTATTTGAGCTCGCCTCTTTGATTTTTTGGCACGTTGATTGCTGCTTCTCAACATCTTGTTATTGTGTTTGGTCTCAGCTTGGCGGCATCGGGGACTCAAAAAATAAAGAAGGATGAAATAATCGTGGAACGTAGAAACTTTTTAAAATCTTGTGCTTGTATCGCAGCTGTTGGTGCTACAGAGGGGCTTTCCGCAGGTGCACAAGCAACACCTAAAGAGCCTGATAGTGTGCGCCCTCAGCCGGGTGATTATCTAGTTGTAGAGGATGGACACGGGAATGCACGCAGCATTTCTGCCTCTGAACTTGTGCAGGAAGCTCAGCAGGTTATGGCTTTTCCTCAAGCCCCTATCTCGGGGGTTATTCGCAGTGGTTCCCGCTTTAACAAAGTCATGGTCATGCGCCTTGATCCTGCACTTATGGATGAAGAAACCAAACAGAACTCTGCAGACGGTGTTGTTGCATATTCAGCGATCTGTACCCATCAGGGCTGCGATGTGAACTCCTATATTGAAGATAAAAAGGAGTTCTTCTGTTTTTGTCATTACTCAAGATTTGATCCTTATACAGCAGGCAAAGTCACTAATGGCCCTGCAACCAAAAAGCTGGCGATGTTGCCGATTGAAATTAAAGACGATCTCTTGGTGGTAAAAGAGCCCTTCACGCGCAAGCCCGGATACAAATGATTAGTTTTATACAGAGTCTCTATCCCCAAAAGGGGTTCCTCAGAAGACAAATAAAAACAGGAGTGAGCTATATGTCATTAGTTAAACGATTTGGGGCGCTGGCTGTTGCAGCTGCGATTGCGCCTGCTGCATATGCAGCAGGCGATAGTGCGTCTGCAAAGTCTAGTCCCTTGGCGGACTACAGCCCGGTTACTGAAAATCGGCTGAAAAATCCAGAGCCGGAAAATTGGCTGCAATGGCGTGGTAACTATGAAGGTTGGACGTACAGTCCGTTGGAGCAAATTAACACAGAGAATATTGATGATCTGGTGCCTGTATGGTCCTACTCTACGGGTGAATTAGAAGGCCACCAATCACCACCCATCGTAAATGATGGTGTGATGTTCATCTCCACGCCAAATAACCAAGTCATTGCATTGAATGCAGAAACGGGGGCGGAACTGTGGCGTTATAAAAAAGAGATTCCGGAAGAGCTGTTCCAGCTACATCCTACTAACCGCGGAGTTGGTTTGTATGGTGATAAAGTCTATCTGGCAGCGACAGATGCATGTTTGGTCGCACTGGATGCGAAAACGGGTGAAGAAGCCTGGGTGACCTGTGTTGCTGACTGGAAGGATGGTTACTACATGACACTGTCTCCGTTGATTGCGAAAGGACAGGTCATGGTGGGTGTGTCAGGTGGTGAGTACGGAATCCGCGGCCATATTACAGCCGTAAATGCGGAGACCGGCAAAATCTCTTGGAAAACACACACAATTCCTGCACCAGGCGAACCGGGTAGTGAAACTTGGAAGGGGGACGCTTGGAAAACAGGGGGGGCCTCGGTATGGATTGCAGGCACCTATGACGCAGATATGGGCGTAGCTTTCTATGGTACCGGTAATGGTGGTCCATGGATGCCTGATACTCGACCAGGTGACAACCTATATGCAAACTCAGTCGTAGCATTGGATGTTGAAACCGGCAAGATGGTTGGTTACCACCAATACCATCACAACGATGCATGGGACTGGGATGAAGTGTCCCCACCTGTAATTATCGACTACAAGCATAAAGGCAAAGATATTAAAGGCCTTGTGCACGCAGGTCGTAACGGTTACCTCTGGACTCTCGAGCGTAATGAAGATGGCTCCATCGCTTTCGTCGATGCAGAAAAATACGTCAAACAGAATGTATTCAAAAGTATTGATCCTGTAACCGGTCGTCCGACTTACGATCCAGCTCGTACGCCAGGTACTGGAAAAACAGTTACTTTCTGTCCTTCACTATGGGGGGGGAAAGACTGGCCGCCAGAGGCTTACAGCCCTAAAACAGGTCTGTTCTATATTCCAGCCCATGAAAACCTGTGCACAGAAATGGGTGGTGTGAAGATGGGCCCCCGTAAGTCTGGTGAGCTTTATATAGGTGTACCAATTGCTGACATTCTAACTAATATCCGTCTGGCTGATGGTGCTGAAGATCACATCGGTGAAATTCAGGCGTGGGATCTCACAAAAGGCAAGAAAGTATGGCAGTTCAACATGAAAGAGATGAACTGGGGTCCACTTCTGGCTACCGGCGGTAATCTGCTGTTCTCCGGTGGTGGTAATGACCGCATTTTCCGTGCACTGGATGCTCGCACCGGTAAGAAATTGTGGCAGTACCGCGCTAATTCTGGCATTACCGCAGTACCTTCTAGCTGGATGGTGAATGGTACGCAGTTTATCGGAGTACAGGCCGGTTGGGGTGTTGACGCGCAGCGCATGCAGGGAGCATTTGATGCTGTGATGGATCACACTACTACAGTGCCTCAGGGCGGTGTATTGCATGTTTTCACACTTAAGAAAAATGCTAAGAAGTTAATGGATGCTGCTTCTCGATAAGCAACTTCCGCAGAGCCCGTTAGCGTGCGACCCCTTCAGTGCGCTGCAGGCTCTGCTTTTCAGAGTAATTAAAAGAGATTAATGTCATGTCTGATGTCCTTATATATCGTAACTACATTAATGGCGAGTTCATGGCTGAGTCCAGCAACACCATTGATGTTTTCAATCCAGCTAATGGCCAATTGTTATCCCGTGTTCCAGATGCCAGTTCAAGTGAGGTCGAGATGGCAGTGACTGCGGCGAAAACCGCACAAAAAAGCTGGGCTGCAAAACCGGCTATTGAACGTGCGGGTTATTTGCGAAAAATTGCGAACAAAATTCGTGAAAATGCAGATCAATTAGCGCGAGTCATTACAGAAGAACAAGGCAAAGTGCTGAGTCTTGCCCGTGTGGAAGTAGATTTCACAGCCGACTATATCGACTACATGGCCGAATGGGCTCGTCGTATCGAAGGGGAGATAATCACCAGTGATCGTCCAGGTGAGAATATCTTCTTATTCCGTAAACCTGTTGGTGTAGTGGCAGGTATATTGCCATGGAATTTCCCGTTCTTCCTCATTGCACGAAAAATGGCGCCTGCGTTGGTGACCGGGAATACTATTGTGATTAAACCGAGTGAAGAAACACCCAATAATTGCTTTGAATTTGCAAAATTGGTCGCTGAGACTGATCTACCCGCAGGCGTGTTTAACGTTGTTTGTGGCACGGGGGGTAATGTTGGTAGTTCACTGACTATGAATAGAAGTGTTGATCTAATCAGCTTTACTGGAAGTATTGCAACAGGTACACGGATCATGACGGCGGCTGCGCCGAACCTTACCAAGCTTAATCTTGAGTTGGGTGGCAAAGCCCCAGCAATTGTAATGGCAGATGCGGATATGGATCTGGCTGTCAATGCGATTAAAAACTCACGCATCATCAATTCTGGTCAGGTATGTAACTGTGCAGAGCGTGTTTATGTTCAAGCGTCGGCTGCTGATGAATTTATCAGCAAAATTTCAGCCGCAATGGCTGCAACTACCTATGGTGACCCAATTGCTCAACCGGATGTGGATATGGGGCCGCTGGTTAATAAAATGGGTCTCGATAAAGTTGTGGCAATGGTTGAGACTGCTAAGCGAGACGGCGCCGAGGTTATAACCGGTGGAGCGGTTGCAGACCTGGGCCGAGGTTTCCACTACAAGCCCACTGTTCTAGCTGGTTGTAACGGCAGTATGGAAATCATGAATAAGGAAATATTTGGAGCTGTGCTGCCTATCCAGATTGTTAACGATTTGGATGAGGCAATTGCTTATGCGAATGCGTCAGAGTATGGCCTAACATCATCCATCTACACCCGTGATCTCAGTCAGGCTATGCGTGCTGTTAATCAACTTTCTTTTGGTGAAACGTACGTTAACCGTGAGAACTTTGAAGCAATGCAGGGCTTCCATGCAGGTGTGCGTAAATCCGGTATTGGTGGAGCTGATGGTAAGCATGGTTTATATGAGTATACTCATTCTCATGTTGCCTATATTCAGTGTTGATTAGATTGGAATTCAATGAGGGGTGAGGTTCCCCTCATTGATTAGTTGAACGGATATAAACATGGAAAGGTTTACCCGTAAATTAGCGCTCTTAAATATCCCAGTATATGGCATAGATGATGAAAGCGAAATCCTCAAAATTGCTCTCAGATTTATGAAAAATAATGTGCGAGAGTGTGATGAAAACGCTTTTAAAATAAATAAGGTGCCAGCTGGTTCGATAGAGCCTCATAAAACCATTAACAATTGCAATGAATTGGTATTATTTGAGGCGTTACTGGGTGTAGATGAAAGCTCAATTATTTTCCTAGACCAACGATTTTTATACTATAAGACCGCGTCTTGTCTCCCGTTCTCGATACTCATCCATGAGAGTAATATTGTAGAAAATATTGAAGTTGCACTACATCGTATTAGTTCTCGCTCTTCATATTATAGTTATCCTCTTCATATTGTACGACCTAAGGAGTTATCTGACTTAAATCAAGTTTTTATACTTAATGTTTAATCGTCATGTCGGGTTACATACATTTAGGAAAATGTGAGCACTGCGCAGTGTCTGTTCTTGGAGTCCCGATAATACAAAAATAGAGCCAGCTTTGGCTGGACTCTACCTGTTTATACCCTATCGATACTGTTACTGCTACCGCGAAAGATAACGAAAGGCGCATCCCCTGGCTTGATATCAGGGTGTCGTTATCTTGCTATTGCTGGGTTGAGCAGGGGGCTTCAATGATGTTTGTGTCCATCAACACCCCGCTTTCAGAAGATTCACGTGTCAGTTAGTCGTTGGTTAATATTGACGAGTATTGGGCACCACGTCAGTAACTGTATTTTAAGTGATTTAAGTGGTTTATTTATGCAACAGATAATGAGTCAGTTGTTGCAGTGATGAAAAATGTAACCTGACGATTTTGTAGAACTATTATCTAATCTCAATATTTTTTTTTGATATTTATCAATCTGTTTCTATTTTATCTTTATTTTTGGTTTTTTGATGGCATGTTTTTATCTTGGCACGTTTAGTGCTAGTTATATTGTGGATTTATCTAAAACCTATGTTGCAAAAAATAAATTTAAAAATAAATAAGGAAAAGTAATCTATGAACCCTATTACAGCAACTTCTCTCAGCATTGCAATATTTGGCGCAATTGCCACTTGGATGGCACTAAGCCCTTTGTCAGGTTTAGTGCTTATATGGGCAATTTTTATCGCATGGGCCGCATTTGCCGCTTTGGGCGGGGATAACACAGCATTCAAAAATACGGTCGTATGCGGGATATTTGGTGTATTCATTGGTTGGATAGGTGCTTATGGCTTTCTAGCGATTCCCTACGGAGAGGTTTTGGGAACACCGTTATGGGCAGCTTTGGTCGTAGCAGTGACGGCTTTTGCGGTTGTCTTTGCCTCCCATATCTCTCTCTTCGCAGCTGTACCTGCATCGGTATTGGCTTATGCGGCAACGTTTGCCTATTTATTGCAGACTGAAGGAAAAATGTCTCTTCAAACTCTGACATCTCCATCGTTTGAAAATCCATTATTTCTGATTTCCTTATCTGTGATTTTAGGTGCCATATTTGGAAAGCTATCTACAGTTGCAGCAGCGAAGGTCACTGCTGATTCTGTGATGAATCCATAAATGTTTTAGTTAGACGCTTCTCTCTCGTATCATCTCACCTCCCGCTTATGTTCACGGCGGCTTGCCCCGGTTTTCAACCGGGGCTTTTTTATGTAGTGGATCTGTCAGAGCACGCAAGAAGTACGAAAAAAAACCGGAGCTAAGAAAAAGCCCCGGTTTTATTGTTGTGCTAAACTTTTAAGATACTAGGGATACTACGAACAAGTCAGATGATTTTGGTCTGACTTGCTCCGCACGCCAACAATACTTCAAATGAGTCAATTAGCCCCAGGTTCTCACTATTACGCTGCTCTGAGCTGCTAAAATCCATCATTTGGACGGATCAACCCCGTGCAGAGCGTATCATCTGGTCCACTCGTAA
>Ga0193962_1001685_pt1 | contig 10167 bp, 3 predicted proteins | sample FB_5_MG_FD_140335 | JGI IMG/M metagenome (GOLD analysis project Ga0193962, IMG submission 140335) | Microbial mat bacterial communities from the Broadkill River, Lewes, Delaware, United States - FB_5_MG | ecosystem: Environmental > Aquatic > Freshwater > River > Microbial mats | place: USA...
ATAATATAAAAAAAGGATTGTCTTCTTCTGACAATCCTTTTTTTAATGAATTATTATAAGCTTACTTTTTATAAAACTTGCGACTAAATTTTCTCTGATCGTTACCAAACTCAATAATATATAAGCCTGATGATAACTCAGAAATGTTTATTGTTTTATTGTTTACGCTTTCAAATTCTTGAGCTTTAATAATACTTCCTTTAGTGTTAATAATTTTAATAAAATTGAAGTTTTCTGTACTGCAATTAATTGAAATGTTGTAGTCGGCAGGATTTGGATATACAGTAAGCTCTACATTTTCGTTGTTATTAATTGCTGTAGCTACTTTGTCGCGATTAGTGACTTTTACTTTTTTAGAATCAGTTTTGTAGATGTTAGCATCTGTTTGCGATTCGTTAATATCAAATGTAATATAGTATTCTACGTCACCATCTTTTTCGTCATCGCTTATTCCTGTTACAGTTACAGGTGTTTTAATATCCCATGTATTTTTGTTGAATACTATTTCCGAGATATCTGTTTTACCTTCTGAAGGGTCACTAACTGTTATTTTTATTGTAACATTACCAGCAGGTCTTTTATTTAGATATACTTTGATAATATCTGTTAATTCACCATCTTCTGATGTAATTGTTGAATTTTCTGACTCTTGGGTAAGAATGTCAAGTTCTATAGTTTGATCAATATTAGTTACACCAATTGTTACTGGTTTAACTTCTGCATACAAAGCATCAGAGTTTTCTTTATCAACGCTAATAGTTAAATCGTATTTAGTATCACCATCTATTAAGTTATCTGGTAATCCTGTAATTGTTACAGTTTGATTAGTGTTCCAGTTATCTTTTGTAAAGGTAAGCGACGATTTGTCTGTTTTACCTTCACTTGTATTACCAACAATAATTGTTAAAATAACATTTGAGGTAGGGACTTTTGATAGACATACATTTATCTCATCAGAGCTGCCTTGTTCGTTAGTAATAGTGTTTCCATTAGTTTGGGTTATACTAATTGCAGGAATATTTGTATAGTCATAATTAGTAACCTCAATAATTGAAGGTTTAACCTCTTTATACGAAGCATCAGAGTTTTCTTTATCAACGCTAATAGTTAAATCGTATTTAGTATCACCATCTATTATGTTATCAGGTAATCCAGTAATTGTTACAGTTTGATTAGCGTTCCAGTTATCTTTTGTAAAGGTAAGCGACGATTTGTCTGTTTTACCTTCACTTGTATTACCTACATTAATTGTTAAAATAACATTTGAGGTAGGGGCTTTTGATAGACATACATTTATATCATCAGAGCTGCCTTGTTCGGATGTTATTGTAGAGCCGTTTGTTTCTGATAGAACTATTCCTGCTTCACTATCGATTTTAATCAGTTTTATTATTCCAAGGTTAGTCCCTTGGTTTGTACTTGTAGAAACAGTTAATTCTTTTGAAATATAACCTTCTGCAACAACTTTAATTTTGTGCGTGCCTGCACTGATCATTCTCTGAAAGAATCCAAGATTGTCTGTTGATATCTCGCTATATTGTACATTTGGAATCATTTGTATTTTGGCCTTTACAGGTTGATTTGATAAAGCGTCTACAATTACTCCGTAGAATCCTTTAAGTATTTCTTTATGGTAATTTAATAATGCATTCTTGTTGTATGTCCAATGCTTATTTAGTTCGCTTTCAGCTAGGCATTTAGTGTCCGATAATTCAATTGTTATTTCTCTGCATCCCTGTCCAAGGGTGACCCAGTCTTGGCGTCCGCCAGCAACTATATACCATTGTGCACCGTTTGTTATTCCGTTGCTGTTAAGTGATTTAAAGTAGTATGGATTGTCGGGGCTATCTGCCATTGCTTGGTTTGCGTAATTGTGAGATACATACTTGTACCATTCATTGTCTGGATGCAAATCGTATTTGTTATCTAGAGGGTAATTTACAACTTCAATACCACCATGAAAATTGGCCGAAAGAACAAGATTGCGGGTTTTCATCCAATCCATCTGTACTATTGTTTCTTTCGCCCATGTACCAGTAGGATGACTTTCGCCAGTAGTAATTTCAGGGAAATTTCTATTCATGTCGATGCCTTTAGATGTATATCGTTGTGATTTAAAAACAGTATTGTTTCCTCCAAAGTATGTGCCGTCAGGGTTTGAAACAGGGTTAATCCATGTTTCAGTGTTGTCTAATAATTCTTTGACTGCAGCATCGGTGTTGTAATTTGATAATAGATAATGTGTATATCGCATCATTAAATAGAAGCCGGTAGTTTCATCTCCGTGCATTGTCGATGTGTAATACATCTCTGGTTCAGCTTCGTCTATACCTGCATTATCAGAAATTCTTAGGCAAAGAATTTTGCGTCCTTGTTCACTTGTGCCTATCTCTACTAGCTTGCATAAATTGGGATAATCATTGGCCATTTTTTCCATAAACTGAACATACAAATCGTAGGTAGGATACTTGTTCCAACCAAGAAGTTCTGTCATAGATGACGTCATTCTCGATTCGTAATCTTTGATGTCTCTGCTTGGTATAGAGTATTCAGAAATAGTATAGCCTAATTCTTTTAGTTTGTTTTCGTCCTTCCAAGGCAAAACTGCCCAAACTTTAGTCCCTTTAACATTCTCAATAGATACAATTCTTGTAACTCTTTTAATGTCTTCTTTGTTTTTTACCTCGAATGTAAAGTAAAACGGATTGCCAGTGTATTGGGCAAAAGTGTTAATTGCTAGGGTAAGCAATAATAGTGTTAAAAGCTTTCTCATAATGAATGTTTTTTTGATTTTTTAAATTCTTATTATTCTCTTCAGCATTGTTATATAAAAACGCCCATAATAATCATTTAATAATGATTATTATGGGCGTAAATGTAGTTATTTTATAATTGTTATTATTCTAAACATTAAATCTAAAATGCATAATGTCTCCATCTTGAACAATATACTCTTTTCCTTCAACAGCCATTTTACCAGCTTCTTTAACAGCTTGTTCCGATTTTAGTGCAATATAATCGTTGTACTTAATTACTTCGGCACGAATAAATCCTTTTTCAAAGTCGGAGTGGATTACACCTGCAGCTTGTGGAGCAGTTGCACCTTTGTGGTATGTCCAAGCACGAACCTCTTTTACTCCAGCTGTAAAATACGTCTCTAATTTAAGTAGCGAGTATGCTGTGCGAATAACTTTGTTTAAACCAGATTCTTGAAGGCCTAAATCTTCAAGAAATTCTTGACGTTCTTCGTAAGTTTCTAATTCTGCAATATCCGATTCTGTTGCTGCGGCAATAACAAGTACTTCGGCATCTTCGTCTTTAACAGCTTCACGAACTTTGTCAACAAAGTGATTTCCTGTTGCAGCTGATGCTTCGTCAACATTGCAAAGGTACAAAACAGGCTTTGCTGTTAGTAACATTAAGTCTTTAGTGTATTTTATCTCATCATCTTCGAGAGTTACAGTACGAGCCGATTTCCCTTGCTCAAGAACCTCTTTGTAACGAAGTAAAATTGAATATAGTTTTTTTGCGTCAGCATCTTTACCTGTTTGTGCAAGCTTAACAGTTTTAGCCATGCGTGCTTCAATATTCTCAAGATCTTTAAGTTGAAGTTCTGTGTCAATTGTCTCTTTATCGCGAATTGGATTTATGCTTCCGTCAACGTGAGTAATATTTTCGTCTTCAAAACATCTTAAAACATGAATAATAGCATCTGTTTCGCGAATGTTACCAAGAAATTTATTTCCAAGACCTTCTCCTTTACTAGCACCTTTTACTAATCCAGCAATGTCTACAATTTCTACAGTAGCGGGTAAAACACGTTGTGGATTAACAATTTTTTCAAGTTCTGTTAATCTTTGATCTGGAACGGTAATCATTCCTATATTTGGTTCGATAGTACAAAACGGAAAGTTTGCCGATTGTGCCTTCGCATTTGTTAAACAGTTAAATAATGTCGATTTACCTACGTTTGGTAACCCTACAATTCCGCACTTTAAAGCCATATTTATGTTGTATTTTATTTTTGAGTGGCAAAAGTAATTATTTTCTGTTATTACTCTGCTAGTCTTTATGTTTTTATTGTCAAACAACATTAAACATTCTCTTTTTTAGTACAAAATTAAATGGTGTTTGGGTACCTTTATAACGTACTTAATTTAAGTAGTTACAGAGACTATTATGCCTTAAAGTTTAATTTTTAATAACAAATACAATTGAATTGGTTTTGTTATTATGTTTTAATAAGTAATGTATACTTAATCTACGCTTATGTAACAAATGGAGATTGGTTTTTTTGTTCTTTTAATTGAAAGGCTCAATAAATTATCTAGCAAGGTTTAATAAAGTAAAAAATTTGAATTCATTAAATGAGATTTAGTGTTTTTTTTGTGGAGATAACTGCCAGTATCATCTGGTTAATAATATACATTGTGCGTTTGTTTTGCGCTAAACTACAAAAACTGTTTTTATCACCTTTGTTTTTTAGTTGTGTTTTTGTGATAAAAAATCTCCTTAGTTAAGTTTCTTTTTTTTCATACCTATGGAGTTAAAAAATCATACCTATGAAATTTTATTTCCATAGGTATGAAAAAATATTTTCATAGGTATGAAATTTTTCTTCCATAGGTATGATTTTTTACCCCCTCTGAAATACCCTATTTTACTGGGTTTTTTGAATGCTAAAATTGCTGAATTTGATTAAAAAAAGGCTTTTTAGACAATTTTTCCTTGTTTTGAATCAATAAAATAGCATAATCTTTATAGAGAAATACTGATGTTTAGAGTTTATAAATAAATTGTAAACCGTTGGTATTTGTTTAAGTGGTTTTTCTTAATGGTGTTACCTAGATATTGCATGTTTTTAAAGGAAATACAGTGTGAATTCACTTTCAAAGTGGCAAAAATGCAATGATTAATAGGAGGCTTTTTTCTTAAAAAACAATTTAGTGTTTAGTATGCTTAAAATATTATTTGTGAGCATTAATAAACTATCGTCTTAATCCATTAACTGGCATAGTTAAATATATTTTTTTTGTTAAAAATCGATAAGGTAAAAGTGGATTTGCTTACTTAAGATACCTATCTTAGATATAAGCAAATGCTAATATCCTATTGTTTGTAAATATAAGTAATAGTTTTTTTTATCAACTGCTTAATTCTTAAGTGTAAATAGAATGATAAATCATTTTTGTATTGATAAATGGCTTTAAAATAATGTTAGTAAAGTTTATAATAAAGTGTAACCCTAGTATATTGACCAGTAAATATTGATGTTAAATATGTGTATTTATATAATTAGTAAATCATTAAATACTTTGAAACATTGACTGAATAGAATGAATATATCAATTGATGTTATGATAGATATTTAAGTTTCTTAATTGAATTTGAAAGCTCCGAAAACATTATTTCAGAATGATAATTTATGACTAGTAAGATTGCTTAATCCTTGTAAATTATATTCTGTAAATGTCTCTCTACTTATCTGATACTTGTCAGGTAATTCACTAAAACCAATTCTATTATCAAAATTTAACGTTCAAACTATGAAGAATTTTAAAAACGTACTATTTTTAGGTCTAATGCTGTCCTTTAACTTTATTGGATGGTCACAAAACAACCAATCTGATTATGATTACAATGACAGATGCGTTCTTCAAAAAAAAGGTGATAAAGTAAAAATACCAGGACCTGCCCCAGCACAAAAAAATAAGGGAGATTTGAATTTGAGGTTTAAATCAGCAGAGGTTATGTCTTTTTCGGACTGGGGTTTCTATAATGGCTCAGCTCTTGTTCAAAAGTTAAAGCAATCAACCGATTATCAGAACCAGTTAAGAAGTCTTTTCGATTTTAATGCTAACTATGGTCAGAGCATTTTTTCTAATTCAAATGTAGAAGCAGTAGCCAGAGAGATGTATAATATTTCCATCTCCTATGATGGTACTTTTAAAAGTGGTATGTATGGTTTGGTTTGTTATCTGCACACTGCAGTTTATCACGACTTCTTTCAAGAATCAATATCATTGAATGAAAACACTCTGTATTGGTACCGATTGGCGTGTGAATCTTTTAGCCAGAATTCTCATCTATTTGAAATAAGTACCGAAGCTATTAGTATTTTGGATGAGTACCTTATTATGGTTGATCAGCCTGATGTGCGACATAGACAAAAGATTATTGGCCTATTGAAAAATGTAATGCAAAATTTAGTAATAAATAAAAATTGGGAAGAAATTACCGATGCCAGATTAATGCGATCGTATGCTACAATGGTAAACAGAATTTATTTCCTAATGTATAGAGGTGTTCAGCCAGCAGATGATAAATATGTTCAGGCATTAAAAAATGATTCTGATTTTTTTAATTTGATATATAAAATTGCCACTGATGATGAAATAAAGAATAATGAAGAATTAAGCTTTTTACAGGATAATTCAGTAGGAGAGTTGGCACGAGCTGCTTCTGTCAAAGAGTTTGTTCCTATGGTTGATAATTTCTTATCGGAATTAACAAAAGTTTACCCGCGCCTTCATGTTAATTGGTTAAAAGTAGTCGAGGCAATTAATAAATACTGCGATTGTAGTAAATTTAATCTTTGCGTAGATCTTGATGCTCTTAGAGACGAAATTAACCAAAAACTTTTTCCTTATACATGGGAGTTTGATAATGGTAAAATGCTTATAAAAACATCGCTTAGTTTTGAGCATATTGAGCCTTTATACTATGCAGCAAAACAAGTAGAAGCCCAGATGTATAGAATTCTTCAAACAGATCAACCGGTGGTTAACGATCCTAATGAAACCCTAAACATAGTTGTTTATGGTACTCTTGAAGAGTATAAATCGTATCAAACATTCTTAAATAATTTATCAACAGATAATGGTGGCATTTATATTGAATCAGATGCAACTTTTTATACGTATGAAAGAACCCCTGCTCAAAGTACTTATTCGCTAGAAGAGCTTTTTAGGCATGAATATACACACTATTTGCAAGGTAGATATATCGAAAATGGTTTTTGGGGATCGACAGACTTTTTTAAGAATGATCGTCTTACATGGTTTGAAGAAGGTATGGCTGAGTTTATGGCAGGTAGTACATCTTCTGATGGGATTAAATTCAGACGAAGTATGATGAAAAATATTGAGTCTGATGGTGATGATAGGTTGCCTGTGAATAAGACTATTGGAGCAAGCTATTCTAGTGGTTTTAAATTTTACAGATACTCTTATATTATATGGCTTTATCTATATCATAACGATATGGCTACCATTAGAGAATTGATGAATTATATTAAGGATGATAACATAACTGCTTTCGATGCAAAGGTTAATAGCCTGAAGAATTCATCTGATTTTCAGCAGAAAATTAATGTATTTACCGACGAATCTTTAGCCAAAGTTGATCAGTGGTGGATACCTACGACACCTTATCTTCCCGATGATAAATTATGTGTAGGTAAAATTGTAGATATAGAAAAAGAATTTAAGGAGATAAGTGGTATTGATAATATACAAGTTGTTTCTGATGCCGAAAATTCAATTGGTAGATTTGGAATTAAGGGAAAATTAGAGGGTGGTAATTTTAATCAGAAAGTTGATCAATTGATTAAAACACTTAATGCTGATAAATACATCAATAATTTTGATTATTTAGTAGGATATTACAAGAATGTTACAGCTACAGATGCCGAGTTTTACATTACAGGGTCGCTTAAGGATAGTAATGTAAGCGATATACCCACATGTAGTTTTGTTGTAGAAGCGTCTACTGGACTTGTTGGTCAGGCTATAAAACTAAGGAGTACATCAACAGGATATATAAAAGGGTTTAAATGGGAAACAACCAATGGTGATTTTACAGATTTGTTTGATGCTGAAACAGAAGTGAAATTTTTGGTTCCTGGTAAATATAGTATTAGCTTGACTATAACAGGAAACGATGGAGAGACATACACTAAATCTATTGAAAATGCTGTTGATATATATTCGCCATCAAATTTAGGTTATTGTGAAGTTTTAACAAATAATGATTATGCTTATATAGAGCATGTTGGTTTGGGAACAATAGAAAATACTAATGATATCTTTCATGCCAATGGTTATGCCGATTATACAAATATGGCTAGTAAAATATCAAAAGGGCAAAGTGTTAATTTAAGTGTTGATGTAAGTTATTCTACCAACGATACAAAAATAAATGCTTGGGTAGACTGGAATCAGGATGGTAGTTTTGGTGCCGATGAGCAAGTAATGCATTCGTCAGGATTAAATTCATTAACATCTGACTTTGTTGTTCCCGATAATGCAAAGGATGGAATAACACGTATTAGAATAAGGTATGCATTGAATAAAGATTTGGATGCTTGTGAATATAATTCGTATGTTGGCGAGACTCATGATTATAGTCTTATAGTAGAAGGAAATACTATTGAGGATATAGAAGCTCCTTCGGCTCCTACAATGCTAAGTACTATAGGTGTTGATCCGAATAGTATTAATATTAAGTGGGATCCTAGTACAGATAATGTTATGGTTAAAGGTTATATAATCTTTGTTAACGGAGAGGTAAGCTCCAATTCGGTAAGCCCAATATATAAGATTCAGAATTTATTGCCAGAGACTACTTATTCTATTTATGTACAGGCTTACGATGCAAGTAACAATCTTTCGGGTATTTCCAATGTGTTATCTGTTACTACAAGTAAAGAGTTAGATACAGAAGCACCAACAAAACCAGAGAATTTAGTAGTGATTGATAAATCAAGATCTTGGCTTAATATTAAATGGGATGCTAGTTCTGATAATGTTGCTGTAAAAGCTTATCAAGTATGGGTAAATCAAACACTATTCAATACAAGTGCAACAAATTCTTTCTTATTAGAAGGTTTGACTTCAAATACTGAGTATACTATTTATATAGTTGCTATTGATGATAGTAATAACGAATCGACACCTTCTTTATCATTAGTTGCATCTACCGATGCAGAGATAGGTAGCTATTGCGATATAAGATCTAATTCGCAAACATATGAGTGGATTAGTGGTGTTTTTATGTCTAATTTAAACAATCGCTCCGAAGCTAGCGACTATTCAGACTTTACAGATATTATTTCTACAGTTCAAAAAGGTGAATCAAATTGGATTACAGTTGAACCTGGATTCAGACCTAATGAGCCTTACAATGAATATCTTATTATATGGATCGATTGGAATAAAAATAATACTTTCGAAGAAGAGGAAATTATTCTTGATCAATGTGCAAATAGATCTATGGGTGTTTGGTTTACAGTTCCTGAATCATTTTCTGGTTCAACACGTATGCGAATAGCTTTGCAATACGGTTCCAAGCCAAATTCATGTGGTGAAATTCAGAGTGGTGAAGTTGAAGACTACACTATTAGTACAAATGTATCTAAGGGGCATAAGGTTGAAAATACCAATATTTTTATTCCAGAGGTTGAGCAGAGCTTTACTGTATATCCTAATCCTACACATGGATATATAACTATTGAAATACCAGAAGCATTTATTAATGCCAATATTAGTGTTGTTAATAGCCTTGGTTTGAAAGTGTTTAGTGCTACAGTTAGAGGCTCTATGCAAGTGTTAGACCTAGATGGTTTATCTTCTGGAAAATATTTTATTATTATCAGCAACGAAAAAGGAGTATTTAAAAAGCTGATTGTTGTTAACTAATTGTTTTTGATATATTCTTATAGAAGTTTTACAGTAGTTCAGTAAACATATAAGTTTTAAGAGAACATCAAATTTTATCACTTTAAGCAAGACATAGATTAATTAGAATCTTTGTCTTGCTTTTCATTTATATTATAGTGGTAACATAATGAATATATGACGAACATTTATTTAAGTTTGTATAGTAAGAAGCAATTGTTAGTGTTTGTTATTTTAAGTGAGATAAGGATGATCAACATTTTTTATCATTCTTATTACTCCAATAAAAACAAAAAAACTACTTTTGCACTTATATTGGTGTGTCACAATTTTTTATTAATAAAACTATCAAATGGCTAAAATTGAAGAATTAAAAGAAATTGCAAGTCAGGTAAGACGAGATATTGTTCGTATGGTTCATGCACAAAACTCTGGACATCCGGGAGGATCGTTAGGTTGTGCCGATTTTCTGACAGCTCTTTATTTTGAG
>Ga0193962_1001688_pt1 | contig 10156 bp, 9 predicted proteins | sample FB_5_MG_FD_140335 | JGI IMG/M metagenome (GOLD analysis project Ga0193962, IMG submission 140335) | Microbial mat bacterial communities from the Broadkill River, Lewes, Delaware, United States - FB_5_MG | ecosystem: Environmental > Aquatic > Freshwater > River > Microbial mats | place: USA...
AGCTTATTAGCGAAGACCCGGTACTATTGATCGATAGTCCTAAGAAGGGGCGCGCTTTACCCAAGACATTAACGGAAGATGATGTTGAGCGACTGTTGAATGCACCTGAATTAAACGATCCTGTTCATTTTCGTGATCGAGCGATGCTAGAAGTGCTTTACGCGACGGGTTTGCGTGTTACCGAATTGGTCAGTTTGCAGCTCTTTGAAGTGAATCTAAATCAAGGTGTGGTTCGGGTGATGGGTAAGGGAGGCAAAGAGCGATTAGTGCCATTAGGTGAGGAAGCAATTAGTTGGGTGCAACGTTACTTGGTACAGGTTCGCCCTTTGTTGTTGGGGGAAAATATCAGTGACGTTCTTTTTCCCAGTCGTCGTGGGCAGATGATGACACGGCAAACGTTTTGGCACCGAATTAAGCATTACGCCTTGCTTGCAGGTATCGATAAACCATTATCTCCACATGTTATGCGGCATGCTTTCGCTACTCATTTATTAAATCATGGCGCAGACCTACGTGTAGTTCAGATGCTTTTAGGGCATAGTGATTTATCGACGACACAGATATATACGCATGTGGCACAACAACGATTACAATCGTTGCATCAGCAGCACCATCCACGAGGTTAATGTAAGCGTTAACAGAGGGAACTTTGTTTTATCTGTTATGTCAGATAGGCAGAGGTGACTGTAATTCATATTGGTCATGATCAAATTTCGAGGAATAAGATGAAAAAACTATTAGCGTCGGCACTGTTTCTAATGGCCGGTATGGGGATGGCTGCTTCTGTAGTAAGCGCTAATGAATTAATTACGCAGAACCTGAAAAAAATTGATGCACGTATCCAAGTGAAATCTATTTCGGATGCCCCCGTTGACGGTATGCACGAAGTTGAATTGAAAAGTGGAGAAGTGCTGTATGCGGATGATAAAGGGGAGTATTTCCTCATCGGTAAGCTTTACCAATTCACGGATAAAGATGGTTTTGTAAATCTGACAGAAAAAAAGCAAAGCATATATCGTAAAGAACAGCTTGATCAGGTCTCTGATGAAGAGATGGTAGTGTATGTGCCAAAAGGCGAAATTAAAGCAACGGTTAATATCTTCACTGACGTTGATTGCCCATATTGCAGAAAGTTACATGCTGAAATTCCAACATTGAATGAGATGGGTATCAAAGTTAATTATTTAGCCTTCCCTCGCCAGGGTGGAGGCACCGCAACGTATCGTGACATGGTGTCTATCTGGTGTGCGAATGGCGCTGATGGTCGACGTGAAGCGATGGATATTGCTAAAACCGGTGGCACATTAGCCGCGAAAACCTGTGAAGACCCTGTGCTGGAGCAGTTAGCGCTTGGGCAGCTGGTCGGTGTGACAGGAACGCCAGCCATCGTTTTTGAAGATGGAAAGCTAGTACCAGGCTACGTACCAGCGGCACAGTTGGCGCAGATGTTAAATATTAAGTAATCGCTTGTGATCACTGTTTTAAGGGAGCCATTGGCTCCCTTATTTATTTGTTGATCTAGAACGGGTTCAGAGATAGAGCTATTGCATTGTTTTGGCTATAATACTCGCCTTATTTTTATATGCGCTTATATCGAAGCATTTATCTAGATTCTAACAAAGAGCCTAGGTGTCAATTTATATAAGCTACTTAACATCGCAGCCATTATTATTGTCGCTGCGATTAGTTGTTCAACAGCATGCGAGGTGCAAGTTTGAAACCGGTTAAAGTTGGTATCTGCGGATTAGGTACAGTCGGTGGTGGCACATATAATGTGCTGAAGCGTAATGCCGAAGAGATTGCTCGTCGAGCAGGACGCAAAATTATTGTGGAAGAGGTCGGTGCACGTCGTCCTAACCCAGACTGTGATACCAAAGGTATTCAGATGACGGCTGATGTCTTTGAGGTTGCTAAAAACCCAGAGATTGATGTGGTTGTTGAATTGATCGGTGGCTATGACATTGCTAAAGAGCTTGTGTTGACGGCGATTGAGCATGGCAAGCATGTTGTTACCGCTAACAAAGCACTGATTGCGGTGCATGGTAATGAGATTTTTGAAGCGGCACAGAAGAAAAATGTAATGGTTGCTTTTGAAGCATCTGTTGCAGGCGGTATCCCAATTATTAAAGCGATCCGCGAAGGCTTGTCTGCCAACAAGATTAATTGGTTAGCCGGTATCATTAATGGTACTGGCAACTTCATCATGACTGAGATGCGTGATAAAGGCCGTGATTTTGATGATGTGTTAGCTGAAGCGCAAGCGCTAGGTTATGCAGAAGCTGACCCTACTTTTGATGTTGAAGGTATTGATGCTGCACACAAACTGACTATTCTTGCTTCGTTAGCGTTTGGTGTACCGCTTCAGTTTGAGAAAGCGTTCACTGAAGGCATTAGCAAAATCACACGTGAAGATGTTCAGTATGCCGAGGAACTTGGCTACCGTATCAAACATTTAGGTATCAGCTGCCGTACAGACAATGGTGTTGAGTTGCGTGTGCATCCAACATTAATTTCCGAGTCGGAACTGATCGCCAATGTTAATGGTGTTATGAATGCTGTATTGGTTGATGGCGATGCCGTAGGCCAAACAATGTATTACGGACCGGGCGCAGGCGCAGAACCAACGGCGTCAGCGGTTGTTGCTGATATTGTTGATGTGGTTCGTACATTAACGGCTGATCGTGACAATCGCGTTCCGCACTTGGCGTTCCAGCCGTCAGAACTGTCTGATATGCCTATTCTGCCAATGGATCAGACTGAATCTGCTTACTACTTGCGTATGAACGCTGAAGAGAAGCCAGGTGTCCTTGCAATGGTTACCAGCGTACTGGGCGAGCAAGGTATTAACATTGAAGCGATCATTCAGAAAGAAACAAACGAAGAGCAAGTACCTGTGATTATTCTGACGCAGAGTGTGCTTGAGCAGAAAATGAATGATGCGATTGCAAAAATTGAAGCCTTGGATGAGATTAACGGTCATGTTACTCGCATCCGTGTTGCCCATTTTGACCGTTAAGGAGTTTACCTCGTGAAATATATCTCTACTCGGGGTAAAGCTCCGGCAATGAATTTTGAAGAGGTGCTTCTTGCTGGTTTAGCAAGCGATGGCGGGCTTTATGTGCCTGAAACGCTACCCACGTTCAGCAAAGAAGAGATCGCTTCTTGGGCAGGTCTGCCATATAACGAGTTGGCTTATAAAGTCATCAAACCGTTCGTAGATGACTGCATTGAAGACGCTGATCTTAAGCAGATGATCGATGAAACCTACGCAGGTTTTAATCATATCGCAGTCGCGCCATTAAAAGAGTTGGGCACAAATGAGTGGGTGTTGGAGCTTTTCCATGGTCCGACATTAGCATTTAAAGATTTTGCGCTTCAGTTGCTTGGCCGCTTGATGGATTACGCATTAGAGAAGCGTAAAGAGCATCTTGTGATTATGGGCGCTACGTCTGGTGATACCGGTTCTGCTGCCATCGAAGGTTGCTGCCATAGCAAACACTTGGATATCTTCATTCTGCATCCTCACAACCGTGTTTCTGAAGTACAGCGTCGTCAGATGACAACCATTATTAAAGACAATGTCTTTAATGTGGCGTTAGAAGGCAATTTTGATGATTGCCAACAGATGGTCAAAGATAGCTTTGCCAACCAAGATTTCCTAAAAGGCATGAAGCTGGGTGCAGTAAACTCGATTAACTGGGCGCGTATTATGTCCCAGATCGTTTATTACTTCTCGGCATCGTTAGCAGTAGGTGGTCCGCATCGTGAAGTAAGCTTCTCTGTGCCAACGGGCAACTTCGGTGATATTTTTGCTGGTTACCTTGCTAAGAAGATGGGCCTGCCAGTTAAACAGCTGGTTGTTGCGACCAATCGTAATGATATTTTACACCGCGTTATCTCTGGCAATGATATGTCTAAAGGTGATTTGGTTCATACGTTGTCGCCTTCAATGGACATTATGGTTTCTTCAAACTTTGAACGTATGCTGTTTGATGTTTATGGAAACGATGGCGAAGCGATTAGCGATCTGATGGCTCGCTTTAACAAAGAGTCTGTTGCGCTTGATACTGACCGTTGGGATAAAGTGCGTGAGCTATTTGATAGCTGTGCTGTTGACGATGAAACAACCTGTGAAGTGATTAAACAGGTATTCGCCGAAACTGAATATCTACTTGATCCTCATACCGCTATCGGCGTTAAAGCGGCGCGTGAGTGTAATCGTGATCCATCTGTACCGATGATCACTTTAGCAACTGCCCATCCGGTTAAGTTCCCTGAGCCTGTTGTTAAAGCGGGCCTTGAGTCACCACAGCTTCCTGCACATATGGTTGACCTGTTTGAGCGTGAAGAGAAGTTGGAAGTGCTAGATAATGATCTAGCGACGGTTCAGCAATTTATTGCGAGCCATGTTCATACCGAGTAATTCGCTCTCTGAATGTGCTACTCTCGAAACCCGATGCTTTGCATCGGGTTTTTTGTTTTAGGTTAGGTCTTTCTTTGTGGTTATGCGTTGGAGTTGTTATTAATGGCCGATCTGTTTTTTTATGCATCTAAAATTTTTTGGTTGATTGCCCAGCCAGACCATTTCTTGCTGCTAATGCTTGTTCTCGGTCTGTTACTGTGGCGTAGACTCGTCGGGGTTACTTTGGTTTGGAGCTCCGTTTTCGTGCTGCTTATCATCAGTTTTTTTCCGGTCGCGAATTATCTTTTAGAGCCTTTAGAGCAGCGCTTTTCCCAACCTGATTTAAGTAAAGTGAAAGAGCCGATTGCTGGAATTATTGTGCTTGGTGGAGGGGAAGATCCTGAACTGTCAGCTCTGCATGGTGCTCCTCAGTTTAATCAAGGTGCCGAGCGCTTGATGGTTGTGCCAGCCCTGATGCTGCGCTATCCAGAGCTAAAGGTGATTTTCACCGGCGGATCGGGCTCATTAGCAACACCAGAATATCGTGGCGGAGATGTGGCACAGCAGTGGTTAACGCAGCAAGGACTTGGAGCGAGAAGTATCATTGAAAGGGATTCTCGAAATACGTTCCAGAATGCGTTGTATACACGAGAGTTGATTAATGAAATGGAAGATAGGCCTGAGGGTAAGTGGTTGTTAATTACCTCCGCTTTTCACATGGCTCGTTCGGTAGGGGTTTATCGTAAAGTGGGCATTGATGTTATTGCTTACCCTGTTGATTATCGGATGGTCGAAAATCGAGTTCGCGTGAGTTTAAATGGCAATATGGCTGATTTGAATACTGCTGTTCGCGAGTGGATAGGGTTAGTTGTTTATTATTTATCTGAAAAAACATCTGAGCTATTACCCGCACCAAATGAGAACAAGGATATCGAGCCGTCATGAAAGAGCTGATGATTTCTCAACGCGAGTGCTTAGATACAAACTTACCCGTGTTTATGCAAACCAACCCTGTTTTGGCGCGTATTTATGCCACGCGGGGGATTCATGATCTTGATGGCTTAGGCCGTAACTTGGGTGAACTATTACCCGATTCGGGTTTAGCCGGTATTGATGCGGCCGTTGAGCGTTTGGTCGTTGCGTTGCAAGAGCAGCAAAAGATACTCATTGTGGGTGATTTTGATTGTGATGGCGCAACGAGTACTGCTGTTGCGGTTCTGGCTTTGAGAATGATGGGTGTGAAAGAGGTGGCTTACCTTGTACCCAACCGTTTTGAATATGGTTATGGCTTAAGTCCGGAAATCGTTGTAGAAGCATTGAAGCAAACGCCAGACCTACTGATTACGGTGGATAATGGCATCTCAAGTATTGATGGCGTAGCGGCGGCGAATTTTGCCAATTTAGATGTATTGGTCACAGACCACCATCTTGCCGGTAGAGAGCTTCCTGCTGCTTGTGCGATTGTAAATCCTAATCAGCCAAACTGCTCCTTTAGTGCTAAATCCACTTGTGGGGTTGGGGTGATTTTCTATGTGATGATCGCTTTACGCAGAACACTGCAACAGCAAGGCTGGTTTGAAAAGCAGGGGCTTCCAACCCCGAATTTGGGGAGTTTACTGGATTTAGTTGCTCTAGGCACGGTAGCCGATGTCGTGCCATTAGAGCAGAATAATCGCGTGTTGGTGTATCAAGGTTTGCAACGCATTAAGGCAGGTCGTTGCCGCCCTGGTATAAAAGCATTGATCGAACTCTCTGGACGGCAGCAACACAAAATAGCCTCTTCCGATCTTGGTTATGCGCTGGCGCCACGCTTGAATGCTGCAGGGCGATTGGAAGATATGTCGATCGGTATTGAGTGCCTGCTGACAGAATCTGAGCATAAAGCGAAAGAGCTTGCTGCCACGCTAAATGATTTGAATCAGGAACGTAAAGGTATAGAGCAAGAGATGCAGCAACAGGCTTTAGATCTGCTTGCGAATCTCCAGCTTGATGATGAAGAGTTGCCTTATGGCTTATCCCTTTATGAGCCCGAGTGGCATCAGGGGGTTATCGGCATTCTTGCATCACGAATCAAAGAGCGGACGCACCGCCCTGTTATTGCATTTGCGCAAGGAGATGAGGGCGAACTAAAGGGTTCTGCTCGTTCAATTCCAGGGTTTCATGTAAGAGACGGTTTGGATGCGATTGCTTCACAGCACCCGACGTTATTGAGAAAGTTTGGTGGTCATGCGATGGCTGCAGGTTTAACGCTCAGTGAAGCTGATTTACCTCTATTTCAAAGCGCTTTTGATGTTGAAGTACGTCGCCAATTGTCAGAAAGTGATCTGCAGCAGCAGGTGATGACGGATGGTGAGCTACTGGCAAGTGATATGACTATTGAGCTGGCTGAAATGTTGCGAGATGCTGGGCCATGGGGGCATCAATTCCCGGAGCCTTTGTTTGAGGGTAGGTTCTCATTATTGCAACAGAGAGTTGTTGGGCATCGTCACCTGAAAATGGTATTGATGGAACCCTTGTCTGGGTTAGCGGTCGATGCGATACAGTTTAATGCTGATATGGATATTTGGCCGGACGAAAGTCAGACCCATGTCCGGGTGGTTTACCGTTTGGATGTGAATGAATTTCGTGGGCGGAAAACGGTACAGATGCTGGTAGATCATCTGATACCGGTGAATAATTAATGAAGATATAGTTAGGTGTTAATTAAATGAATGAATTTACGTTGGAAGAGCTAAATCTCTTATTGTCTGTTTTTGAAAAAGCAGGCGTTAGCGCAAGTGATAGTGAAGAGGGCGAGATGCTTAAACGCTTGCAAGCTGCGCAAGAAAACCGACAAGAGCTGGACAGTATGGAATTTGATGACTGCCTCGGTGGTGCATGTAAGCTGTAAACCGATAGCGTTATATGATCGGCGTCCTCTGCGCCGATCTTTTGAACACCTCTCCTCTGACTGTCTCGTGATAGCTATCAAGCTCCCCTTAACTATGGCTTGTTCTTTAAGCTGAAAGCAATCCGAATATTTAAGTCGGTAACATCAAGTCCTAATAACCTGCTGTTTAGAAAGTAAAACTCTTCCTCCTCTAGCGCGCTTTCTAACAGACTGTTGATAAGTTTTTCTATTAGACCTTTTTTCACTACAAACGAAGTCACTGCGTGGCTGAGTTATATGAATTTTTTGGCCGAATCATTAGATAGTTGCGTGATCTAAGTGGTGATTTGTGTCATCGCAAAGCTTCTCTCAAAGCTTATGTCTTTGATCGTTATAGTAGGTGAATTGCTTGATAGGGCCCTTGATATCTGTCAAGGACTGCTTAGTGATCAAATAGCAATAATGCACTACATGTTGTGTTTTTATTTAAATTAATGTCTATATGTTGTTTGGTGGCCTAATGAATAGTTATCAGTCAGTAGCAGTGAAAAGTACGATAGATGAGTATTTAGAGCAGAGAGATTGGCGGGTAAATGCAAATGCAAACCAGGGATATTCATTAGGCGGGCTCATTCTTAATGTCTCGGGTAAGGTCATTGCTAATTATTGGCGGGTGAAGCCGATATTTCGGGTATTGATATTGTCGGTGCTGATTCGTTACTTGTTCAATAATCGATGAGTGAGGAGTAGACCATGTTAGGTGATCTGTTAGCCAACAATAGGCGTTGGGCTGAGAAGATGGAAAAGCAAACGCCAGGTTTTTTTAAACAATTGGCCGCGCAGCAGAAGCCGGACTATCTGTGGATTGGTTGTTCCGATAGTCGAGTACCTGCAAATGAGATTGTCGGCTTGATGCCCGGAGAGCTTTTCGTACATCGTAATATTGCTAACTTAGTACTACCGACCGATCTAAATTGCATCTCAGTACTGCACTATGCAGTAGAGGTCTTGCAGGTGAAGCACATTATTGTCTGCGGGCATTACGGTTGTGGTGGTGTACGTGCTGCCTTAGGGCATCAAGATCTGGGTTTAATTGATAACTGGCTGCGGCACTTAAAGGATATCGGCTATACCTATCGTGATATTTTATCGATGGAAGATGAAGATGCACGGGTGAATCGCTTGTGCGAACTGAATGTGAAGCAGCAAGTTGCAAATATTTGTCGTACCAAAGTGGTTCAACGGGCATGGCAGCAAGGGCGAGAATTAGCGGTTCATGGCTGGATATATAGTATCGAAGATGGCGTGATCAATGACTTGGTTGTCGATGCTGATGACTTTGCCTCTATCCCCGATATTTACTGCGTTGAGTAGCGGATCTCTATCCCTTTTATTCCTTCCAATTACCACCTCTTAGGTATACATGAGCCCCGGCTAGACTGAGATAATTAATAACGCTTAAGGTCCTTACTCCACTGAGATTAATCCCCTCATAAATTAATCCACCGGTGCTGTAAGGGCCTTAAATATCTCTGAGGGTCAATTCATGAGTCAAACACAGAAAACATTAGTGGATAGCTTCGGCCGTAAAATTGATTACGTTCGGCTATCGGTTACCGATCGATGTGATTTTCGCTGTGTTTACTGCATGGCTGAAGAGATGAACTTTCTACCGCGCGCTCAGTTGTTGTCGTTAGAAGAGCTCGCTTCTTTAGGCCAATCCTTTGTCAATTTAGGGGTTAAAAAAATTCGTTTAACCGGCGGAGAACCTTTAGTTCGTCGCGGTATTGTCGAGCTGGTCGAATCGCTATCAGCGTTACCTGGATTAGATGAGGTTACATTAACCACTAATGGATCCCAGCTGAGTAAATTTGCCATGCCTCTACAGCGGGCGGGTTTAAAGCGCATCAATATTAGCTTGGATAGTCTCGTGCCGGGGCGTTTTGCTCGTATGACACGAAGGGATATGTTGCCGCAAGTGTTAGCGGGTATTGATGCTGTCGTTGATGCGGGGTTTAAGCGTATCAAAATCAATTCGGTAGTCATGCGTGGTCATAATGATGATGAAGTGCTTGCACTGGTGAATTATGCCCAGCAACGGGATATCGATATCAGTTTTATCGAAGAGATGCCGCTCGGCCAAGTAACGAGTCACAATAGAAAGCATGCTTATTGCTCTAGTGATGATGTACGCCAGTTAGTTGAAAAGGCTTATACACTGTTGTCCAGCACTGATACCACGGGTGGTCCTTCGCGTTATTACCGTATTCCTGAGCGTAAAGGCCGTGTCGGTTTTATCTCACCGCATAGTCATAACTTTTGTGATAGTTGCAATCGACTAAGGGTGACCGCTGAAGGCCGTTTACTGCTCTGTTTAGGGCAAGAGAATTCTGTTGATCTTCGTGCTCTGCTTCGTCGTTATCCCGGTGAGCAAACGCGTATTGAAAACGCTATTTTAGAAGCAATTATGCACCGCCCAGAAGGGCATCAGTTTGCACAAGACGATGCTCCCCAAATTCTTCGTTTTATGAACATGACCGGTGGGTAATTGATATGCCTAACACGCTTCCACGCAGTGAACTAAAAATGACTAAAGCACTGCAGCAGATACGTCAGCACCCGTTACTCGCTTCACTTTCTGATTCGCAGTTTCAAGAGTTGGCTGCAACCGCCCGCTTATGTGACCTTAAAGCGGATGAAATTCTGTTTTTGCAAAATGCGGATGCTCAACGTTTCTACATCGTTCTTGAGGGTAATGTGAAACTGTTTCGCCTTACCTCGGAAGGTCGGGAAATTGTGATGAATGTACTAGGGCCTGATTGCTCCGTTGGAGAAGCCGCTATGTTTATGGTTGAACACCATTATCCGGTTAATGCCAGTGCGAT
>Ga0193962_1001691_pt1 | contig 10147 bp, 9 predicted proteins | sample FB_5_MG_FD_140335 | JGI IMG/M metagenome (GOLD analysis project Ga0193962, IMG submission 140335) | Microbial mat bacterial communities from the Broadkill River, Lewes, Delaware, United States - FB_5_MG | ecosystem: Environmental > Aquatic > Freshwater > River > Microbial mats | place: USA...
ATAATCAAGATGAAAATGATTATTGTATTGTGAATTATGAAGATGATGAATTGAGAAACAGAACAAAAGAACTATCTGCAAAGATTGTTTTTTTCAGTTCAGATAGAGTGTTAGAAGATGGTTTATATATAGAAGATAATTTTATTTATTTTGCTCTTAATGGTATTAAAGAAAAAATTATGAATGTTAATGATATTTTTGTTCCAGGCAAGCATAATTTAGAGAATTGTTTAGCTGCAATAGCTGTAGCAAAAATTATTGGAGTAAATATTGAAATTATAAAGAAAACTATATCTGAGTTTAAAGGTGTGGAGCATAGGTTGGAATTTGTGGCTGAAATTAATGGAATAAAATACTTTAATGATTCTAAAGGTACTAATCCAGATGCTTCAATAAAAGCGATTCAAGGTATGAAAGAACCAGTAATACTTATTGCTGGAGGATATGATAAAAATAGTGATTATACTGATTTTATTAAATCTTTTGATGGAAAAGTAAAAAAATTGATTTTGATGGGACAAACTAAGGATAATATATTAGAAACTGCTATAAAAATGAATTTTAATGATAACATTTTAGTGGAAAGTATGGATGAAGCAGTAAAAACTGCTATATCTATTGCTGAACCAGGAGATACTATTCTTTTATCACCTGCATGTGCTAGTTGGGATATGTATAAAAATTATGGGATTCGAGGTAGGGATTTCAAGGAGAGAGTGGTGCATTATGGAAAAGAAAGCAGGAAAAGTTGATTCAGGGTTAGTATATCTTATACTTATTTTGTTAGCTATTGGGCTAGCTACTGTTTATAGTGCAAGTCATCCTGAAGCCTTATATAAATTTGGAGATTCTTTTTATTACCTAAAAAGACAAGCAATAGCAGCAATGTTAGGTATTATAGGAATGTTTATAATGTCGAAAATAAGCTATAAATTCATCAGAAAATTTAATATGGTTTATATAGTTGCATGTGTTATACTTACTGTATTAACTTATATTGCCGGAGTTGAAGGTGGTGGGGCTCAAAGATGGATTTCAATTTTTGGTTTTACATTTCAATCTTCAGAAGCTATAAAAGTTTTTGGTGTGGTTTGTATGGCTAGTTTTTTAGATAATAATAAAAAACACAATAGAAATATTAAATATGGATTACTTAGATTTTTACTTATTGCCGGATTTTTTACAGGTCTGATTGTTCTTCAACAAGACTTAAGCACTGCAATTATATTGTTCACTACATTTGTTATAATGTTTTATGTGGCAGGAGCTAGATATATTCATCTTTTTATGATAGGTGGATTAGGTGGATTGGGTATTCTTTTTCTTGTTGCAATGTATCCTTATAGAATAGAGAGATTTATGGCTTTTAGAGATCCGTTTTCAATGATGGATACTTATGGATGGCAATTAGCTCAGTCTTTATATGCCTTGGGTACAGGTGGTTTGACAGGATTAGGAATAGGACAATCTAGGCAGAAGTTTTTCTATTTGCCAGAAGCGTTTAATGATTTTATTTTTTCTATTTTTGGTGAAGAAGTAGGATTTATAGGATGCTGTTTTTTAATATTGATTTTTATGGTTTTGATTTGGAAATGTATTAGTGTATCATCAAAATCAGATACATATTATGGAAAAATTATGGGAGTTGGATTTACTTCTATTATTGCTACGCAGGTTTTATTACATATAGCAGTTGTTACTTCATCAGTACCACCGACAGGAAGAGCTTTGCCATTTATAAGTGCAGGTGGAAGTTCACTTCTGTTTTTGTTGGGCATGATGGGTATAATGTTAAATATTTCAAGATATAGGAGATAAAATGAGAATAATAGTTACAGGAGGCGGAACTGGAGGTCATATATATCCAGCTTTGGCTATAGCACAAAAAATTAAACAGGAAAATCCTGATTCAAATATATTATATGTGGGTACTCCTAATAGCATGGAAAGTGATTTAGTTCCAAAGCAAGGATTTGAATTTGAATCAGTGTATGCAAGATATTTAGAGAGAAAAGTATCTTTTGAAAATGTAAAGACTGGATTTATCACTTTAAAAGCAATTAATGACGCGAAAAAAATAATAAAAAGATTTAAACCAGATGTAGTTATTGGAACAGGTGGATATGTTTGTGGACCAGTAGTTTATGCAGCACATTTGTGTAAAATACCTACCATGATTCATGAACAGAATGTTTTTCCTGGAATTACAAATAAATTATTATCTAGAGTAGTAGATAAAATTGCAATTAGTTTTGATGAAGCTAGAAAATATTTTAAATATCCAGAAAAGATTACTTTGGTAGGAAACCCAGTGAGAGAAGAAATATTAAGAGCAGACAGAACTAAAGCTAGAAGTAAAATGAATATTGCAGATGATGAAATTTTTATATATTCATTTGGTGGAAGTGGTGGTCAAAAAAGTTTAAATGATGCGGTAATAAATTCATTGAACCTTTTTGGAAATAGAAAAGATATTAAATTGCTTCATGTGACTGGTAAGAGATTAGATAGCAGATTTAAAGAAGATGTGAAAACAAATAATATGATTATACCAGATAATGTTGAAGTTATAGATTATTGTTATAATGCAGCAGAAGCTTTAGCAGCGAGTGACATTGTTATTGCTAGTGGAGGCGCTATATCAATTACTGAAATAACAAAACTAGGTAAGGCAAGTATAATTATACCAAAGACATATACTGCTGAGAATCATCAAGAATATAATGCTAGAGCATTAGAAAAAGCAGGTGCTGCGATTGTTATTCTAGAGAAAGATCTAGAAAATAAAGAGATTTTATTTAGTTCTATATGTAAAATTTCTGATAATCAACTTTTCATGAAAGAAATGGCAGATAAATCAAAAGAGATTGGAAATTTTGATGCTGAAAATGGTTTATATAAATTAGTGTTAGAATTGAATAAATAATTATGGCAAAAAAAGCAAAAAGAAATAAAAGAAGAAAAGTAAATACGAGAATTATAACAATTGTTTCTGTAAGTTTAGCATTATTTACAGTGATTTTTGCTTTCAGATATTTAGATGAAAAAACTATATTTTTTAATATCATAGATGTTAATGTTACAGGTTCAGAAGCTTATCCTAAAGATTATTTAGTAAAAAAATCAGGCATTGTTTTTGGAGAAAAAGTATATAGCATTGATAGAAAAGAGATAGAAAAAAATATTGAAAAACAGGAGTATATAAAAAAATGTAATGTTGTATATGTATTACCAAATATGATTAATCTTCAAATAATCGAGAGAAATGAAAAGTATTTAATACATTACAATAATGAAGAAATAATAACAGATGAAGAAGGATATGTTGTAAGTGCGAATATCCATGCGAATAAATTATTTAGTATTGATTTATTTACTGAAATAAATTATAATGTGGGCAATAAACTGTATTTAAGTGAATATGATGATCTTCAGGGTATTAATAATTTGTTAGAATATACTGCTGATTTTGATGATATAGACAAAATTAAAAGAATTGAGTTATATTCAAATGATATAATTATCATTAAAACCAATTATGATCTTGATGTGAAAATGAGTTTGCTTGATGATATAAAATATAATTATTTTTATGCGCTTACAATTATAAAAACGAGATTGAATAATGGAGAAAAAGTTGATGGATGTTTGGTAGATTTTACAAAAGGTGAAAACCCAGTGTTTTCATATGGAGATGAATAATATGAATGATAAAGGAAAAATTACTATAAAATTTATAATGTTAATTATTTGCATTATTATTGGATTTCTGTTCAATATGCAGTATAATTCAATTAAAAATCAAAATGCTGAAGGTGTTTATCCTCAAAATATAGATGAAATGCGACAACGAATTGCTGAAATAGAAATACAGAGAAGTGAATTAAATGATCAGCTTATTAAAGCAAAAAATAATTTAAACGTGAGTCAAAATGAACTTCAGAATTTTGAAGATAAAATTGCAGAATTAGAAGAATTAGTGGATAATTATAAAATCATGTCTGCTACTACTTCAGTTAGGGGCTCAGGAATTAGGGTGAATGTTGAAAATCCTGATACAGAGTTCGCAGGTGCAAATATATATAATAACTATATCTATTTATTGTCTATTGTTAGTAACTTGAATTCAGCCGGAGCAGAAGCTATATCAATAAATGATATAAGATATAATTCATATACTGAAATAATACCTGTAGGGGATACATTAAATATTGGTGGTAAAAAAATAGTTGCTCCAATAAAAATAGAAGCCATAGGCAATTCTAGGACACTTAATGCATCTATAAATTTTATGGGTGGAATAGTTGAACAAATGAAAACAGCAGGATTTAATGTTGAAATTGAAGAGGTTAATGAAATAAACATGCAGCCATCTATGAAAAAAATAGAGTTTGAATACGCACAACCATATGACCTACAGAATTAAAGGTGATTTTATGAAAAATATTATTAAAATATTATGTTTTAGTGTAGTTTCAATGATTTTAGTTGTTTTATTGGCATCGCTTGGATTTGATTATGATAAATTGTTTTTAAGCAAGGAATATAGTGAAACTTCATTAGAACTCAGTGAAGCTGAAGCACAAATAAATGAGATGTATCAAAATATTGAATATTGTAACGATGAGATAAGTAAAAATGAGTACAAAATGATTCAAATAATAAATGATATAAAAAACACTAATGCATACATGAAAGAACAAGCTAAAATAAGTGGGTGTACAGATTTAAGAGGCCCAGGTATAACTGTAAAAATAAGTGATAATCTTTCAGAGGATATATTTTCAATGCATGATAAAATAGTGCACAATTTAGATATATTAGCAATAGTTAATGATTTAAACGTAAAAGGAGCAGAAGCTATAGCGATAAATGGGAAAAGAATAGTTTCAGGCACTGAAATTTCTTGTATCGGACCAGTTATAAGAATCAATGGTGAAGCACAAGCCCCCCCTTTTATTATTAAGGCAATAGGTAAACCATCTGATTTATTGAGCGCGATAGAAGATGAAAATAGTTATGCGAATTTAATTAAAAGCTATTTTGGAATAAATGTTTCAGCTATGAAAAATTTAGATATATTTATTGGAAAAAATGCTGATGAAATTAATTATGATTTTGTTGAGATAGTTAAGGAGTAAATTTATGATTAAGAATTATTTAATAATGATATTAGGGATAGTATTAGGTGTGTTTATATCGAATAAAATAGCCATTGATTTGCAATATTCGATATATGTATATATGTTTATTATAGCATCATTTAGAATTTTGCTGTATATAATTAAGAATGAAAATAAAGCTAATTTTAGCATAGTTTATACTCTTGTTTTAATTTTAGTTTCTGGAGTATTAAGTTTTGTAGTTACATTTTTAAGTATGTATTTTGGAATGCCGTTTTATATTGTTTTTGTGGTTGGATATGGGTATTACATATTTAAAGATTTGCATAGTATTATAATTTATAATTTTTTTAAAAAAAACGTATGATTTTTCATTGTTTTATGATATAATGAACTTGTGTATATAGACAGGAATTTTTGGGAGGATGCAAATAGATGTTCGATTTTGAAAAAGAAGATAATAATTTAGCTAATATAGTTGTCGTAGGAGTAGGCGGCGGTGGAAATAACGCTGTAGATAGAATGGTAGATGCTGGAGTGAAAGGTGTTTCTTTTGTTGCTGTAAATACAGATAAACAACAGTTAACTCGTGCAAAAGCAGAAAAAAAATTACAGATAGGTGATAAACTTACAAGTGGTTTGGGTGCTGGATCAAATCCTGATATAGGCAGAAAAGCAGCTGAAGAAAGTAAACAAGAAATAGAAGATATGATTAAAGGTTCAGATATGGTATTCGTTACTGCTGGTATGGGTGGCGGAACTGGAACTGGGGCTGCTCCATATATTGCTGAGTTGTCAAAAGCTCAGGGAATATTGACTGTTGCAGTTGTTACTAAACCTTTTATGTTTGAAGGAATGAGAAGAGCTAGAAATGCTGAAGATGGATTATCTCAATTGAGAGAAAAAGTTGATTCATTAGTAGTTATTCCGAATGATAAAATATTAGAGATAGCAGATAAAAGCACAACGATAATTCAATCTTTCCAGATGGCAGATGAAGTGCTTAGACAAGGAATTCAAGGTATTTCTGATTTAATCGCAAAACCAGCACTTATCAACTTAGACTTTGCTGATGTTCAGTCGGTTATGTTAGATAAGGGATTGGCTCATATGGGAATAGGAGTAGCCAGTGGCGAAAACAAAGCTATGACTGCTGTTAAACAAGCTATTCATAGTCCATTATTGGAAACTTCAATTAACGGAGCAAAAGGTGTAATTTTGAGTTTCTGTGGTGGTACAGATACCGGAATACTTGAAATATATGAAGCTTCAAATTTAGTTAGAGAAGCTGCAGATCCAGAAGCTTTAATTATTCTTGGTGCTGATGTTGATCCAAATATGGGTGATGACATTAAAGTAACTGTTATAGCAACAGGCTTTGGCGAAAAAATAGCAGAATCAGTAATTACAGGTAAAAAAGTTGAAGAAATTGCTAAAGAAGTTCAAGCTGAAGAAGAAGTTAAAGTAAAAAAAGAGGAAGATCCATTTGATATACCTAAATTTTTAAGAAATATGTAGTGAAAATAACATAGAGTTATTATAATTTAACATAGTGTATAAAGGATACATCAATTTGTATCCTTTTATTGCGTAATGAAGGAGAAAAAAATGATTACAGTTACAGAAGTAGGCTTGCAATTTGGAGCAAGTAAATTATTTAGTGATGTGAATTTAAAATTTACAGAGGGTAATTGCTATGGAGTTATTGGTGCTAACGGTGCTGGTAAATCGACATTTATTAAAATGATTTCTGGAGAAATAGAAAGTTATTCAGGAGAAATAGCAATTGATAAAAAAGTAAGAATGTCAGTATTAAAGCAGGACCATTTTCAATATGAAGAAGAAAAGGTCTTAGATGTTGTATTGATGGGAAACAAAAGATTGTTTGATATTATGTTGGAAAAAGATGTTCTTTATGCGAAAGCGGATTTCACAGATGAAGACGGTATAAAAGCATCTAAACTTGAAGAAGAGTTTGCTGACATGGATGGTTGGAATGCTGAAACAGATGCAGCAATGATATTACAAGGTTTAGGTATAGCTGCAGAGTTGCAAGACCAGTACATGAAAGATTTAAATGGTGGGGATAAAGTAAAGGTATTATTAGCACAAGCTTTGTTTGGTAATCCTGGAATTATTCTTTTAGATGAGCCTACAAACAACTTGGATATGCAATCTATTAATTGGCTAGAAGATTTCTTAATGGATTTTGAAGGTACTGTTATAGTAGTATCCCATGACCGTCACTTTTTGAATAATGTTTGTACACATATTGTTGATATAGATTTCAAAAAAATAAAAATGTACGTAGGAAATTATGATTTTTGGTATGAATCAAGTCAACTAATGCAGAGACTAATGAAAGATCAAAATAGAAAAAAAGATGAGAAAATAAAAGATTTACAGAGCTTTATTTCTAAATTCTCAGCAAATAAATCTAAATCTAAGCAGGCAACATCTCGTAGAAAAATGTTGGATAAATTAACTATTGATGAGATGCCTTCATCTTCTAGAAGATACCCATTTGTTGGATTCTCACCAGAAAGAGAAGTAGGAAATGAAATTCTTACTGTTGAAGGTTTGTCAAAAACTATTGATGGAGTAAAAGTTTTAAATAATATATCATTTAGAATTAATAAAGGTGAAAAAATAGCCTTTGTTGCTGAAACAGAATTAGCTCAAACTACATTTTTTAATATTATAAATGGAGATATAGAACCTGATGAAGGAACTTATAAATGGGGTCAGACAATTAGTACTTCTTATTTCCCTAAAGATAACACTAAATTTTTCGAAGGATGTACTTATAATTTAGTTGATTGGATGAGACAATATTCAGAAGATCAATCTGAGAGCTTTGTAAGAGGTTTCTTAGGAAGAATGTTATTTAGTGGAGATGATGTGTTTAAAGAGTCTCATGTTCTTTCAGGAGGAGAAAAAGTTAGATGTATGTTATCACGTATGATGCTATCAAATGCGAATGTATTAGTGCTTGATCAACCTACTAACCATTTAGACCTAGAGTCTATCACTGCACTTAATAATGGACTTATAGCATTTAAGGAAGTGATTTTACTCGCATCTCATGACCATCAAATGCTTCAAACAATATGTAACAGAGTTATAGAATTTACAGATGATGGTATGCATGATTTAGTAATGACATTTGATGAGTATTTAGCTAGAAAGAAAGAGGGACGTTTATAAATGGGAAAGATAAATTCAAAGACTATTAAAGAATATTTAATGGTTGGAATTGGTACTTTGATAGTAGCATTTTCTGCATATTATTTCTTTGCACCTGAAAATTTGGTTTGTGGTGGTGTTACAGGATTTTCTATTATGATGGGAGACGTATTGGATTTACCTATATCAAATATATCTCTGGTATGTAATATTGTGTTGCTTATATTAGGATTTATTTTTATTGGATTTGAATTTGGTGGAAAAACTATATTTGCTACGATATTATTCTCAGGTTTCTTATATGTTATGGAAAATGTTGCTCCATGTGCTGCGCCTGTAACTGATAGTACGTTTGTTAATCTTACTGTCGCAGCTTTACTCTGTGGATTAGGTCTATCTATAGTATTTAATCAAAACGCATCTACTGGTGGAACTGATATATTGGCAATGATTTTCAAAAAGTTTTTCAACTTAGAAATAGGAACTGGGATGCTTTTAGCAGATGCAATTGTAGTTATATTAGCTATGTTTTATTATGGAGTGAGTGCTGGAGTTTATGGTGCTTTAGGTTGGTTTATAACTGGGGCAGCTATAAATTATTTTTCAGATGGTTTTAATGTTAAAAAAGAAATAACAATCATTACTAATAAAACTGATGAATGTAAGGATTACATATTAAATCAAGTGGATAGAGGCGTAACTATTTATAAAGCCGAAGGTGGTTATTCTAAAGCATCAAAAGAAATAATAGTTACTGTATGTAAAAATAAAGAATATTTTAAATTGAAAAAAGAACTTAAAAAAATTGATCCTGGAGTGTTCGTAATTGTAAGAAATGTACACGAAGCCATCGGTGAAGGTTTTGTAAGTTTAGATAGTTAATATCAAAAAGAAGTAGCTAGCTACTTCTTTTTTTATATGCTATGAAAACATTTGCAGATAACTCTTGCTTTTTTGCAAACGTTATCGTATAATTATAATTAGATACATAGAATAATAACAACAAATAATGGGAGGATAATTAATGAAAACTTATAGCGTGGATAAAATTCGTAATGTAGCACTTTTAGGACATGGTGGATGTGGAAAAACTACTTTAACAGAAGCACTGTTATTTATGACTAAAGCTACTAAAAAAATGGGTAAAGTTGAAGATAAAAATACAATTTCAGATTTTGATAAAGAAGAAAAAAATAGACAGTTTTCTATAGGCACTTCTGTAATACCGTTGGAATATTTAGAAAATAAGATTAATATACTGGATACTCCAGGATACTTTGATTTTATTGGCGATGTAGATGCTGCACTGAATGTTTGTAGTGGGGCAATATTAATTGTTGATGCCACTGCAGGTGTAGAAGTAGGCACAGAAAAGTCATGGAATTTATTGGAAGAAATGCATAAGCCTAGAATTATTCTTCTTGATAAATTGGACAATGAAGGCGTGAAATACGATGACTTGATGAATGAACTTAGAGAAAAATTTGGAAAGAAAGTTGTGCCATTTTCAGTTCCGATAGGAGCTCAAACAAGTTTTGCAGGTTATGTAGATGTTGTTACTGGTGATGGATTTGTATTTAATGGTAAAGAATGTGTAAAGGCAGAGGTGCCAAAATATGCAGTAGAAAGAGCTTCAGAGCTGAGAGATACCCTTTTAGAATCGGTTGCGGAAACTGATGAAGCAATGCTTGAAAAATATTTTGATGGTCAGGCATTTACAGATGAAGAAATCCATGATGGGTTAAAAACTACGGTATTAGCAGGTGATATTGTGCCAGTAATATGTGCATCAGCTAGGCAAACTATTGGTGTTCGTGAATTAGTTAAAATGATAATAG
>Ga0193962_1001692_pt1 | contig 10147 bp, 6 predicted proteins | sample FB_5_MG_FD_140335 | JGI IMG/M metagenome (GOLD analysis project Ga0193962, IMG submission 140335) | Microbial mat bacterial communities from the Broadkill River, Lewes, Delaware, United States - FB_5_MG | ecosystem: Environmental > Aquatic > Freshwater > River > Microbial mats | place: USA...
AAAGCGCGATATTTCTACAAAAAACGAAGTAACACAATAACAACTCACACCGAGATGCTCAAAAAAAGCATTGTACAACAATATTTTTTAGGAAAGAAGAAACGTTATTCGGATTTGTAAATTGAATAATTTATGATTTTTAAAATATTTAAAACCATCATAAATAGAAAAAATAAAGAGGGTGTCCAAAAACTAAATTAAACTGTCATCCTGAGCGTAGTCGAAGGATTGTTTCCTTCGAAGAGACTACGTTTCGACTCCGCTCAACGTGACATTTTAATTATTATTAATTGTTTTTGTACACCCTCTTCGTTTTATATTTTTAACATATTCTCTAAATTAAAAAATCGCGATTTATAATCCTCGCACGAGCGACGAATTACTTCATGAGCCTCTTCAATTCCATAAATATGTGTAATCTCGCAATCGGCCTTATTTCCTGGCAAATCTTTATAAGTAAGGAAATAATGCTTTAACCTGTCGATAACTAAATCGGGGCAGTCGGAAATATCTTTATAATCGCCATAAACAGCATCGTTGTTCATAACAGCAATAATCTTATCGTCGGCCTCGTTACCATCAATCATACGAAAACCACCAATAGGACGAGCTTTAACAAGAATATCGCCATGAGTAATTGCTTTCTCTGTTAAAATACAAATATCTACAGGGTCTCCATCGCCAACAATACCAGTCATACCTGTTTTCTCTGAGCTAAACTCAGCAACAAGATCTCCAGCATAAGTTTGTGGCAAAAAACCATACAAAGCAGGAACCACATTTGAATATTTCTGAGGGCGGTCAATTTTCAAATACCCCGACGACTTATCAACCTCATACTTAACAGTGTCGGTAGGCACCATTTCTATAAAACTTGTAACAATTTCTGGCGATTCTTTACCTAAATCAACGCCATGCCAAGGATGCGATTTATATCTTAACCCCATAAGCTTACCCACAAGAGGGTCCATTATTCTATTATCCATATCGTTAATTATTTACCTACTCAACGCTATCAGTTTTTTTAATAAACTACTAGGTTGAAATTAGTAATTCTTACTTCGTAATTAAATCTAACACTCTCTCTAAGCCAATACCCCTCGACCCTTTAATTAAAACAGTTGATGGCGATGGTATTTCAATGTTATTACTGTTTTTCAATTCATCGAAATTGGCAAAAAATTCGACTCCTTTTTTAGAAACATTTTTATGTTGCAAAAAGTTTGAGCCAACAAATATAATTTTATCGAAACCAAAATCCACAGCTTTATCAACAATTGTTTGATGCTCTTCAAACGAGACATCACCAAGCTCTAACATATCGCCCAAAATAGCAACCTTTGATATACTTTTTAAACTAGCCAAATTATTTAAAGCTACATTCATACTACTTGGGTTGGCATTATAAGCATCAATAATTATACTAAGTTCTCCTTTTTCTATTAACTGAGAACGATTATTTGTCGGAATATAATTCTCTATAGCTTCAACAATACTCTGTTTTTCAACTTCAAAATAATTACCAATAGTAATTGCAGCTGTAATATTATCAACATTATAATTTCCAACAAGATTCGATTTGACTACGCTCTCCTCCCACTCTATCTGAGCAAAAAGATTTCCAGAAACAGTATTAACCGAGCAATAGGGAATTGTTTTAACATTTAGTTTCTCTAAAGTTTTACCTAGAATAACATCTTGCTGATTAAAAAACACTTTACCAAGGTTGTCATTAAGATAGTGATACAACTCACTTTTTGCTGTAATAACACCTTCGTATGAACCAAAACCTTCAATATGAGCTTTACCAATATTTGTTATCAAACCAAAGTCGGGTTGAGCAATTTCACAGAGGTGAGCAATTTCACCAATATGATTTGCTCCCATCTCAACAATACCAATCTCAACATCCTTATCAAACGACAACAAAGTAATAGGAACACCTATATGATTATTAAGATTACCTTGGGTAGCATTTACATTATACTTTTGCATAAGCACCTCTCTAACCAATTCTTTAGTAGTTGTTTTTCCGTTTGTGCCAGTAATGGCAAGAATAGGAATATTCAAATAATTACGATGAAAAGCTGCAAGATTTTGCAACGCTATCAAAACATCGTCAACTAAAATAAATCTATCATCTATAACAATATCTGAATTATCAACTACGGCATATAATGCTCCATCGGAAATTGCTTTTTCTGCAAAAAAATTCCCATCGAAATTGTCACCTTTTAAAGCAAAAAATATATTTCCGTGAGCAACCTTTCGGGTATCAGTAGTTATTCCTGTACTATTTAAAAATAACTTATGTAATTGCGAGATATCCATAAACCAAATATTAAAAACGTGGTATAAAGGTAAAAAAAAGGCCGTCTAAAATAGACAGCCTTTTGTATATAAATTTGTATTTTTTTAGAATCCTTGAGGATTTCCAACTCTGTTCATAGCACAACGGAAACCAATATCGTTAGTAGCTTTGTCTTGAGCAAGAAACCTTCTAGTACCAGGCTGCAACCAGTAAGCTCTATCTCTCCACGATCCACCTTTAAATACTCTTGTAACATCACTAACAGAAGAGTGATCTTCTTTATACATAGACTCTGTAGAAGAAATATTTTCGTCTTGCTGACCAAGTAAAGTAAGCGCATCACCATCTCTAAAATTACGGTAATCTTCAATAACATACTTAGCAGTATCTATAGCAACACCTTGAAGTCTCTCCACAAACGAATAAGGAAGAATATCTTTATTTTTTGGAGTAATAAATTCATTACCACGATATGGTCTAAAATCGTCAACATCGTCGTTTGAAAGAACACGATAAACATCGAGAACCCATTCGTTAACATTTCCAGCCATATTATATAAACCAAAATCGTTTGGCTCATACGAATCAACAGGAAGCGGTACACTACCACCATCATTAAGCGCACCAGCAACACCCATCATATCTCCTTTACCACGCTTAAAGTTTGCTTGCATTAAGCCTCTCTTTTTAGGGTCAGAATACCTAACATTATTACCTTCCCAAGGATAATTTCTGTTACCAAGAACAATCTCTTGATCTTGAGGAGAGATAATACCACGAGCAGCATATTCCCATTCAGCTTCAGTTGGTAGACGGTATTTTGGCAAAATAAAACCATCTTCCATAGTTACTCTTTCTTTAACAGCATCGTCCTTATCCTTAGCATCAACATTCATATTAACCTCGAATTTACCAGCAAGATAAGCAGCAGTGCTAAATTTAGTTTTACCTAATGAATCAGGTAAATATCCATTTTGGGCAAGAATGAATTCATTTACCCTGTCAGAACGCCACTCGCAATAGTCACTAGCTTGCTCCCACGAAACACCAACAACAGGGAAAGTATTAAACGAAGGGTGACGGAAATAGTCGTTTACATAAGGATCATTATAAGAAAGTTTATTTTCTCTCCACGACAAAGTATCTGGCAATGCATTAACATACATTTCAGGATGATCGCTATACACAGTACGTAACCAATGTATATACTCACGATAATCAAGATTACTAACCTCTGTTTGATCTATGTAATATGAATCAACAGTAACTCGTCTAGGAGTATTATTCCAATTATACAATACATCATCAGATGTACGTCCCATAACAAAAGTACCTCCCTCAATAAGAACTAAGCCAGGACCCGTCTCTTGCTGAAAATTATCTTTTACAACAAAATTACCTTGAGCAGGATCATTATAACTCCATCCAGTTTTAGACGAATACTCTCCATTAACAGTTGAATCATAATTACTTGATTGACTACCACAACTTGATAAAACAAGAATTAATGTAGCCGAAAAAAGGAAAAAAATATTTCTTTTCATATGTAAATTAATTGTTTTTACGCCTTAATAACATCCTTAAGAGAATCATCTTAGAGATATTTTACATCTATGAAATTACCGATTCATTTTCAAAGATTGTCTCAAAGATATAACTTTTGAATAATAAACTAAAATCTTGGGCACTTTATTGCCATTACCTTTGTCTTATTTTCAGGATTTCCAAACAAATACTGAATAGTTAACTCATTAGAACCACCGAAACTGGCACCTTTAAATTTAAAAACACTGTAGTCGTAGCTATACCCAACAGCTATTTTTTTATAAAAAACTTTTCCTACAATAACGGCATCTAAAACATTAAACGATAAATTATTTCGAGCAAAAACACCTGCATAAAAGAATCTATGCTTAAACCCTATTCCATAAAGAAACTGATTATTAACACCTTGTCTAAAAAAAGAAATCAACGGAAGAACTTCGACACTTACAGTTTTACTATTATATTTTCCTTTATAAATAGGTATTCTGGAACCAATAAAAGCTGAATAATTTGCAGGAATATAATTATCAACTTGATCAGAGAAATTTGGACGTGCAATATGTTCTATTGCTATTCCACCAAACACCGACCGAATATTCCCAGACAATCCAATCCCAAAATCATATGCCTTTTCATTAACACTAAAATTTTCAGAACTACTATTACCACCATATTGGTCAGGAAAAATTAAATCTCTTGAATTAAGAGACATAAACATAATCCCTCCTTTTATCCCTAGATTAAAGTTCATATGTTTTTTATCAACAACTCTATACGAATAATAACCATAAAAAGTAGAAATATTTTCTGCTCCCGATAATCCTATATTATGAGAAACAGAAAGAGCAATACCTGAGTGCATGGAAGAAATATAACTTTCGGCTGATACAAAATAAGTACTCATTCCAGAAAGTAATCCCGAATACTGATTGCGATAAGCCATATAAGCTTGTGAATCTCCTTCAGATCCTGCCAAGGATGGATTATGATTAAGTTTATTGGCTCCACTTTGAGAATAAAACACATCTTGACCATATGAAGACAATAAACTCAAACCAATAAATGTTATTAACAGTATACTTTTTAATAAACGCATATTTTAAAAACGCTAAAAAAGACAAAAATTACATTAATTTGCATAAAATACTTTTGCCTATTTCTGAATTGAAATTAAATATAGATATATATAACAATAATGAAGCACTTAATCATAACAATTTTATTCATATTAAACATTTCAAATAGTTTTTGCCAAACATTCTCTCGAAAGATTGATTGGACAGAGAACTCTATTAACAAAAAATTCCCATACGATTTCACAAATAAATACCAGCAATCTCCAAACATTTTCTCGTATGCCGAAAACATAAACATAAACAACACAAATCCTCAACGAATTGAATTTATACCAATAAACACTAAAATACTAGAATACTCACCCTTAGAAGACATCTCAAATAATTTTGATTTTAGTTGGAAAGTAAACAAATCTAGGAGCGACAATTATCTGCAAGTAATTATTAATCCTATAAGAAAAAATAACCATGGAGAAATTGAAGTTATAACAGAGTTCAAAATAACTATCACCGAATCTAAGAATAGAATAACACAATCGAGAACTGGCTTTTCAAGAAAAAACTCTTTCCTCTCAACAGGTAACTGGTACAAAATAGCAGTTTCGCAGGATAATATTTATAAAATATCGTACGACAAACTTATTTCACTAGGCTTTTCGAACCCCGAGAAAATTGCCCTTTATGGAAGTGGAGGAGAACAGCTATCATATTATGTAGAAGACAATATTTCTCCAAACATAAATCAAATACCTTTGTACATCGAAAAAGGTTCCGACGGCATTTTTAACAGTGGCGATTATATTATGTTTTATGTAACAGGTCCAAATCATTGGAAATACGATTCGGCAAAAGATTTTTTCTGGTTGAATAAACACAACTACTCTTCTAATTCATATTATTTCCTCACAGAGACCGACTCTCCTTTAAGAATAAACAGTAAAGAAATATCTGAAAATGCAACCCAAACTTCTAACATGCACATTGTTTATTCTCATCACGAAGTTGACAATAAAAATATTATTGAATCGGGAAGAATGTGGTTTGGCGAGAGCTTTGACATCGAAACGACACAATCATTCAACTTTAATTTTCCCAATATTATCACTAATTCGGAATCGAAAATAGAACTAGGAATTATGACTCAATCAAAGTCAGAATCATATTTTACGATTAATATTGATGGCGAAACTTTCAAAATCACTACAGAGAAGACCAACTATAGCGCTTATCAAAAAGGCATTTATAGTAAGTCTCTGTTTAATTTCAAAGCAAAAAACAGTTCACAAACTGTTGGATTAACTTATAACAAGCCTTTCCCATCATCGGTAGGATGGTTGGACTATATCACAATAAACAACTGGTGCAAAACAACATACAACAACAATTTACTTACAATCCAAAACCCATCGGTTATATCGCCATCTTCAATAACAGAATTTTCTGTAAATAATTGCAACTCATCGCTAAGAGCATGGGAGGTTACAAATATTTTTAATCCTAGTCAATTAAAACTATTAGTAAATGGTACAGTTGGTACTTTTAAGAACAACACTGATATTCTTCAAAAACAAATAATATTTAATCCTGCAAATGCTCTAGAACCAACTTTTATTAGCTCTATACAAAACCAAAACATACAAGGAAACACACCTACTCAACTTGTAATTATAACAACACCCGAACTATATAGTTCTGCCGAGCGACTTGCATTATTTCATAAGGAAAAAGACAATATATCGTATTCAATATATACTCCTAACAATATATACAACGAGTTTTCATCAGGATCGCCTGATATTTGCGCTATCAGAAATTTCCTGTCTTATTTATATAGACTGCCATCAAGTCCATTCCAATATTTGCTTTTTTTAGGAAACGGATCATTTAACAACACCGAACAGTGGATTTCCGAAAACAATTTACTACCAACATATCAATCATTTGAATCATTAACAGAAACCAATTCATTTGTAAGTGACGATTTTTTTGGACTTCTCGATATTGGTGAGGGCGAAGGAAATGGTCTTTTAGATATTGCTATAGGAAGAATTCCTGCAGAAAACAGATCAGAAGCTGAGACTGTAATAAATAAAATTGAGCAGTATCTAAAAAACTCAAATGCTGGATTATGGCAAAACAAAATTACCTTTATAGCCGATGACGGAGACAATAATCTTCATGCCGAAGACGCTGAAAAACTGAATAATTACATTAACAATAATCATCCAGAAATAATTACTCAGAAAATATATCTTGACAGCTACAAAATGGAAAAAACAGATATCGAAAGATATCCTACTGTAAATAATGCCATCAATAACAGTGTAAAACAAGGTACCTTAATATTAAACTACACAGGTCACGGCTCACCTACACAACTGGCACATGAAGCTGTTATCACTAAAGAAGATATTGATACATGGAACAACACCAATCTACCTGTTATTATTACAGCATCGTGTAGTTTTTCGAAATGGGACAACGAAAATAAATCAACTGGTGAATATCTTCTAATGAAAGAAAACGCTGGAGCTGTGGCACTTTTCTCTACTTCACGAATTGTTTACTCTTCAAATAATTTCACTTTAAATTACAACTTCTATAAAAACTTAAAGAAAAAAGATGCGTCTGGCAACTTCATTAAGATGGGTGACATTATAAGAAATACAAAAATAGCTATGCCTAACGATCTCAACAAAAGAAATTTTTCACTTTTGGGCGATCCTCTGTTACGACTACAACTCCCAACACAAGAAATTGTAATTAAAGATATTATAAGCAACGGGATATCAAATACCGACACATTAAAAGCTTTTAATAGTATCACAATAAAAGCAAATATTGCCAACTCTGGAATTATTAACCCTAACTTTAATGGCTCAGCATATTGCACTGTTTACGATAAGAAAAGTCAAGAAATTACTTTAGGGAATAAAGGTGAGGATCCTTTCTCATTTAATTCTTGGAAGAATATAATTTTTCAAGGAACAGCAACAGTAAATAATGGGAATTTCGAGCTAACATTTATAGTCCCTAAAGATATTAACTATAAATACGGCGATGGAAAAATTTCAATAAGTGCTTATTCAAGCAACTCTTCGGCTGCTGGCTTCAAATCACAAAAAGTTGGAGGAACAGGCAACAACATTATTGATGACAATAATGGACCTGAGATAAATCTATTTATGAACAATACAAATTTTACCAATGGAGGACTTACAAGTAATTACCCAAAACTTTTAGGAATATTAACAGACGAATCGGGTATAAATACAATGAACAATTCTTTAGGTCATGAATTATCTATTACACTTGATAATAAAACTGATTCAAAAATAAATATTAACGAATTCTACATAAGCGAACCAAACACATACAAAAAAGGAAAAGTAGAATTTAATTTAGAAAAACTAAGCAATGGTCCTCACAGCATAGAACTAAAAGCTTGGGATATAATGAATAACTCAAACATTAACACATTAGATTTCATCGTTGCTAACGACTCAAAATTGGCTATACAACATCTTCTTAACTATCCAAATCCCTTTACTGAACATACAACTTTCTATTTCAATCATAATAAACCATACTCACAAATTGAAGCTATAATACAAATTTACACCCCTTCGGGTAAATTGGTAAAAACATTAAAAAAAGAATTTTATACTGATTCATTTAAATCGGAACCTATTGAATGGGATGGATTAGACGATTTTGGAAATAAAATTGGAAGAGGTGTATACATATACCGATTAAAATTACGTTCTAACAAAAGTGAAACAGCAGAATTAATTGAAAAATTAGTAATACTTAAATAAAGTTAATATTTTATACCTTTGATATAGATTTTAATTTAAATATGATGAAAAGAAAAATTATCCTATCAATAGCATTTTTAACACTTGCTACACTTGCTAAAACACAAATTAACGATCCTGGTGGAGTAACAGGAATAGATGAAAACAGCACAAATATTATTTCTATTGCAGTTCCATTCCTTACAATAACTCCCGATGCCAGAGCTGCTGGAATGGGTGATATTGGAGTAGCAACAAAACCCGATGCTAATTCAACTTACTGGAATCCTTCGAAAATTGTTTTTATGAAAGATAAAATGGGTGTTTCGCTTTCTTTTACCCCTTGGCTTAAATCATTAGGAATTGAAGATATGTACATTGGATACCTTAGTGGATATTATAAATTCTCCGAAAACCAAGCAATTACAGCAGCACTAACATATTTCACTTTAGGATCTGTTGAATTTAGACAAACAGCTGATGATCCATCATTTGATTTTACCCCTAACGAAATGGCATTGAACGTAGGATATTCACTTAAGCTAAGTGATCATTTTTCTGGAGCTGTTGGTTTTAAATATATAAACTCTAATTTAACAGGTGCATACTCCGAAGGAGCAAAAGCAGGACAAGCGGTTGGAGCCGATATTTCTATCTACTACCAAAACACAACTAGATTAGCAAACGACGATTACAACTATGCTTTAGGATTAAATATCTCGAACATTGGTAGTAAGATATCTTATTCAGATGCTAATAGAAAAACTTTTCTTCCTTGCAACATGCGTTTTGGAGGATCAATTGGCAAAAAGTTTGATGAATTCAATGAATTAAGTATAGGATTAGATTTCAATAAACTATTAGTTCCAACACCAAGAGAAGATCATTCAGAAAAAGATCTATCTGTAATTAGCGGTATCTTTAATTCATTCTACGAAGCCCCAGGTGGTTTCAGTGAAAAAATGAATGAGATTACAATTTCTCCAGGACTAGAATACACTTACAATAATTTATTTTCTCTAAGAGGAGGATATTTTTACGAAAGCAAAACAAAGGGAAACAGAAACTACGTAACTGTTGGAGGAGGATTAAGCTATAACATCTTAACAGTTGATGTTGCTTATTTAATATCTACTACAGGAAATAATAACCCTCTAGCTAATACTGTAAGATTCTCATTAAGCTTTAGATTCAAATAAACCTTAATTACATACTTATCAAACGCTACAATACTCATTATTATTATCTTTGGTAATTATAATGAGTATTTTTGTTTTACTTTAATTAATTGATAGAATATGAAATACAAAATAGGAACAGGATACGATTTTCACAAACTTGAGGCAGGTAATGAATTCTGGCTTGGAGGAATATTAATTCCCCATTATAAAGGAAGCGTTGGCCATTCAGATGGCGAC
>Ga0193962_1001694_pt1 | contig 10141 bp, 8 predicted proteins | sample FB_5_MG_FD_140335 | JGI IMG/M metagenome (GOLD analysis project Ga0193962, IMG submission 140335) | Microbial mat bacterial communities from the Broadkill River, Lewes, Delaware, United States - FB_5_MG | ecosystem: Environmental > Aquatic > Freshwater > River > Microbial mats | place: USA...
CTAAATCATCTTTTGCATCAATTGCCTTTATACTTTCAAATGAAATATGCTCAATTGAATCAGCTAAACCATTTTCTTCTAACATTGGAAGCTCTTTTACTATTAGTTTTGAAGCTTCAAGAGGATTTTGTTTGTACCAATCAAGTGATTTTGAGTATTCTTCTAAAAATCTATTTATTAATTTTTCTTTTCCTTTTGTATCTCCTATATAAGCAATTCCTGCTTGTGGTAATTTGGCTTTTGTTTGAAATAATTCTCCCCACTCTTTTTGTAAATCAACACTTCTATACAAATCAGGAGCAACAACACTTATGGGGAATGATTTAGTTTTTCTCAAAGCTATAGAAATAGCAGGTTCAGCTAAAAGTGCATGATCAACTCTTCTTAAAATCAGCATTTGCATAGCATCAATTGGGCTTGATACATATCTAAAATTGAAATCTTTTTGAGGATCTAAACCATGTTTTTTGATAAGCTCTTTAAGAACAATATCAGGCATATCAGCTCTAAATGGAACTGCTATTTCTTTTCCTTTAAAATCTTTTAATGATTTTAGATTAGGATCTCTGCTTATCATTCCTAATATTCCCCAAATAGATACATTTAATAGTTTTATATCTACACCTTTGTTATATAAATTTGCAGCCACATTGGTAGGAAGTGCTATAAAATTTATATCACCATTTAAAATCAAAGCTCGTAATTCATCTGGATTCTTCCAAAGAACAAACTCTATATTTATTCCCATATCTTTTAGGGATTTGTTTTCTGCCATGTGAATAATAGGGTGAGATACACTTGCAAATGGGCCTGCTACTTTTATTGTTATTTGCTCTTTTATTTCACTTGAAAATAAAGACATAGCAATAAATAAAATACTTAATAATTGTTTCATATAAACTCCTTGTAGTTTTTTGTTAAATAATTTAATTTTTTGTTTTAACCAGGTATTCCATCAGCTCTTTTATTAAGCAAATATGGAAAAAATATTTTCATATAAATAATAAATGGAATAGCCCATAAAATAGATGAACTAATATATGCCATTATTGTAAACTCTTCATAATACGGAATAAAACTTCTGATAAAAGTTGATAAAATGATTAAAATAAATCCTATGTTTAACCAAAAATTTGTAAATAATGTTCTTCCTGTATGAACAGTTGAGATAACAACCATTACCACATAAAATACCATTCCAAAAACACCACTTGTAAGAAAATGTCGAAAGTGATTTAAAGCATAAAAGCTATCATTTAAATAATCAAATCCTAAAAGCCCATAAGCAACAGCCATCAAAATCAAAATACTCATCAAATAAATAATAAAAGGTTTAAATAAAATATTATTATCTTTTAAAATAAAATCATTTAAGATATTTAAAATAGAAGCAGCACTTGCAAGTGCAAGATATGCTAAAATAGTATTTTGTGGGTAGAAAAATTCCACAAGTGTATAAAGAGTTACACAAAAAATTGAAAGATTGTATCTAGGAGATCTTGCATAAAAAGTTTCATCAATTCCCTCATGTTCTAATAATTCATTTATAGCTTCCATATTAACTCGTCTAAGTGCTAGTAAAATAAGTACCATAAATAATCCAAGTGATAAAAGCATGATAGAGTGAGTATCAAATGAGATTAAATTTCCAGCACTGGCAAAAAATAATACTTGTGCAAAAATCAAAGAAACAAGTGAAAATCCAAGTGAGATATGTCTTTTTGTAACATCAGCAAATAATGGTTTGATTATAAGAGCTGTGATATAAATAAGTAAAGCTACATTTAAAAATCCAACAAAATAAATACCTAAATAATCCATAAACCAAAAGCCTATTCGTCCTGCTATCCATAACAAAATAATAAGAGCCAATTTTTTACCAACAATAGGAACAGTTCCTGGAAATAATTCAGGAGCACCAGTTAAGAAAAACGCAACAATTCCTGCACTTCCAATTCCAAATATCATTTCATACATATGCCAATTTAAAATATTGTTTATAAAAGGAAGAGAAATATATCCTGCAAATGTCAAAGACCATAATATGATAGAAATCACTATATAAGGTGCAAGAACCAGAAACATAGGTCTAAAAGCATAAGCTAAATATGAAGGATATTCTCCTTTTGGATAGTGTGTATAATGACTAGTTGCGTATTGTTTTTTTGTTTCTTCTATCATCTTAATTCCAATTCAAATGTATTTATAATAGTTTCATCACTTAAAAGTTTTGCTGTTTGTTCATAAACAAATTTATTATCTCTTTGTTTTTTAGGAAATTCAAAATTAAATTTTTTAATGATGTGCCCCACAGGTTCTGCTTTTAAAACAAGTATTTCATCACTTAATTTTATAGCTTCCATTAAATCATGGGTAATAAAAAGTACACTTAGTTTTTTTTCTTCTATTTGTTCTATAAGTAAAGTTTGTAGCTCTTTTTTTAATCCAATATCCAATGCTGAAAATGGTTCATCTAAAAAAAGTAAAGTAGGGTTTGTAACAAGAGCTCTTGCAAAAGAGACTCTTTGTTTCATTCCTCCACTTAAATCTTTTGGAAATTTATAAAAGTCTTCTTTTCCTAAACCAAATTTTAAAGCAATTTCTTTTGCTTCTTTTTCTCTTTTCTCTTTTGATATACCTTGTGCTTTTAATCCTAAAGCAATATTATCAAGAACATTTTTCCATGGAAGTAGTCTTGCTTCTTGAAAAGCAAAAGATGAGCTTGTAAAACTATTTTTTATTTTTCCACTTTCTAGTTTTAGTAATTTTGCACAAAGATGAAGTAGGGTAGTTTTTCCTCCACCACTTGGACCAACTATTGAAATAACTTTTCCTTTTTCTAGTGTAAAACTAATATCTTTTAAAATATCACTAAAACCAAAAGAGTGTGAAACATTTTGTACTTTTAATTCTTCTATTATCTCCATGATTCAACCTCTCTTTTTATAGGCTCTAAAATAATATATTCGATTAGAAGTAGAGTTGCTATCATAATTACAACAAGAGCTAAAGCTGTTGGAGTATCAAGTTGACTTCTGGCAATTGCTAAAGCTGAACCTATACCATCATTTGCAGATAATAATTCAGCCATAACTACAATCTTCCATGACATTCCTAAAGCTCCAATCCAAGCTGGAAAAATATAAGAAAAAATATGAGGAAAATATAAATCAAATAGTTTCATTCTAAATGGAAGATGAAAACTATCAGCCATCTCTTTTAAATCTCCTTCTAGTGTTCTTGTTCCTTGTAGTGCTCCTATAAATACTATTGGAAAAGAAGCTACAATTACAGTAAATATTACAGTCATATCTCCCATTCCAAACCAAATCATTGCTAAAACAATCCATGCAATTGGAGGCATACCCATAAGAATAGTTACTATTGGTCTACTCATCATTGAAGTTGTTATAAAAAGACCTGAAAGTAAACCCAAAAGTGTTCCAAAGACTAAAGAAATTGAAAATCCAATTACAGCTCTTTTTGTAGTAATTAATATTTCATTTATCATGTTTTCATCTTTTAGCATTTCAAAAAGAGTAGAAAAAGTCTCTTTTGGACTTGGTAATATTAGGTTTCCATATATTTGATTTCCCATATCCCAAAATGCAAGAAATAAAAAAATAGATGAGATAGCACCCCATCCACTCCATAAATACGAAGGAAAGTCTTTTGTAATTTTTATGAAAAAGTTCATTTTAATAATCCAGTTTTATATTTTTATACAATAATACTGAAAGTGATACTGATTATCATTGATTTAAATCAATAACTTATAAAATAAGAGAGCTTATGAGTAAAAAAGTAAAGTTTCATAGGAATAATGGTATAAAGAAATTATGAAATTTAATGTAAAGGTTTTGTTTGATAAAAATATTTTTTCTAATATCAATTTTATTTGTAAGTTTATTTTTTACTGCTTGTGAAGAGAAACAAAATAAAATAAATAGATATGTTCAAAATTGGACAGGCGTAAATGGTGTTTTAGAAATTTATGCAGGGGAAAAGCTTATTAAGCGATTTATTTCAATTGATAAGTTATCAACTGCTAATTCAACTGAGGGGAAAGAGTCAAGACCATATAGATATGGATATGGATTTTTAGATGAAAATTTGAATTCAAAAAAAGATTTAAATGAGAAAAAAGTATATTTTGAATTTTCAGATTATTCTACAAATTATATATTTTTTGAAAATCCTAATTAAGAGCTTATTAGATTGACTTTTTATTTTCCGAAAGATTTCGGAAAATAAAAAAACAAAAGCTAATGTTCGCACGCATTATTTGTTATAAAATTTATGTTTAATTTTATTTAGTGAAAAAAAGATTGAATTTTAGTGGAGCTGGTGAAGGGAGTCGAACCCCCGACCTGCTGATTACAAATCAGCTGCTCTAGCCAACTGAGCTACACCAGCATAAAAGCGTTTTCATTTGCTTTAAAATGGTGTCAAGAGAGGGACTCGAACCCTCGACCTCCGGCTTATGAGACCAGCGCTCTAGCCAGCTGAGCTACCTTGACCTTAAGACATCATTTTAAAGCAAATGTTTTTGTTTGGTTGCGGAAACAGGATTTGAACCTGTGACCTTCGGGTTATGAGCCCGACGAGCTACCGTGCTGCTCTATTCCGCGGTTTCTTTAAGTATCAAAATATTATAAATTGGATACTTGCTTTTAAGTGATGGAATTATAGTTAAAAAAGTACCTATTGTCAAGGCTTTTTAGATTAATTTTTGGATTTTTTGATATAATAAATAAAACGAAAATAAATAATAATAAAGAAGAAATATGAATGCAATACAAAGAGTACAAGAAGCAATAAAAGAGATACAAAAAGGTAACATGGTTATCATGTTAGATGATGAAGATAGAGAAAATGAAGGTGATTTAGTTTATGCTGCACCTTTAAGTACAGCAGAAAAAGTAAATTTTATGGCAACCCATGCAAAAGGATTAATTTGCGTTTCTGTTACAAAAGAAACTGCAAACAGATTACAATTAAATCCTATGGTTAGTTCTAATACTTCGTCATATGAAACAGCATTTACTGTGTCAGTGGATGCAGCAGATGCTAGTACTGGAATTAGTGCAAAAGAAAGAGATGATACAATTAAAATATTAGCAAATCCAATATCAAATCCTGTAGAGTTAGTACGTCCTGGACATATATTCCCATTAATTGCAAAAGATGGTGGAGTATTAGTAAGAACAGGACATACAGAAGGAAGTATTGACTTATGTAAATTAGCAGGTCTAAATGGTGAAGCTGTAATTTGTGAAATCATGAAAGAAGATGGAACAATGGCTAGACGTGATGATTTAGATATTTTTGCACAAAAACATAATATGAAACAAATTTATATATCTGATTTAGTTGAATATAGATTATCACATGAAAAATTAGTAGAAGAAATTTCATCTTGTGATAAAATCTTTTTTGGTCAAAAAGCTAAGCAAAAAGAGTTTAAAGATCATATAGGTAATATTCATACAGTTATTTTATTTGGAGAGGCATTAGAAATTACACATGTTAAATTTCATACAATAGTTTCTGATATAACTTTATTTTTAAATGATGAAAAACTTCATTCAATGTTAAAAACAATTAATTTTTTACAAGCAAAAGGTGGAGTTTTAATTTTCTTAAGTGATGAAATGAAAAATAAAGAATCTCAAAAAGATTATGGAATAGGGGCTCAAATTTTAAATTGTTTAAATATAAAACAAATCAAATTAATGACAAGTGGTGGAAAACATTCATTTGTAGGTTTACAAGGATTTGGTCTTGAAATAGTTGAAGAGATTCAAATAGAGTGTTAAGATAACACTCTATTGATTTGGAAGAATAATTAAAATCCTGCAGCTGATTTGATTAATTCTAATGTTTTTTGAGGGATTATAAGATTAGCAGATAATTTATCTTCATTTTCTTTATAATATTTTGATTCTAAAATAGCATTAATTTTATCTTCAAATTTTTGAATAACAGTTTCTTGAGTATCTCTATCTTCAATATCTAAGAATTGTCTAGGCTCTTGATTTACAACTCTTGCTAATCTATAATTATATAAATAGGCATTATCAAAATCTTCATTAAATGCTTTACAAATAGTTTTATAAACATCATTTAATTCTGCTTCATATTTTTTATAAATTATACCAGCGCTATCATTTAAAGCTTTTGTGAAATTATCATAATTAACAAATAGATTTTTCAATACATCATTGTCAACAGAATCTTCATTAATATTATACTTTTTAGATAACACATGGTTACAACAGTAATAAACAACTTCTTCTTGATTTTTCTTAATATCTTCTAAAAAAACCGATAATTTCATCTCTTTCTCCCATTTTGTATTTAAAAAAAGGAGTGAAAAAATCCACTCCTTCAACAATAAACTTTTTTATAGAAGAATTATATCTTATAAAACTGGTCCTGCAGCTGTGAAATCATATTCACTTTCTAAAGTTAAGTATTTTTTAAAGTTTGTAATATACATAGAAGCTAATTTCTTTTTAGTTTCGTCGTAAGATTCTTTATTTTCCCATGTATTTCTAGGATTTAATACTTCAGTATCAACACCATTTAAAGTTTTTGGAATAGTTAAATTAAATACAGGTAAAGTTTCAAATTCTGAATTATTAATAGAACCATCTAAAATTCCATTAATACAAGCTCTTGTATTTTTAATACTCATTCTTTTTCCAACACCGTATGGACCACCTGTCCAACCAGTATTTACTAAATATACATTTACATTATGTTTATCAATTTTCTTACCTAATAATTCAGCATAAACTGTAGGATTTAAAGGTAAAAATGCTTCTCCAAAACATGAAGAGAATGTCGCAACAGGCTCAGTAATTCCTCTTTCAGTTCCTGCAACTTTTGCAGTATAACCACTTAAGAAATAATACATTGCTTGTTGTTTGTCAAGTTTTGCAACAGGAGGTAAAACACCAAATGCATCGGCACATAAGAAGATGATATTTGTTGGATGACCACCTTTCATATCTGGAGTATGATTTGGGATATGATCTAATGGATAAGAAACTCTTGTATTTTCAGTTTTTGAACCATTTGTATAATCAACAACACCATTTTCATCATATACAACATTTTCTAAAATAGCGCCTTTTTTAATTGCTTCAAAAATTTCAGGCTCAGAACTTTTATCTAAATTAATAACTTTAGCGTAACAACCACCTTCAAAGTTAAATACTCCATTATCATCCCAACCATGTTCATCATCACCAATTAAAGCTCTTTTTGGATCAGTTGATAAAGTTGTTTTTCCAGTTCCACTTAATCCGAAGAATAGGGCAGTATCACCATTTTCTCCTATATTTGCTGAACAATGCATTGGAAGCTTACCTTCTAAGGGAAGCCAATAATTCATCATTGAGAATACACCTTTTTTCATTTCACCTGCATACCATGTACCACCAATAATAGCAGTATTATCTTCAACATTAAATATTACATAAACTTCTGAATGTAAACCATGACTAGCATATGCCATATCAACAGTTTTACAAGAGTTATAAATAGTAAAATCTGGTTTGAAATTATCTAATTCTTCTTGTGTTTGAGGCATAATAAACATATTTTGAATAAAATGTGCCTGCCAAGCAACTTCTGTAATAAATCTTACAGATTTTCTTGAATCTAATGATGCACCACAATAAACATCAGTTACATAAATATCTTTATTACTTAATTGTTTTTTTGAATTTCTTAATAAATCTTCATAAACTTCTTTTGAAACTTTATGGTTAATATCACCCCAAGCTATGTATTTATTAGATGGATCTTGATTTACAAAAAATTTATCCTTAGGACTTCTTCCTGTAAAAATACCTGTATCAATCATTAATGCACCTGTTGAAGAAACTTTAGCTCCTTCATTTGCAACAGCGTCATTTATTAATGAATCAACATCTCCATTCCTCTTAATAATTCCAACATTTTCTAAACCTAATGAGTCTTTAATTTCAGACATAATTTAACTTTCCTACTTGTTAATTTTTATTTAAATATCGATAAAAGTACACCAGCAGCGACTGCTGAACCAATAACCCCAGCAACATTAGGACCCATCGCATGCATTAATAAAATGTTCGATTTGTCATAAAGTTGACCTTCTTTACTTACTACCCTTGCTGCCATTGGCACAGCCGATACTCCTGCTGCTCCAATCAAAGGATTTATCTGATTGTCTTTTGAGCTAACCAAATTCATTAACTTAGCCATTATTACACCCATTGCAGTACCTGCACTAAATGCTAAAAGACCTATGATCATAATTCCCATTGTCTCTGCTACTAAGAATTGTTCAGATGCTAGTTTTGAACCAACACCTAATCCTAAGAAGATAGTTACAACATTGATTAAGGCATTTTGCATTGTATCAGAAAGTCTATCAACAACTCCTGATTCTTTTGCAAAATTTCCAAAACATAATGCTCCAATTAATGGTGCTGCATCTGGAAGTATTAAAATAGTTAAAGTTAATACTACTAATGGAAATACAATTTTCTCTAATTTTGATACCTTTCTAGAAGTTGGCATCTTAATTTTTCTTTCATTCATTGTAGTTAATGCTCTCATAATTGGCGGCTGAATTATTGGTACTAATGCCATATATGAATATGCAGCAACTGCAATTGCTCCTAATAATTCAGGTGCTAATCTTGAAGCTATAAAAATAGATGTTGGTCCATCAGCTCCTCCAATAATAGAAATAGCAGCTGCTTGTTCTAGTGTAAAATCAATCCCTGGAAAATATTGTGAAAGTACAACAGCTCCAACTAAAGATCCAAAAATACCAAATTGTGCAGCACCACCTAGAAGTGCAGTTTTAGGATTAGCTAATAATGGACCAAAGTCTGTCATAGCTCCAACACCCATAAATATTAATAAGGGGAAGAATTGATTAGTAATACCCATATCATAGATAATTCCTAACATTCCAGTAGGTCCTGCCATATTAGCAATTGGAATATTTGCTAATAATCCACCAAATCCAATAGGAATCAATAATAATGGTTCAAATCCTTTTTTAATTGCTAAATAAAACAATAAAAAACAGATTATTATCATAATAATTCTTCCTACTCCTTGTGCAAAGAAAGACATTTCATTACCATGAGAATCTAATACACCAGTTTGGGGTTGTAATAATGCTTTAATACCAGTTGTTGCATAAAAAGATTCTACTAATTCACCCATAGTTTTTGAATGATACTCTTTTGGTTCACTACTATTTACTTCAGCACTAACAGCTGTAGATGCAAAGCTATTTGTTGCTAAAAAAGCAAATAAAAGAAAAAAAGAAATTAATATATTTTTTTTCATTGATTCTTTCAACATTAACCAATAATGGCTAATGTTTGTCCTTCTTCTACAGATTGAGTATTATTTACTAAAATCTTAGTAATTTTTCCAGCAACTGGAGCATTAATATCTATTTCCATTTTCATAGCTTCAAGAATCATAATTTGTTGATCTTTTTCAACCATATCACCTTCTTTTACTAAAATCTTCCAAACAGCACCATTAACAGCAGCTGGTACTTCTGTTCCACCTGTATTTGATGAAGCAGGAGCAGAAGGAGTTGAAGCAACAGCTGCAGATACAGGTGCACTTGTAACAGGTGTTACTTGGATATCTGCATTACCTTCAGCAATTGTTACATTAAATTTTTGACCATCAACTACAACTGTATAGTTTCCACTTGCATTATTCATTTTCTTTTCTCCTAAAGTACAATCTTTATCATTATCACAAACACTATCATTTTTTCTAACATTTAAAGGTGATTCACCTTTAAGAAAAGCAATTCCTTTTTCATCACATGCAGCAGCAATAAAGATATTCTCTTCACTAGCTTCTATACCTTCTATTTCTAATCTTTGTTTCCAAACAGATATTTTTTTCTTTTCATCTCTATCTGCTATATCCAAAGGATTTTCACTAGTTGGATCTAGTTTTAATTTTTCTGCTGCAAGTGCAATAATTTTAGGATCAGCAGGAACTGGAGTTTTACCAAAGTAACCTAATACCATTTTCCCATAACCAGGAGCTATTTGTTTCCAAGGACCAAACATTACATTTGCATACGCTTGTTGCCAATAAA
>Ga0193962_1001696_pt1 | contig 10139 bp, 8 predicted proteins | sample FB_5_MG_FD_140335 | JGI IMG/M metagenome (GOLD analysis project Ga0193962, IMG submission 140335) | Microbial mat bacterial communities from the Broadkill River, Lewes, Delaware, United States - FB_5_MG | ecosystem: Environmental > Aquatic > Freshwater > River > Microbial mats | place: USA...
CCCCAGTATTTTCTCAAGCCATTTTACATTTCCAATATTGAGGAGCAGTAAAATTATCAAGCCAATAATTGGTGCTACGATTCTAGATGGCATACCTGTTAAATTCGAAATACCAAGGGATGTCCCTAACAAATCTCCAGACATGTAAGCAATACCGCCAAGCGTTATTGCACCACCTACAAACCAAATAGCAAAATTTTTCATAACTTTGTTACCTTCAAATATTTCTGTAATATGCTCCGCAAGTCCTTTTTGGCTAACGATTCCCAGTCGCGCAGACATTTCTTGTAAGACAATAGTTGCTATTACTGAAAATACAACTGTCCAAAGCAATGCATATCCAAATGTAGCACCTGTTCTTGTTGCTGTTGTAACAGTACCTGGACCTAAAAACGACCCTACAATTATTATCCCTGGCCCCATCGCTCTTACTTTGTCTCTGAGTGTATATTTTTTTCTTGCACCCTGTGTATTTTCCATATTTTCTCCCCCTTTGTTAACTAACTACTCCAATATCGATGTCAACCAGGTGATAATACTATAGTTGCTTGTTATTGTGCATATGCCCAATAACGACTCAACATCCTCCCTAACTTCTAAAGCTCTCATATTTGTACATGACATAAACACCAAGTCACAATTTTCTTTTAACGCCTTAGAATTTTTTTCCACAAAGTCCATAATTTGATTCGGCGGCACTTTTGAAATGTCCCTATCATCGCTAAGACCAAGTCCAAAAGATATATTCACTTTAACGTCAAACGCCCCTAAACTTTTAACCATAAAATCATTTACAGTCTCGGTATAGGGTGTAATTAGTCCCACCCTTAACGATGATAATGTTTTTTTTAAATCTCTTGCACTGTCTTCAATACTTTTTAATACTGCACCAAAAGCACTTATACTCGAACATTGCAACTCATCTGACAGCATACGTTCAAGCCTTATAAGACCTTCCTGTCCAAATACAGCTGAAGCTGAAGTACATCCGAAAATACTGGCTTCATACCTGGCATTTCCTTTTAAATATTGAATACCTTTTGGTAATGCATCTTGAACCATCTGTTTTTCAGCCTCTTCACCTACTTCATCTAACCAAATGCGATGTGTATGTAGAATAACATCTTTAGGTATATAATTTTGAAGATCTGTTTCAAGAGTAATATCAGTATGTGGAATAATCAATGCAAGCCTTTTATTCATTTCCTATAATCCTTTCTTACGCTTTGTAACGCCAGCAAGTAGATGAAGTGTCATCCAAACTGCTGTATGTGAAGATACATTCGTCTTATCTTCAACTGGATAAATTTCAACATAATCAAATGCTTCTGTATTTGCTTTGCCGCACTCATGAAGCATCATAGCAAGTTCAAATGATGTTAGTCCACATGGATCTGGCGGACCACCTGGATTATTTGCAATATCTAAAATATCAGAACAAACCGTTACATAAATAGCTTCTGTTCCATCACTAGCAATTTCAATAGCTTTTTTTATTGCTTGTTGCCAACCATTTAACTTAATGTCCATACCAGTAATAACCGTCGCCTTATTATCCTCAGCATGCTGTAAGGCAGCAGGATTATTTCTCGGTCCTCTAGGACCAACATGAACAATATTCTTACTATCTACATGAGACGTCTCATACAATCTATAAAACGGTGAACATCTCGCATACTTTTCTTCTCCAAAGCTTGGCATATTATCCATATGTGCATCAAAATGAATAACGCCAATTTTGCCATCATACTTTTTTGCAAATTCTTCAATCAAGGGAAATGAAATTGAATGATCACCTCCAAATACGACTGGAAATTTTCCTTCATTAAGAATTTCTAAATATTTTTCTCTAATACTAGCAAATGTCATATCATAATTGCCATTATGAACAGCTGCATCACCATAATCAGCACCATTAAAGTAATCAAAAATATCTAAATCATAATCTAATAAATATCCCCCATATCTTATAGACGCATTTCTTATTGTCTTAGTTGCCAATTCACAAGCTGAATAGCTACCCCAGGTGCATATACCTTCCCATGGAACGCCCATAAAAACAATATCATGGTTCTTTAAATCATTTTGACCCTCTACTTTTGGTAAACCAAGAAAAGTTGGTGTACCACTATATACTTCAGGAATTTCTCTTCCCGGAACATAACAAATCGGTTTATTAACCATCCTATTTTTCCTCCGCTTTCTTTAATTTCAGAATTTTCGATCGATTTCTTGAACTCAGTATATGTGCATATATCCATACAAGCAATAGCAAAATGATATTATGAATCATCTTACGATATTGTCAAATCCAATTTTGTAATTATCGAATTTACTGTTTTATAAGTGTCAATCGCGTTTGACATTGTAGTTATTCGTTCTGCATTATCAAATTACAATTATACTATTCGCATACAATCATTTGTTAGTCAAAATAGGAGCAAATCACATCAAACCATCATGTACCTTCTTCATTTTCTATAAAAAAAATCCTAAATAAAATGACAGTCCATAATGGACTGCCCTAAAATATTTCATTTGTAATTTTATTGCTTATTTCCTTTAAATCATCTATAATCTCTACTTCTTTTCCGGATATCTTCTCTTTAGAACCAGTTACGCTTAAGGTTCCAAACAAATCACTATGTTTCGTAAATACTGGAACAGCTATCGATATACAGCCCTCTTCTACTTCTTCAATCTCCATTGAATAACCATTTTCAACAATTTGATTTACATTTTCAAGTATTTCCTTTTTAGATGTTAATGTATAATCGGTATATTTCTCAAAATCAGCGTGTTCTAGATATTCATTTCTTGCGTTCACACTTATATAACTTAATAATATTTTACCTGACGCAGTACAATATAAATGCATCAAATCATTCAAAACAGTGCTGATTATGTAATACGAATTAACTGGTGTTGTCATATCCAAGAAGTGTAATTTGTTGCTCTCTACAGTAAATATATGAGATGAGCACTTATACTTATTACTCAGTCTGACCATATAGCCTTTGCTGACAGATCTTAGTTTCGTCTTAGTTGCACGAATAGCATAAATACTTTTGTTAAATAAGGCTTGACCTAACATATAATTGCCATTTTCATTTTGCTGTATAAATCGATTAACATGTAAAGTATTTAATATTCCATGTACTGTACTTTTATTAAGTTCTAATCGTTGAGAAATTTCTTGGAGCGATAACTCAATGTCATTCTCATTAAAACAATTAATAATATCTAAAGATCTTTGTACCGATTGTATGATTTTACCTTTACCCCTTTTATCCATATTCCACCTCTTTTGTTTATTTGTTTTATAATATCAATTTATGTTCTACAATGTCAAATATACGTTTGGCAATTTGACACCTTTATCTTTTCAATATTCTCACCTTAAAACACCACACATAATCAATGTGTGGTGTTTTGAAAAAGGGTATTTATTTTGATTACTTTAACTGTGACAATGTTTGAGCAAGTATCGCCGTTGGATCAACTGTGTGACATCCATTAATAGGGGTTTGAAATATTAATGGTAACTCGGTACAACCAAGAATCACGGCTGTTATCTCCTCACTACTAATGATTGGCTGAAGTTTTTCAAACACATCAGGGTTAATTGGCGCGCCTGTTTTATAAGCATAAATAGCCGCCATTACAAGTTCTCTATAATGCTCTGGTGGATAAATAAGCTCCACTTTAAGGTCTTCAAAAGGTTTCCTATAGATATTGCTAACGTAGGTCCCTTTGGTTGCTAGAAGCAAGACTTTTTTTTCTTCTCGTTTATAACAATAACTAGCAGTTTCCTCAATCATATGAACAAATTCTATTTGTTCATTCAAGGTCTGTGCAAATGTATAGAGTTCATCATAATAATAATGAGCTGTATTGCAAGGCATTGCCAACACATCAGCCCCATCAAATATGAGTTTAGCGATAGCTTTTTTCATTTCTGGGACAGGCGTAATACCTTGCCCAAGGATATGAGCACTCCTATCAGGAATATCTGTATTGTTGTCAATAATCATGTGGACATGGTCTTGGTCATTTTCTGCCTTCGTGAAGCGAATAACCTTATTAAACAAGTCACACGTCGCCATTGGTCCCATACCGCCTATGATACCAATAATAGCTTTATTCTTCGTAAGTGCCATAACGTAACACTTCCTTCTCTAAAATTGCAATTTTACCCATACATATAACTGTGTCTAGGTCCATTGAGTCATCAATAATCAAGACATCACCGTCAGATCCTTCTGAGATAGATCCTTTTTGTGGATATAGATTTAGCCCTTTTGCAACATTTGATGTAAAGTATAGCAAGGCTTGAGAGATACAAAGCCCCTTTTCCTTAACCATATAAACAAATTCATTGAAATTTTTATCAACTTGCGCAACACCAATCTCTTTTAAGTTCCCTTGATCATCGTATTTAGACCAACTCCCATAACCATCTGAACTGATCGTGATATTTTCTTGTGGTACATTGCTATTAAGGGCAAGTTCAACCGCATCAGCTGGGCGCATATTCTTTTTGATACCGCAAGTCATGTCTATAAGACCACCCATTTTGGCATATTCAAATGCTTGATAGAGCAATTTTTCTTGACGATTAACATGGGTTGGACGCATTGTTCTAACTGGTAAATTTGTCTTATTTAACACTTCAAATATAGGTGACATACCTTCTTTTCCATCCCCCATATGAAGTGTTAAGATCCCTGCTTTGCCTGACAACATGCCTGCTACTCTTACATCTGATGCTAATTGTGTCAATTGCTCAAGTGTCAAGTTTGGACATCTATGGTCTGAAATTGCAAGCTTACATCCTATTATTTCTTCTACAAAACTAATATCTTTCTTTACTTCTCCAGTCAAAGTTACAGTCGGAAAATCATATGATCCTGTTAAGGCATATGCTGAAATGCCTTCTTCTTTAAGTGCTTTTGCTTTGGCAACTAAATTCTCAACCGAACGGGTTGTACTGTCTGTCCCTAGCAATCCAACAACCGTTGTAACACCAGCCCTAGTCAACTTGGATAATGTTATTTCTGGTACGCGTGTCCTAAAGCTACCTTCACCGCCACCGCCAGTAATATGGACATGCTGATCGATAAAACCTGGCAATAATTTTTTATTGCTTCCATCTATAACCTGTATATCCTGAGCCCAAGCTGACAAGTCATTAGCAATTTTTAAAATTTTATTGCCACCGATTAAAACATCTTTCACACCTAAAGCTTCAGGCGCATAAACATCAATATTTCTTATGAGTAACATTCGTCATCATTCTCCTTTGTTGACGACCACTAGCCTTTTGCAGGAGTGGCTTCTTCGTTAAAGTCTTTTGTTGGATCTAATTTTGCAATCCCAAGACCTGTTACAGCCAATATAATTGCAAAGACAATCCCCATATAATTCATAATTGCCCATGGCAAGTATTCTAATGTTGGAACACCTAGTGTTGCTGTCATATAAGCACCAGCAGCAGACCAAGGAACAAGTGGTACAAGTACCGTTCCAGAATCTTCTAAAGTTCTTGATAAGTTCTTTGGATGAAGATTACGTTTAACGTAAACATCTTTGAAAATTTCACCTGGTAGTAAAATTGATAAATAAGAACTACCTGTTACAAACGCTACCGTGAAACAAGATGCAATTGTTGCCAAGATAATGCCTGTTGTCTTTTTTACTTTTGACATAATTTTTTCTAGTACAACATCTAACATGCCAGTTGTACTGACAATACCAGCAAACCCCATAGCACAGAAGATTAGAACGGTTGTACCTGTAACCGAAACAACACCACCTCTGTTAATTAAGCGCGTTACTTCCCAAATAGTTTCGCCTTCAAATCCTGTCATCGTCACATTAAATCCTTTTACAAGTGCTGTAAATCCATTTTTAAATGTAAAACCATGTACAAAAACCCCTAAAACAATCGATAAAAGACTTGTACCTAGCATAGTAGGTATTGTTGGCCATTTTTTAACAGATCCTGTAATAATAATAAATACTGGTAAAATCAATAAAAAATTCCATGTAAACATACTATCTAACTGGGCTAACATTGTCTGAACTGTCTCTGGTGTCGTTGATGTCCCAGCTGCTTTAAGCCCTACAAAGAAATATACAGCCATCGACACAAGTGCTGCTGGAACTGTTGTCCATAACATATGTTTAATATGCTCATATAATTCACTACCAGCTGCAATTGGTGCTAAGTTTGTTGTATCCGATAAAGGTGATATCTTATCTCCAAAATAAGCTCCCGCTACAACTGCACCTGCTGTTGCTGGTAAAGAAACACCAAGACCACCAGCTATTCCCATGAGCGCAACACCAATGGTACCAGCCGATCCCCACGATGTTCCTGTTACAGTAGATACAAGTGCTGTAATTATAAAAGCGGTTACTAATAAAAACTTTGGATTTACAATTTGAATTCCATAATAAATGATCATCGGCACTGTTCCAGAGAACATCCATGAGCCTATTAGAAAGCCAACACTCCATAAAATAAGCGTCGCTGGCATGGCTGCTGCGATTTTCTCAATAATTGCTGCCTGCATATCCTTCCATGTGTAGCCCAATCTTAAGGCGATAAGACCCGCAAAAAATGCTGACAATATCAAGAGTGGTTCTGTACGTAGCTTGAATTTACCATAGCCGATAGCTAAAACTAAAATCATAAATACAATAGGAGATACCCCTTGTATAAAGCTTGGTTTTCTTTTTTTGTTGTTCGACATAACTTAAACGTCCCCCTTGTTTTTTTATGTGGTATACCAACTATCAACATAATAAAGCAAAAGCGGTGCCAACTTTAAAAAGACAGACTTTTCAACGCTTGTAACTTTTGAAGCCTATATGACTTAACAAATTAATGGTCAACAACGCCCACTAAGCGGACACTATTAACCATTATATTAAAGATACTTTCCTAATAATCTACGTCCCTTTTCAGAAATATGAAGACCACGTTTTCCTTCCTCGGTCTTAAGCATCCCTTGAGATTGCAAAAGGGTACTGAGTCGCCTAATTTGTCCCTCTCCTAAAGCATATGCTTGCTCTTTTGCGTACTTAGATAAACTGCTGCGTCCACAGCCCGGATAATTTAAAACTTGTTTTAATAGCCAGACTTCATCTTCAGACAAAAGACGCCCCCGGTCTTCTTGGCTTAGATAATACTTGGGTAAATCACTTAGTACGAAGCTACGCCCCTCATAAATATAAGACAAGTATTCTACTAGGTTAATCAATTCCCTAACATTGCCTCGCCACCGATAATGATTAAGAAAATGTAAAGTTTCCTGATCAAAATAGCTTAATAGGTCAGTAACTATGTGTTCTTCAAAATAGATCGACATAAAATATTTTAGCAAATGATTAATATCTTGACCACGTAATCTCAGCGGAATAGTATAAAGAGGCAAAATATTTAATCTAAAGTATAAGTCTTCCCTAAAAAGATCCTTATCAACTAAAGCCAATAAATCTTTATTGGTTGCCGATATAATGCGGACATCAACGGGTATTTCTTCAATACCACCCACCCGCCTAATTTTCTTTTCTTGAAGAACCCGCAATAGTTTTACTTGAATATCCATTGGGGCATCCCCAACCTCATCAATAAAAAGTGTCCCACCATTAGCTACTTCAAAAAGTCCAATTTTTCCTTCTTTACTGGCACCAGTAAAGGCCCCTTTTTCATAGCCGAAGAGCTCACTTTCTAATAAGTTGTGAGAAATGGCTGCTATATTCACTGGTACAAAGGGTTTGTTTTTTCTATAAGAATGTCGATGGATACCCTGAGCTATAATCTCCTTGCCTGTACCATTCTCGCCTTGAATAGTGATTGTTGCATCTGTTTTAGCGAAACGTTCTGCTTGTTTTAACATACTTGCAACCTCAGGACAAATCGACAGATAGTCATCAAATGTTTTAAGATTTTCTAATCCGCCTGTAATAACACGGCCATAGGTACTTTGATCCATCTCCTTGATTTTGTCAACAGCGTAAACTGTCATTAAATAACTTTCTTCTCCATTCATCTGTACTTGCTCAAAATTTATAATATAAGAAGCACCTTTGATTTCAATATGAAGTATTTCTCTTTTTATATCTTCACTATTAATAGAAGGGATAACCGTACTCATTTTTTTTCCCACAATATCTCGTCTGTTTATTTCTAAAATATGTTGAAGCTTTGAGTTGATCTTAAGGACTTCCAAATCTTTTGTTAAAAAACCAATACCACTGTCCACAGTATCAAAAATCATTTCTAATACTTGTTTGGATTCTTGTTCTGCCTTTCGACTTTTGTCTATAGAACGCGTAATACCAATTATATCTTTAATATATGAAATAACCAGACTATCATGAATCATCCCCTCTAAACCCAACATCTCTTTTATCTTGTAGACCGTTTTCAAGTCTAATATTCTTGTTCCTATATCAATAAGCGTCTTACAACACGGCGGCATTAATTGAGGTTCACCAGGCGTAATAACTAAGGGCAACTTAGGATGTGTATGTGCACCTGGAAAACACGGATAATAAGTAAGATGGTCTAAACCTAAATCTTTCAATTGCTTAATAGCTTCTATAGCTGATTCTTCAGAATCATTAAGCAATAAGACTTCACTCCCTGCCGCGATTGAAATAATCTCGCCAATCGTCTTATGATTAATGACCCTTGCACCAATGACAAAAGGAACTTCAACATTTTCAAGAGATCGACTACCCATATAAGATACATCACTTGTAAAAAGGATTAAATCTATATGTTTTTGTGCTTCTTGATTATATTCTTCTCTATATTTGATTTGGGTTGCTGAAACTTCTACACCTTCACCAAGGATCTTTTGTAGCTGATGGGCTATCGTTTGACCCGTTACTTTCCCAACACTAATTACTAAACATTTTTTCATAATTCCCCCACTAATAAAAAGTTGGCTTCATTATATCACAGCTTTTAAATTAACGCTTTTTTGAATAGTCGATTCAACTGGCGGTTTTCTCTTTATAACAAAAAAAACATTGACCAAATGGTCAATGTCCCTTCTTTTTCTGTTTTTTCTTTTCTTGTTTCTCTTGAAATCGAAGTCTTTTCTGCTCTTCTCGTACCGCTTTTGCGTGTTTTTTACTTTCACTCTTACGCGTATCACGTTCTTGCTGAATGGCTTCTTGAGCTTTTGTGCGTATACCTCTGTTTTCAGTTGCTTTCTTGATTTGTCGCTGCAAGCGCTTGGGGTTAATACGTTTACACTTATTTTCCTCAGTTTCCAAACCTCGACTAAAGGGGAGTCTAAAGTACATGTCTTCAACAAAGGCATAGACTTCATAGTCCTTGGGTTCAGGCCCAAAGACAACACGACAGACGCTTAATTGATCGCCCTCTTGTCGTTCAAATACCCCCACCCAAAATGGGTTCTCAAAATACACTGTTAACTGTCCACTCACTCTTAAACTCATGATTGCTTCCTCCTGTTTGATGCATTTATTTAAGAATGGACAACCCCAGGAGGGCAGGTTACTGACGACAAGTCGCATCCGGACTACCAACCGGATTGTGTTTTTATCTTATGCATTATTTATCAGCGTGTGTTATGACGCTTATTTATAGCTTTATTATACTGCTAAATTTCATTTTTTCAAAATCTATAATTCTTTTTTCATATATTCTAAAAACACAACCACTATCTCTGGATCAAATTGGTGCCCGGCATTAGCTTCTATTTCTGCAAGAGCCACTTTTTTTCCTAAGGCACGTCTATAGGGTCTATCATTGGTCATTGCATCATAAGTATCTACCACGCTCAAAATTCGAGAAAGAAAAGGAATTTCATTTCCTTTTAATTGCTCAGGATGGCCTTTTCCATCCCATCTTTCATGATGAGATAAAACATAGTTTGATATATATGAAAGTTCAGGAATTGCCTTAAGAATTCTATAGCCAGAAGCTGAATGTCCTTGCATTATTGCCCATTCCTTTTGTGTCAGTTTTCCTGGCTTTTCTAAAATTTCACTACTAATTGTTATTTTCCCAATATCATGTAGCAATGCAAATAATTCTAAGCGTTCTAACTCATTACTCGATAAACCTAATTTCACACCAATAGACTTACATA
>Ga0193962_1001697_pt1 | contig 10133 bp, 8 predicted proteins | sample FB_5_MG_FD_140335 | JGI IMG/M metagenome (GOLD analysis project Ga0193962, IMG submission 140335) | Microbial mat bacterial communities from the Broadkill River, Lewes, Delaware, United States - FB_5_MG | ecosystem: Environmental > Aquatic > Freshwater > River > Microbial mats | place: USA...
AATTAAGCTTAGTTTTAATTATAAGTATGATACAATTAGTTAAATAGAATATTATCTATTAATTATTTTAAGGAATAAAATGCCATATCTAGTTGGATCACTTATAGCAATCGTAACTGCTATGACTATTTTATTTACAAGATATGAAGCAGATGATAGTACTATAAAAGCGGAACTTGAAAATATGAGAGTTATGTTTTCAATGGTTGATGGTTTTGTTGAAAATTGCGTTATAACAGATAGTAGTTGTTTAGATGATATTAATTTTGAAAAACTAAATATTGCAGGATTATTAATTAATAATTCTGTTGTATCAGGTAATGGATTATTATCAACAGTGACTTTCCCACATAATGATGTTGCTTGGCAAATAATTCCAAATAAAGATGCTAGTAATTCATATAAACTGTTAGTTAATATGACAGGAAGTGCAGGATTAATGAGTAAGGCTATTTTTTCTGAAAATTTCTCGGGTAGAGAATTTTGTGAAAAATCGCTTTTTGGTACAGTAGAACTAAAAGAAAATCAATTTGATGGTACAGATGATTTTGAGAATAGCGGTTCAGGTACAACTAGTGATGGAATCTTCGTTTGTACGGTATTTAAATAGTTTGGTGCGATTTATAGTATAAAAATAAATTGTTAAAATTTATGGTAGGTTGGTAGGAAAAATTAAATTAAATAAAAAAGGATTAAAATGCCACAGTTAATAGCAATGGTTATAGTAGTAGTTGGAGCAATGATTTATATGTTCCAAACATTTGGTGGAACAGGTGATAAGATTGAAGGTATCGCACAAAAGACAAGTATTATTACAGAAATTAATAATATTAAAACAGGTTTAAAATTAGCAGCAAGATCAGAACAGATTGGTACAACGTCAACAGATGATGGTGCAGGAAATATTACTGTAACAGCTGCAAACTTAAAAGGTCTAGGAGAGTTAAAATATTTTGCTGAGCAAATTAATGATCAAATAGATAATAATACTACTGCTACTCCTGCTGGTTCTCCATATGATAAAGATAATGCATATAATGCAATTTCTTTTGGCGGAGATAATGATACTATCGGGGGAATGTACATTGCTTTAGTAGCAAATGAAGATGGAGTTGTTCCTGGTATATTTGTAGATTTTAATTTTGTTGGGAGTACTTTAATAGATAGTGCTGGTTTCTTTGAATCACAAATTGCAAATGATTTAAAAAATATAGCTCACATAGATAGAAGAGCAGTTGCTGCTACAGCAACAACAACTCGTTTAGGAGCAGCAACTGATTCTGCAATAGATCAAAGAACTCCAGCCGATACAGCTGGTGCTGCTGCATTAGATAGTGATGGTAAGTTTATTATCTATTTTAAAGACTTTGGTGCTAATGAAGTAGTTGTAGCAAACTAATTAATACCATTGTAATAAATTTAAATGTGTTAGGTTTTTTAACCTAATGCGTTTTATAAAACAAAAAATGAGTATTACTTCCTAATACTCATTTTTTATTTTAAAAAAGGCAAATCCAAATGTTAGGAAATATATGGCTATCATCAGCACTAATTGTTACAGCTATATATTCTGCATCGTCTGTATATAAGTCTTATTCAGATGCCCAAGAAGCAAAAGAAATACAAGAGAATTATCAAATAATTACAGATATAAAAACTCTTTTGGCAAAGCAATACAATAAAAACCCTGATGAGGTAACTCGTGATGAGATTATGATGCATTTGCCATCAGGTGGAAATTGGGAAAAAGTATTACTTCTTAATAGAAATAAAGGCAGTAATATTGATGATGATGCTTTAGTAGATGTTGATGGAAATTTTGTTTTAAATGAATCAGAACAATTAAAACTTTTTGCATTAAGAGCAAAGTTACAAAATATATCATCAAATGAAGAAATAGAAGATGGAACGCATACTTTCCAAGTAGGAAATATAGAAAAAAATATAGTAAATAAAAATAAAACAATAGATACTAGTGTTGAAAAAGCAATTGAGTATTTGAGTGAAGAAATATTATATTCAACATTAACAACAACACAAATAAAAGAAAAACTTGAAACCGCTATTGAAACGTATACTCCACATTCTGATATTTATCAGGATATGAGAGAAAATGATACAGAAGTTTTAACAGTAACACAGTTAGCAACAAGAAGAGAAGCGTATTTTAAAGAAAAAATAAAAGAACAATTAATATTAAATGAGAATGCAATGGAAACAAAACTGTATTATTATCTGAAAGATGAATTATGATTAAAATATTTTTAACACTTTTCTTTATTTCAAATTTTTTAAATGCAGCAGATAGTTCGTCGTTTTCTGATAAACAAAGATTATTATTAGTTGTTAAGCAAATGATTCAAGATGAAGAATCAATAGCTAGAGCTTATGAAAATTATATTTTAAATGAAAAAAAAATACCAGAAGATTTTGATACTTTAGTTACGGATGAATATTTAGGTAGTAGTTTTAAAAGTACATTAATACCTGAACTTAGTAACTTTTCTTTTAATTTTAAAAAACAATTAACTAGCAGATTTATAAAAACTAGCTTGCAAGGTGATGCAAGTTATGAAAGTATATATGAAAGTGATTCTTTTAGAAAAAAAACATATTATAATACTAATGGTACTCCTGATGATAAAACTGATGATTTTGTAGGCTTTAAACTAGAAGATGAATTTGTAAAACATATGTATTTTTTAAGTTCAACAGGAAAATTTGATTTATTAGAATGTAAAGATTTAAATAAGGAAAAGTACTGTTGGGGAGAAGAAGATAGTGATGATGAAAATGTTATTTACATATATACAGATGACACGCAAACAGATCTTTTAATGTATTATTCTATTGATAAATTTAAAACAGGTCCTATTATTATTAATAAAGATGCCGCTCCCTATGATGAAGATGAGTTCAAAGCACTTTCTCGAGGTGTACTTTTATATGATACTTCAGCAGTAAAATATATAAAAACTCTAAGTTCTATAGAGGTATTGAAATAATGAAAAAAATATTGCTATTTTTATTTCTTTTTTTGAGTTTTCTTAATGCTAAAGATAGCCTAGTAATGCAACAACAGAATGTTTTATATGTACAAAATATGATTGAAATAGAAGAAAAAATAGCTAATAATTTTGAAAAATATTTACTGCAAGAGTTTAAAATTCCAACGCTAGAAAAATTGAAAACAGATGATTATTTAGGCAGTAACTTTACTGATACAAATAGATTTGGAGCTAGTATAACTTTAGATGGAAGTAATTTAAAAATTAATTATGCAATAACAAATAAAGATACACAAGAATATGTAATTGGCTTATATAAAAGAGAATTATATCGAGATATGACTACTGCTTATACTGTATATGAAACTACAAATGTTAATAATACACCTGAAGATATTGACTCAAGTAACTCTTATGTATCTTTTGAATTAAAATCAAAAGAAGCAGAGAATATTTTTGCAATACTAAAAACAGGTTCTTCAATAAATCCTAAATGTACACCAACACTAATAAATACATATTGTATTGCAAATTCAAAGTCTATTAAATGGTATGATGGTGATTCATATTGGATCGAATACAGCATTTCTGATTTTGAAGATGGCAATGTAACAATTAGTACAGCAGGACTTCTAACAGATATAAAGTTAGATAGTTTAAAAACAGGTTCAACTATTTTTGTAAAAGATGGCGATAAATACTTAAAATTATCTAGTGATTTATCTATAGATATTGTTAGGATTGATTAAATGAAATATTTACTTTTCTTTTTCTTATTTATAAATATAAGTTTTGCAAATAGTGAAAATGTATCTAGAATGAATGCACTTAAAAAAGTAATTCAAAAAGAAGAATATATAGCCCTTGCAATTAATAAATATATTCTTCAAACAGGTACAATTCCAAAAACAAGTGAAAATATATTAGCTTGGGGAAAATTAGAAGTAGATGATTACTTAGGAAGTAGTTTTAATAGAACAAATCCAATTACATCTGAAGATATGAGTGTTTATTATGATACGGGTAGTCATAACTTTTTTATTAGAGGAGTTGTTGATTATATTGGTAATACTAGAAAAACAAACTATGATGATACTTTATTATATATATACAATTTTTATACAAGTAGAATTTTTAGAGTAAATACTTTAGCACCTGAAGATAAGAAGGAAGAGAATTTATTAATAGGTTCTCAAGTAATATATTCTAATATTCAAAAAGAAATAGTTGATACCTTAAATCTTATCAGCCCAGAAGTTAATACAATAAAACTTGATAGTCAAGCTTGTACTCCTGGAAATTATTATTATGAATTAAAAGGTGAAAAATTAACTTTAAAATATTGTAAAAATGATGATTCAATTACAGTATATCAAGAATCACCAATATACGTTGAAGATATAGATGATTTACAATATATAAAAGCAACAATTGGTGATGTTGCATATGTTAGTAAAAATGGAATATGGTATGAATACTATTATCAAGGAGAAACTAGTCCTCCTTGGATCCCTGAATATTTAGGATCAACTTTAAGTCAAACAGAAGATATTGAAAATATAAATGATCTAATTAATAATTATGTTTCTGATTCAAATGATTTACTTTTTAGACAAGATGGTGGATGCATGCTTGTAAAAGGTGATATTTCTTGTTGGGGAAATAATGATTATAAGAAAGTGGGAATAGAAAGTTATGGACAGGTAGATAAAACTTTAAGTCCTGATTATGTAAATACACCCGTTATGTTAAAAGTCCAAATTGATGATACTACAAAGATAAATAATGTGTCAAGAAATGATAAAAACTGGTACAACAATCCATATCGAGTAAAATTTGATAAGATGGCAATGAATAGTACTAATGTATGTGGAATTACTGCAATAATTGAAATTGAAAACTCTGCATACAAAACTGGAGGAGATTTATATTGTAACGGAATACTATCTTCTACTCATTTTGAAGATGTAGATGATGAAAAGGATATAACAAAAAATAGTTCAATACTAAAGAAAAGTATCTTTTTTGCTGAGGGAAAAGATGATTTGATAGATGATGATAATGATGATGAAATTTATCTTCAAGATATTGTAATGATAGAAGATACAGCAATCGTTTTATCAGATGAAGGAAAAATTTACTCTTTTGGAAGAAACTATAAAGGTGCTTTAGGAATTGGAAGTGATGATAAATTTTTAATAAATAATAAACCTGTATATATTGATGAAAATGATGAAAACTCATATCCGAAGTTTGAAAAAATATTTGCATTAAGAGATATAAAAGGCTTAGGAGCAATTGATGAAGATGGAGTTTTTTGGATTTGGGGTGAACGACCTAATGGTACTATTTATTATAGACCTACTAAATTAGCTGAAACAATTACATTTAATAAAGATGCAATCTTTGTAAGTACAAATGAATTTATATTAAAAAGTACTGGAAATGTTTTTTATATTACAACCGGTGATGATAAAGTTGAGGAGATTAATAGCATACCAAACTCTGCAATCAGTGTATCTGCATATAAAGATTCTAATGATGATGAGTTTTATTTATATGTTACTGATGAGTTAGAATTACTTGGTAGTGATACTTTGCTTAAATGTATGAAATCAAATGAAACTGAAGCATGTACTACTAATAATATAAAATTATTTAATGATTCAATAACTAAATTAAATACAAAATCAACTCGTGATAATGGAGAGAAATTAGCAAATTTCGCTAATGTGTCTATCTTTAAATTGGATAATGTAATAACAGAAGAGTTTGAAGACTTTGAAGTTATTTCAGAAGTTGAAAGGTCAGGCTGGAATATATACGATAAAACAAGTGATGGAGTAGGTTTAGTAAAAAGTGCAGATGATAATCCTTATGATACTGATACTGATAGAGTAACAAGAACAACATATCCTCCTACTGCTATTAAAACAGGTGGTGGATATGATGATGTAAATAGAATTGATCCTACAAGAATTTTAGGCGTGATAGCTATTGGTACGGAATATTTAGAAAAAACATATGATTTTGGTAATACTTATGCAAATAATGAAATTGAATTTGAGTTCGATTTTTTTGAAATAGATTCTTGGGATTTTGAAAAACTTAATGTTGAGCTAAATGGAGTAAATTTTACAGATGATGGGTTTATTCATGATAATCATCAATCCTTTGAAGATACAAATGATACAGGTGTTTCAATTCAAAATTTAGTTCATATATATGGTACAAGCGTAACTGCTTCTAAATATAATGATGAAAAATATCACTATAAATTAAGACATAAGTTAGATGAAGATGGAAAGTTAAAAGTAAGATTTAGTACAAGACTTCTTCCTTCTGGTGAACTAGGATCCAATCAATGGAGTAGAGCTTGGCAAAACTTAAACGATGAATCTTGGGGAGTTGATAATGTTCATGTAAAAGTAAAAGAAACAAACAAAAAATTTGTATGTGCAATGACAGGCTTAGGTAGTAAGTCTCAAATGTATTGTTGGGGAAATATAGGAAGAAGTATACCGATTTTAAGTACATCTTTATATGATATAGGTAATATAAATATAAATAAATTATTTATTACACAAGAGAGTGAAAAAAAGAATCAAATGTCTTATTCTCCATATTATTCAAATGGGAAACTTTTTCTTAGATTTCCAACATATATTGGAGGATTTGATTATGGTTTTTATTTTAAATAAGGGAAAAGAATGCGTTATACTTTAAAAAGTATTTTACTGTTTGCAACAGTTCTACTATTTATATCAGGTTGTTCACAAAAGAATTATCATAATGAGATGATATCTGATGTAAAACAAACAGTTAATGAAAAGAGTTATGGAAAAATTAGAAATTCATATTCAAGTAAATTAGTTGATGAAAAAACAAAAAATAAACAATTTATTGATATCTTAAGTGATAAGTCTTTAGGAGATGTTCTTAAAGAACTTGAAATTATTGATGGAAATTTTTATTATTTAAAAAGTAGTGATATCTTAGTTCCAAAAAGTAGAATGAAAATTCGAAATATGACAGAGTTAAATCAATATTTAAATGCAGTATTAGACAAAGAACTTTTTATCAAAAAAAGTGGTTCAATTTACTTAGTAAAACTTCTAAATATAAGTGAAAGTAAAAAACAGTCAATAAAGCATATTCCTTTTAATTTAGATGGTCAAATATCTGTAGAAGAGCTAGTTAAACTTATAACTGCTGAATCTGGATATGAAGTATCTATTGGAAATTATATTAAAAACAGAGATGAATTTCAAAATAGTATTATTTCAGTAAAATCAAAAAACTTAGTTAATGCAATAAATTCTTTAGCACATGCAAAAAATGTTTATGTAGATATTGATTATGAAAAAGAGATGATAAATATTAGAAGATACAAAGACGTTGTAGTTGAACTGAATATTCCCTTATTAAATATTACAACATCAAATGAAACTTCTTCGAGTGAAACTTCAGGAGAAAGTACTGTAGAAAATAGTTCAGAAATAGTTTTATATGATGAACTAGATAAAATGATTAAAAATATTATTGGAAACGATACTATTTCGACTTATCATATTGATAAATCAAGTGGATTGATTTTTCTAAAATCTACAAAAAGTATTGAGCAAGCACTTAGAACAATAGCAAAAGCTTATGAAGATAGTTTTGCAAGAGAAGCTACTATTGAATTTGAAAGAATAGAATTAGTTTTAAATAAAAATAGAGAGTACGGTATTGGTTCAATTTCTACGGATACTCAAACAAATGCAGATAGTGGTATTTTAAAAAGTATAGCAACAGGGGGAGCTATAGGTTTTACAAGTGATAGTGCAACAAGTCTTTTAAAAATTGTAGCAACTGCAAACAATGGAATTGGGAAAATACTCAATTACAGTAAAAATCTTATGGTTCTAAAAAACAATATCCCTTCAGTTCAATCTATTAGTCAGAATACAGATTATATTGAAAAAATTGAAACAACAGTAAATGATAATGTTACAACTTCAGAAGCAACAGTAAATACAATTAAAGATGGAACATCAATAACTGCAATGGGTAAAATATCAAGAGATAAAGTATTTTTAAACATTACTCCAAATATTAAAAAACTTATTAGTATTTCAGAAGCAACTATTGGTGACTCAACAATTCAATTACCAGAATACAAAGATCAAAGTTATAATATATCAAGAGAAATAAAAGTAGGTGAGACAGCAATTGTTGGTTCTATTATTGTTCATGATGATTCAAAAGAGTATGAAGGAATACTTCCTTTAGAAGGTTTTGCTATTGGTGGAAGTGATTCAAAAGAATATGTAAGAAGAGAAATAGTATATGTTGTTTCTGTAAAAAGTATTAAAGGCTTCTAAAAATGAGTATGTTTGCAGATCCATATGAACAATTCTTACTAGATTACCTAGTAACAAAATTAGAAAATGGATCTAATACAAGAAAAGCTTTACTTTTATATAAAGAGCAAATTACTAAAGAAACTAGATTCAAAAAGAGACTAGAATCTGCTATTAGAGATATGGAAATTGGTAAACATAAACTTGAAGCAATACTTCATAAAAATAAATTTTTAAATGATTTTCAATATAGTTTAGTAGTAAATAGTACAAATACTGTTGATGGATTAAAACTTGTTCAATCTTTTGAAAAAGCAAATTCAAATCTTTTACCAAAAATGATAAATCCCATTTTTGTGCCTTTATTGATTATAATTTTTTCTTTTTATGGTTTAATTTTATATTTAGGAATGTTAGAAAAAGATTTAGTAGGTTTACGAAAATTAAACTCTGACGTAGAATCTTTTTTAGGAATACCAGGATATTTTACTTATGATTTTGCATACCTAGGTTTAGGAATATCAATATTTATAACCTTATTTATCTTTTTAGGATATGTTTATACAGAAAAGTATAAACCACAATGGCTTTATAAAGTATTTAAGACTCAATGTTATTCTGATGGTAGATTTATGTTTAGGATTTTAAACGGAATGTTAAGTGCTGGTATTTCTTTTCATAAAACATCTATGATTTTATCAAAAGATTATTTTAAAGTAGGATTAAGACCTTTCTTTGCAGAACTTGCTGAAATTATAAATAAAAATAGAAAACTTTTTTTAGTTTTTGAAAAATATAATTTTCCTCCATTAATTACAGCAGATATAAAACTTTCAGAACTTAGTCAAACTAGTTTTGCTGATGTTACAAAAGCTTTATATCAGACATGTGATACGATGTATGAGAAAAATATTGCATATATGGTTATTCAATGGAGACTTCTTTTTTGGTTAATAGCAATGCTTGTTACGGTTATAATAGGCTCAGATATTATAAATTTAGTTATTAGTACATTTACTTTTAAAACATTGTATCAATAAGAAGAAAATATGTTAAAAAAATTATTTAAAAATTACAAAACAAAAAGCCTTACTAATTTATCTAAGAAAAATAACAAAATTAATCTTAAAGAATTATATAAAGAGAAAAAAGAATTAGTTACAAGTTATATAAAAAAAGAAGAAGAAAAAGATGCTGTTTTAGGAACATTAATTGAAGATGTTATTAAAGATAGATTTAATTTATCTGGTGGTTATGGTGATTTAATTGCAAATGAAACTAAATATGCAGAATTTGTAAGAAGTTTAGGCTATGAATATTATGCTTCATATAATGAACTTTCAAAGCATTATCAAGATACTTCTTTTCAATTAGATGAAAGAAAATTAGAATTTTGTACAACTATGTATATTATTACACTTGAAGATAAAAAAACTAAAAACAAAGTTTTAGGTATTAGAGATGTAGTAAACTTAGACTTTGATATTTTAAGTAAATTTTACTTTACAAAAATTGTTGTTTTAGGTGAGGGAGTTTTATCTTCTGTATTTGGAGAAGATAGGGAGATTATTTTTGGATCAAACACTGATACAGATAATGATGCTGAAATAGATAAGTACTTTGATAAAATGATGGGGCAAGCTATTTTACTTGGTGCTTCAGATATACATATTCAAAAGACAAATAGATATGCTTCTTTATGGTTTAGAATTGATGGTATTAAAGTTGATATGGGAACAATGCCAATTGCAATTGCTAAGACTATTAAAAGACGACTTGT
>Ga0193962_1001698_pt1 | contig 10123 bp, 7 predicted proteins | sample FB_5_MG_FD_140335 | JGI IMG/M metagenome (GOLD analysis project Ga0193962, IMG submission 140335) | Microbial mat bacterial communities from the Broadkill River, Lewes, Delaware, United States - FB_5_MG | ecosystem: Environmental > Aquatic > Freshwater > River > Microbial mats | place: USA...
AAATGATTGTATTATTCATGCTGGAACTGTTATTGGAAGTGATGGTTTTGGTTTTGCAAATACAAAAGAAGGTAAATATATAAAAATTTATCAAAATGGAAATGTTGAGATTGGAAATGATGTTGAAATTGGAGCTAATACTGCAATTGATAGAGCAGCATTTAAATCAACTGTAATTTCTGATGGTGTAAGAATTGATAATCTTGTTCATATTGCACATAACTGTAAAATAGGCCCTGGTTGTATTTTAACAGGTCAAGTAGGACTTTCAGGATCTACTACACTTAATCATTATGTAATTATGGGTGGTCAAAGTGCAACAGCAGGGCACTTAGAAATTGCACCATTTACAACTATTGCAGCGCGTGGTGGTGTAACAAAAAATATTACAGAACCAAAACAATCTTGGGCAGGATTTCCTTTAATGAAGCATAAGCAATGGCTTAGACTTCAAGGAAAAATTGCAAAATTATTAAAATAAAGGCCATCCCATAGCTAAAAAAATATTATCACTAATTGTTCTATTTATTATAGTTTATTTTGAGTTTTCAACTTTTTTCAGTACTAAAGATAGTGTTGGAAAAGTTGGATTCATTTTTGCTCAAAACTCACATATATATTTTGGTTTTTTATCTTATGTATATCTCTTATTGTTCCTTTATCCTTTATATATTATAAATTTTAAAGAAAATATTAAGGGTAAAGATTTAACTTTAAATATTATTATTGTCTTATTAATATTATTTGTATCTTTGATTTTACAATCTTTAATTGTTGAAAAAGGTATTTTCAGTGGAGAAATTGGAAATATTTTAGTAGAGAGTTTAAGCCCATTTATTGGCTATGCAGGACTTTATATCTTTGTATTAGTAGGTTTTGTCATCTCTTTTTTAGTTTTATTTGAAAATTCTGATATGGATGTAGAAAAAATAGTTAGTAATTTAAAAACTATTAAGTCATCAAAAGTTAAAAGAATTGAAAATAATACTAGGCAAAAAAGAAAAGAAGAAAAAGTTTCAATAAAAGAAAATGGTAATACTGCTGAAATTATTGTAGATAATCCAGTAATTACTCCTATCTTTGAAAAATCTATTTCTGAAGTAAAAGATAATGCTAATATAAATAATGAAATGGAAATTCTTGAAGTTGTAGAAGAAATTAAAGAAGCTGAAATAAATTCAGAATTAAACTTGGATGAAAATACTGGACCTGTTGTAGAAACTACTGCTGAGGCTCATGGAATAATTGTTGAAGAATTAGAAGAAAATAAAAAACTTTTAGATGAAATTGAACAAGGTGCTACTGAAAAACCAAATGATTTTGAATTACCACCAACAAAATTCTTTCAATCAACTCCAAAAGAAAAAAAATCTAAAGTATCTGAACAAGTAATTGATCAAAAAATCTGTGACTTATTAGATAAACTTTCAATGTTCAAAATTGAAGGTGATGTTGTAAGAACATATACAGGACCAGTTGTTACAACTTTTGAGTTTAAACCAGCTCCAAATGTTAAAGTATCTAAGATTTTAAATCTACAAGATGATTTAGCTATGGCTTTAAAAGCCCAAACTATTAGAATTCAAGCACCAATTCCAGGAAAAGATGTTGTTGGTATTGAAGTTCCTAATGAAGATACTCAAACAATTTATTTAAAAGAAATGTTAGAGAGTGAACTATTTGAAAATTCAAAATCACCATTAACAATGATTTTGGGAAAAGATATTGTAGGAAAACCTTTTATTACAGATTTAAAAAAATTACCACACTTACTAATTGCAGGAACTACGGGTTCTGGTAAATCAGTTGGTATTAATTCTATGATACTTTCATTATTATATAAAAATTCACCAGATAATTTAAAACTTGTAATGATTGACCCAAAAATGCTTGAATTTTCAATGTATAACGATATTCCACATTTATTAACACCAGTTATTACAAAAGCTGGGGATGCAATCAATGCCTTAGCAAATATGGTAGCTGAAATGGAAAGACGTTACACTTTAATGTCTCAGACAAAAACAAAAAATATTGAAAACTATAATGAAAAAGGTAAAAAAGAAGGTTTTGAAACTTTACCTTATATTGTTGTTGTAATTGATGAGTTAGCTGACCTTATGATGACAAGTGGAAAAGATGTTGAATACTCAATTGCAAGGCTTGCACAAATGGCAAGAGCATCAGGGATTCACTTAATTGTTGCAACACAAAGACCATCTGTTGATGTTGTAACTGGTCTTATTAAAGCAAATTTACCAAGTAGACTTTCATATAAAGTAGGGCAAAAAATAGATTCTAAGATTATTTTAGATTCAATGGGTGCTGAATCACTTCTTGGTCGAGGAGATATGTTATTTACTCCTCCTGGAATGTCTGGACTTGTAAGAATTCACGCTCCTTGGTCAAGCGAAGATGAGATTGAAAAAGTTGTTGATTTCTTAAAAAGCCAAAGAGATGTTGAATATGATATGGATTTTATAAAAGATAGGAATTCTCAAGGAAGTTCTAATACATCTACAAGTGCAGAACTTGGTGATGTTGATGAATTATATGAATCTGCAAAGATGGTAGTATTAAACGATCAAAAAACTTCAATCTCATATATTCAAAGAAAACTTAGAATTGGTTATAACAGAGCTGCAACTATTGTTGAGCAATTAGAGCAAACAGGAGTATTATCTGAACCAAATATCAAAGGAAATAGAGAAATACTAGTTTAAATAACTGTTTTAAGTTTTATCTAATCTAGCATAGAGCCTTGTTTTATTTTAATTATGATAAAATAAATAAATTATTATAAGGAGTTTGTTATGAATACAAGTATTGTAGGAAGACACATAGATTTAACTGAGCCAATTAAAGAATATATTAATAGTTCAATAGAAGTATTTAAAAAATATAATTTAGATATTATTTCTGTAAATTCAATTATTTCTCAAGATGAGAAAAATGGTAAAAAAGCATTTTCATTTGAATTCACTTTAAATGTTGCTCATATAGACACAGTTGTTGTAAAACAAAAAGACAAAGATTTATATTCTGCAATTGATATTGCAGTAGATAGAGTTTCAAAAGTTTTAAGAAGACATCATGATAAAATTTCAGCACATAAAGCTACTAAATTAACTGAAGTTGTATCTTCAGAAATTGAAGATAAAATTGCTGTTGAATTAGAAAGATTTGAAGATGAGATTGCACCTGTAAGACTTAACTCATACAAACCAATGGATATTGAAGAAGCATTAAAAGAATTAAAAGGTTCTGATGCACAATTCAAAGTATTCTATGATAAAGATGATAATATGAGAGTATTATATAAAAGTAGTACAGAAGGAAAATTCGGATTATACTAATCTCGAATTTTTATAATGAAAAAGGTATTAGTCTAATGACTAATGCCTTTTTTAATTTTAATAATATACAAATAGGATATTAAAAGTTTATGAATAAAACATTAAAAAAAATTGCACTTATTGGTCAACCAAATGTAGGAAAATCTTCGCTATTCAATAGAATTGCTCAAAAAAGAATTGCAATTGTTTCTGATTTAGCAGGAACAACAAGAGATATTAGAAGACATGAAGTTACAATTATGGATAAGACAGCATTAATGCTAGATACTGGTGGTATTGATGAAACTAATGATGCAATATTTTCAAATGTAAAAAGAAAAGCTATCGAGACTGCAAGAGAGGCTGATATAATACTTTTTATGGTTGATGGTAAAAATATACCTGATGATAAAGATAAAGAATTATTTTATGAGCTTCAAAGATTAGGTAAAGAATTAGCTCTAATTGTAAACAAAATTGATAATGATAAAGAGCTTGAAAGACTATGGGAATTCTTTGAATTTGGTATTTCAGATGAAAACTTATTTGGAATTTCTGTTTCACATAATAGAGGTACAAAGAATTTATTTGATTGGCTTTATAATCAACTTCCTGAACCAGAAGAAGAAGTTTTAGAATCTTCTGAAGTTAAAGAAATCATTACAGAATCTCATATTGTTCCCTTAGATGAAATGGAAACTAGTGAAGAATTAGAAGATTATGAAATTCAAGAAGACATTGTTTTTGATGACGAAGAAATTGAAAATCCTGATGCTTTTGTTGTTGATAATAAAATAAAAGTTGGAATCATTGGTCGAGTAAATGTTGGAAAATCTTCAATATTAAATGCTATTGTTGGACAAGAAAGATCTGTAGTCTCTCCAATTGCAGGTACAACTATTGACCCTGTTGATGAAGTTTACGAATATGCAGATAAAAGTGTTACTTTTGTTGATACAGCTGGTTTAAGAAGACGTGGAAGAATTGAAGGAATTGAAAAGTTTGCTTTAATGAGAACAAAAGAGATGTTAGAAAAAGCTAATGTAGCTTTATTAGTTCTAGATGCATCTTCTGAATTAACAGACCTTGATGAAAAAATTGCAGGTTTAGTTGATGAGTACGGATTAGGTACTATTATTGTTCTTAATAAATGGGATGAAAATATGGAGACTTTCAAGAAAATGGAAGAACTAATTAGAGGTAGATTTAAATTCCTTTATTATGCTCCAATTATTGCAGTTTCGGCTAAAACTGGTCGTTCTATTGATAGATTAAAAGATAAAATTATTGAAATATATGATAACTATACACAAAGAATTCCAACATCACAGCTTAATAGAGTTATTGAAAAAGCAGTTATAAGACACTCGCTTCCAAGTCCTAATGGTGCTTATTTAAGAATTTATTATTCAACACAATTTGAAACTAAACCACCAAGAATTGCACTTGTAATGAATAAACCAAGACTTCTTCATTTCTCTTATAAAAGATATTTGATTAATTTCTTAAGAGATAATTTTAATTTTGAAGGTTGTCCAATTCATATTATTGCTCGTGGTAAAAATGATAAAGTTGGTGATGAGGAATATTTAGAAGAGGATAATTAATTCTAAGGAGCAGTAATGCATATTATAAAAAATGATATATTTGCTGGTATTACAGCTGCCGTTGTAGCACTTCCTCTAGCTTTAGCATTTGGAGTTGCAAGTGGAGCTGGTGCTATTGCTGGTTTATACGGTGCGATTATATTAGGTTTATTTGCAGCTGTTTTTGGAGGTACTTCTACACAAATTTCAGGACCAACTGGTCCAATGACAGTAGTAACTGCTGCTGCTATTGCAACTTTCCCAAATGATTTTTCAACTGTTATGACAGTAATTTTTCTATCTGGACTAATTCAAATTTCTTTTGGATTAGTAGGGATTGGGAAATGGATTAAATATATTCCTTATCCTGTAATTTCTGGCTTTATGTCAGGTGTTGGTGTGATTATTATCATACTACAGATTAATCCATTTTTAGGTGTTGAATCTAATAGTTCTGTAATTCATACATTAACGCAAGTTCTAAATACTCTTCATAATGCAGATGACCATGCTTTAGTAGTGGCTTATATCACATTAGGAATTATGTTTTTAACTCCAAAATTTATTACAAAATATGTACCTTCAGCATTAATTGCTCTATTTGTTGTTACTTATTTTACAATTAGTACAAACTATGAAGTAGCAACAATTGGAAGTATTCCTGTTGGTTTACCTGAATTTATTTTACCTATATCTTTTGATATTTTACAATTAAGTTCAATTATAACTTTGGCTATTACACTTGCGTTATTAGGTTCAATTGATTCTTTATTAACTTCACTTGTTGCTGATTCTATGACTAAAACAAAACACAATCCTAAAAAAGAGTTAATAGGTCAAGGAATTGGAAATGCGGCTTGTTCTTTTTTTGGTGCAATACCAGGAGCAGGAGCAACTATGCGTACTGTTATAAACATTAATAGTGGAGGAACAACGAAATTATCAGGAATGGTTCATTCACTTACCCTTTTATTAATCATTTTATTTTTAGCTCCACTTGCATCTGAAATTCCTCTTGCTGTATTATCAGGTATTTTAATAAAAGTTGGTTTTGATATTTTAGATTATAAGTTCTTACGAATTATGAACAAGGTGTCAAGACAAGATTTACTTATTATGATTACAGTTTTTTTACTTACAATTTTTGTTGATTTAATTATGGCTGTAGGAGTTGGAATTACAATTTCATCTATTTTAGCTGTATATCAAATATCAAGAAATACTAGAATGAAAACAAAAAGATCAAAAAGTTCTTTTGAAATTGATATTGGAAACAATAATATTGAAATTATCAAGATTGATGGTTCTTTATTTTTTGGTACAGTTTCTGAACTAGATAATAAATTAGATAAAATATCTGAAAATAAAATAGTTATACTTGATTGTAAAAATGTTTCATTTTTAGATATATCTGCAATTTTTACAATTGAAGATATGATTGCAAAATTAAAAAATAGAAATATAAAAACACTTCTTGTTTTAAAACATGCACATAAAAGACACATTTTAGCTGTAGATACAGATGGTTCTTTCAAAAAAAATAAAATGTTTTTTCATATGGATGATGCAATTAATTATACACAACAATTGCAAATGGAGCAAAATGTCTAAAATATATTTATTAAATAATTTAAAATATGAAGGTGTTGAAAATTTAGAAGTTTTTGGTATAGAATATATAAAATCACAAATTGATTTATCAAAATATGATGCATTGATTTTTACTTCTAAAAATGCAATATATTCATTAGATTCATTTAATAAATCCTGGAAATCAATTCCTTCTTATGCAATTGCTCCAAAGACTGCGAATATAATAAATGAATATAAAGGTAAACTAGTTTTTACAGGTATAAGTTCTCATGGAAATGATTTCGCAAAAGAGCTTATACCAATACTTAAGAATAAAAAAGCTCTGTATATAAGAGCTTTAAAAACTGTTTCTAAAATCACACAAATACTAAAAGAAAATAATATCAAAATTGATGAATTAATTACTTATAAAACTTCATGCTTACAATCTTCAAAAAAACTAGAAAAAAACTCAGTATTTATTTTTTCTGCGCCTTCTAGTGTTGAATGTTTTTTTAAAAATTATTCATGGGATAATTCATATAAAGCTATTGTAATTGGTAAAACAACTGCAAAATATTTACCATCAAATATTAAATATCAAATAAGTGAAAAAACATCAATAGATGAATGTATAAAACTTGCAAAGCAATTACTTATTTAAACTCTAATTTAACCATCTTTAGATAAAATATTGCCATCTAAGTAGTACGGGATTTCCATTGTTGAGGGTCCGATAATTTATTTTTGTGTGTAAGTGTAGAAGTATGGTGTGCAGCCTTTCATTGTGTTTAGGCTCCTAAAGTATTTCTCTTACGTGCAGTTATTGGCTTTTCAGGGCCAAATTTATGGTTAACGGCTACTTGGAAAACTAAATAAAATTTATAAATAATAATTAAATACAAGGAATAATCGTGAATATATTAATACTTGGAAGTGGTGGTAGAGAGTACTCTATTGGCCTTGCTATCTCTAAAGAAGAAACAGAACATAATTTATTTTTTATGCCAGGAAATGGTGCTACGGATAACTTAGGGACAAATATTAATATCAAAGATTACAATGAATTAGCTTCTTGGGCTAAAACAAATGAAATAGAATTAACTATTGTAGGGCCTGAAGCTCCTTTAGTAGATGGTGTTGTTGATATATTTAAAGAAAATGATTTAACAATTTTTGGACCAAGTAAGGCAGCAGCTGAACTTGAAGGTTCAAAAGTTTATATGAAAAATATATTAAAAAAATATAACATACCAACAGCAGCGTTTATAGAAACAACTAACGAAAAAGAAGCTCATGATTTTATCGATACAATGAATTTACCAATTGTTGTAAAAGCTGATGGCTTATGTGGTGGTAAAGGTGTAATTATTGCACAAAGTTTTGATGAAGCAAAACAAGCAGCTTCGGACATGCTAGCAGGTACTTCTTTTGGAGATGCTGGAACTTCAATTGTTGTTGAAGAATTTTTAGATGGATATGAACTTTCTATTTTTGCAATTTGTGATGGTGAAAACTATAAAGTTTTACCTGCAGCTCAAGATCATAAGAGAATAGGGGATGGTGATACAGGACCAAATACTGGTGGAATGGGTGCGTATGCTCCAACTCCACTTGTGAATGATGATATATACCAAAAAGTTGAAGATAGAGTTATTAAACCAACTTTAGAAGGAATGAAAAAAGAAGGTGCTCCTTTTGAAGGTGTACTTTTTATTGGTGTAATGGTTGTAAAGGGTGAACCAATTATTTTAGAATATAATGTAAGATTTGGAGATCCTGAGTGTGAAATTTTAATGCCATTATTAGCATCTCCTGTTTCTGATTTATTTTATAAAGGTGCTACAAAACAACTTGATAAATTAGATATTAAAATTAAAAACGAATTTGGTGTTGGTGTTGTTATGGCTAGTGAAAACTATCCATATTCAAGCTCAACTCCTGCTGAAATAATTGTAGATGAAATTGTTGATGAAGACTTACTAAATAATTCACATATCTCTTATGCAGGTGTTTCAAAAGTTGATGATAAATTAATGGCTGATGGGGGAAGAGTTCTTGTTTGTGTAGGTTTTGGAACAAGTATTAAAGAAGCTAGAGATAGAGCTTATGAATTATGTGGTCAAGTACATTTTGCTGGTAAAAAAATCAGAACTGATATTGCATATCAAGCATTAAAGTAGTTCAATGAGTAATAATACAGACGATTTACAATTAGCATCAATGAGATCAAGAGCAACTGCTTTTGTAATTGATGATTTACTTGTAACTGCAATTATTCTTATCATTTTTTGGAATAATATAATGGCTGTTAGTCATGATGTTAATGCAATGATGTATTTTATGAAAACTGATTTAGTTATGCCTTTAATATTTCTAAAACTTGTATATCAAACAGTTTTTGTTTGGTATTATGGTGCAACTATTGGTAAAATTGTTACTAAAATTAGAGTTATTGATTCTAATAATTGGGGTAGAGTAACTTTATTTTCTGCAATTTTGAGATCAATTGGTAGAATTTTTTCTGAAATGTTCTTTTATATTGGTTTTTTAATCGGATTCTTTAATGATGGAAGAAAAACATTCCATGATTTAACAGGTAAAACATTGGTTGTTAATGCTTAGAAATTATGTAGCTTCATTTTTATTACTTACTACATTAGCTAATGCTGATGAATTAAAGAATGAAAAATTTCAGCTTATATCTCAAAACATTAATACTGAGAATAATATAGTAATAGCAAGTGGTAATGTAGTTATTTTCTCTCCTACATACTATATTTCTGCCTCAAAGGTAATATATAATAAAGAAGAAGAGACTTTTGAATTATTTGATAATGTATTAATATTAAAAGATAATACAATTCAAACTCAAAGTGATTATGCTTTAGTTAATTTAAAGAATGATTCTTATTCGCAATCACCTGTTTTACTTTTTGATAAAAAAAGTAATCTATGGGTTAATTCAAAAAAATCGACTAAAGATGATACAAATATAGAATTAGAAAGTTCAATAATTTCTTCTTGTGATTGTGTTGATCCTGCTTGGAGTATACGTGTATCATCAGCATCTTATGATACAGATAATAAGTGGGTTCATGCATATAATCCAAGATTATATTTTAGAGATGTTCCCGTATTTTATAGTCCTTATTTAGGGTTTCCTACAGATACTACAAGAAGAACTGGTTTATTACCTCCAACAATTGGATATTCAAATAGCGAAGGAATTTACTATTCTCAGTCTTTATTTATAGCACCTGCAGCAAATTATGATTTAGAAATAAAACCTCAAATTAGAAGTGATAGAGGATATGGAGCATATACTTACTTTAGATATGCAGACTCACCTTATTCTTTACTAAAATTAAATGCAGGTTTTTTCAAAGAACAAAAATCTTATCAAATAGAAAATGACTTAGACAACCAAAAGCATTATGGTTGGGGTTTAGAGTATGAAAGAACTAAACTATTTTCAAAGAAAAACCATCAAGATGGTTTTTATGCTTCAATTAATTGGTTAAATGATGTTGAATATGAAACTTTAGAAGATGAAGAAAGTACTATTTCTACAGATGAAAAAGTAGAATCAAAAATAAACTACTTTTATAACACTCCAAGATATTATGG
>Ga0193962_1001702_pt1 | contig 10105 bp, 5 predicted proteins | sample FB_5_MG_FD_140335 | JGI IMG/M metagenome (GOLD analysis project Ga0193962, IMG submission 140335) | Microbial mat bacterial communities from the Broadkill River, Lewes, Delaware, United States - FB_5_MG | ecosystem: Environmental > Aquatic > Freshwater > River > Microbial mats | place: USA...
CATTGGCTCACTCCCTGGGCGGGGTGTTGGATACGGTCCACGGCATCATCCATCCCATTCTCCTGCCCCAGGTCATGCGGTTCAACCTTAAGTCCAGTACCGACAAAATAGCCCAGATCGGCCAGGTTATTCTGGGCAAAACCCTTTCATCACCCCAGGAAACCGCCCTGGCAGGGATTGAACGTCTGGAAGCCTATTTTGAAGACCTTAAGGTTTCTACAAAATTAAGGGATATCGTACAGGACCGGTCAGAACTCCAGAGGGTCTGTGAAATGGCGGCCCTGGACAGCTGCCTGCTGAGCAATCCAAGGAGTGCCAGTGTGCAGGATATGCTTGAAATCTGTGAAAAGGTGTGGTGATGAAAAAAACGACCCTTGATGATATTATCGGTCTTAAGTATACCAAACTGGGATTTTTCCCAGAGGCAAAAAACAAAATGATCCAGCTTAAAGCCGCTAACATCAGGCTTGAGCGTAAAAGTCAGAAACTTCAGGCGATTTTAGACGGAATTTCCGATGTCATGGTCATCATGTCCTTAAATTTTACCGTTATTACGGTCAACCGGCTTTTCTCAGAAGTTTTCAACTGTAACCAACCCGAAGGAAAGACCTGCTTTGAAATTTTTACAAACAGAACCACACCCTGCCCGGACTGCCCGGTGACCCAATCTCTTGAAGACGGCCAAGTCTGCCGCCAGACACGAGTTTATACGATCAAGGATAAAAAACGGCAGTTTGAGGTGTCGGTATCTCCCATGACGGACACCCATGGGAAAATATTTAGATTTATTCTCCTCATGCGGGATGTGACCCGGGAAAAAGCGTATCAGGAAAGCTATTACTACTCCACAAAAATGGCCACCGTAGGGCTGCTGGCAGCGGGCGTGGCCCATGAGATCAATAATCCTTTAACCTCCATCCACGGATTTTCCGAAGGCCTGAAACGGCGTTTGCCCAGACTTAAGGAATGCCTTGAAAATAATCCCGGAACAGAGGACCTGGCAGAAGATTTTGACGAATATATCGATATCATCATTACCGAGTGCAACCGGTGTCGGGATATCGTAAAAAACCTGCTGACCTTCAGCCCGAGGAAACGAATTGATTTTTCCAGGGTGGACCTTGCGGATATGGTTACCGATGTGATTAAACTGCTTCATTTCCGCCTCAAACAGGAAGCCGGTGTGACCATTGAGCTGGGTATACCGGCAGATATCCCAAAAATCCATGGCAATGCCCCGGAGATCAAACAGGTGCTGCTCAACATCATCTGTAATGCCATTGATGCGGTTGAAGGCCAAGGTCGGCTCAGCATCTATGTTGAGGTTAAAAAAAAGTGGCTCGTACTTTCTGTCCAGGACAACGGCTATGGCATTGCCGAACAAGACATAAAACGACTTTTTGACCCTTTTTTCACCACCAAGCCGCCTGGAAAGGGTACCGGTATAGGCCTGTCCACCTGCTATAACATTATCCAGCAGCACCAGGGAAGAATATTAGTTGACAGTGAACCCGACAAGGGAAGTGTGTTCCATATCTGCTTTCCCCTTGAGGAAAAAGATACAGATGAATAAATCCGAAGACCAAATCAATGTGCTTGTGGTAGATGATGAAAAACACATCCGCAGACTGCTGGAAAAAGAACTGTCTTCGCCCAGGCGTCGTATTACAACGGCCGGAAACGCCCAGGCCGCCCTTTCAGCCGTCCAAAAGACCCGATTTGACGTCATCGTCCTGGACATCATGCTGCCGGATGGCAACGGTATTGAATTGATGGCCCGTTTCCAGGAAGAGATCCTGGCAGTCCAGATCATCCTGATCACCGGTTACGCCGATGTGGATGATGCGGTGCTGTCCATGAAAGCCGGTGCCTGCGATTACATCACCAAACCCTTTGATCTGGACCGCCTGGAACAGGTGGTTGAAACGGCATTTCAAAGGGGGCTGGGGTACAAAAAAGAACTGCTCCGGCACCAGGGCAAGCAGCCGAAGAATACCAGCTATCCGGATCAAATTATAGGCCATTCCAAGGCCATGGAGGAGATCCGCTTTCTTATCCGCAAGGCTGCTCCCACAAATGTTCCGATTCTAATCACCGGTGAAAGCGGCACCGGAAAGAATGTCATTGCACGTCAACTCCACACCCAGAGCCTGAGAAGCCATATTCCCATGCTCACCAAAAACTGCGCAACACTCCAGGAAGAATTGATGCGAAGCGAACTTTTCGGATATTGCAAAGGCGCCTTTACCGGGGCAGAATCCTCCAGGGAGGGCCTGCTGAGCATGGCCGATGAAGGCACTCTTTTCCTGGACGAGGTCGGGGACTTGTCCGTGGGCGTCCAGGCTTCCCTTTTAAGGGTCATGGAAAACCAGACCTTCCGTCCTGTGGGAGACAAAAATGAAACCCGGGTGAATATCCGGTTTATCTTTGCCACCAACCGGGATCTGAAAAAGGCGGTTGCCGAAGGAGGCTTCAGCCAGCCACTGTTTCACAGACTTAACGTATTTACCATCAACACGCTGCCCCTGCGCAAGCGAAAAGAAGAAATTCCCGTACTGGTGGAACATTTTATAGGAAAATTGAGGCCGAACTGCAAAATTTCAAAAAACGCCATGAACCTTCTGATGGGCTATGACTGGCCGGGCAATGTAAGAGAACTGCACAATGTCATTGAGCGGGGGGTTATTCTTTCGGACAACATGGTCATCACAGAGCGCTGCCTGCCCCTTGAACTCTTGGACACCCCAAGCCCAAGCCGGGACAAAGAAGAGGCTTTGTTGTTTCCCTCCTTAAAAGAGGTTGAAAAAAAACATATCCTGGCGGTGATGACGCATGTGAATGACAACCGGTCCAAGGCTTCTGAAATATTAGGGATAAGCAGAAAAACCTTGTATCGAAAATTAGCCGATATCCCGGAATATTCCCAGATCGACTCATAAGAAACTCGACAAAAAATAGGGGAGCACAAAGACTCCCCCGAACAAAAGATCAGGACAACTTTTCGAGCTACTCCGTATATTTTTTGGCCTGCTGGAGATCTTCAACGCTGAAGGTCCATTGGGTGTCATGGGGCGGAAATTTTTCTTTAAACATTTCAGGCAGCTGGTCATCTGTTTTGGTAAACCCTGCCCTAAGATTAAACTCATTTTCATTTTCCAAAATGGAAATACCCAGCTTTATAACATCATCAGGGGTAAGACTAAGCCCGTATTGTGCATTGATCATATCCACGATCAAAGGTACGCCCTCCTCGTTGTCCAGGACAGCAAATGCAACAAAAAGACAAAGGCCTGCCGCATCAATGGCTGCCGTTGCGATCTGAAGATTTTTGGACAATTCCACCTGGCGATCATTTTTCAGCGGATCCACTGAACCGCCCACGCCCAGGATATTGGCGGTCACCCCGTATCCGGCAGTGTGATCCGCGCCCATGGGTGTGGTGGCATAGGTGACCCCCACCCCTTTGACAGACCTTGGATCATAGGCCGGCAACGCCTGGCGTTTTACCACGGGAATTCTGTCTACACCGAGTGCATCCCCTGTAAACGCAGCCCCGTTTCCCAGAATCTTTCCAAATCCGGTCCCTTGGGCGACCTGCTTAATCAAATCGATACACCCATCGCCGTCTCCCCATGGAAGGAGTCCGCCTTCCATGGCCACACCCAGGGCCACGCCCGTGTCTATGGTGTCCAGGCCGTAATCATCGCAGAGGCGGTCCATCATGGCGATCTGGTCAAGATCCCTCACCGTGGTGTGGGCCCCAAAAGCCCAAAGCGTCTCATACTCAAATCCCGAGGTCAGATATTCGCCGTCTTTATCATGATAGGCCTGGGAGCATTTAATGACGCACCCGGGATGGCAACCTTCCGCCACCACGCCGTTGCGGGCCTGAATGTTCTCAACCATCTTTTCTCCGCTGATATCAGCGGCATGTTCAAACCGGCCTGTTCTAAAATTCTTAGTGGGTAGTGCGCCGGCCTCGTTAATCACGTTGACCAGGACTGCGGTACCTAATCCCGGTAATCCCTGGCCGGTGACCGGGTGGTCCCGAAGCATTTTCACCCATTTTTTATTGGCCGCCTTAAACCCTTCCGGATCCACCAGGGATAGCCTGTCGCAACCTTTGTCATCCACCACGATCGCCTTGACTTTCTTGGATCCCATGACAGCACCAAGCCCCCCGCGGCCCATGGCACGTCCGGGACGTCCCTTGGGGTCGGCCTGATGAATACTGGCGGCCTTGAGACACTGCTCCCCGGCCTGGCCAATGGTCATCACCCCTGTTCTTTTGCCATATGCGGACCATAGTTTTTCCATGAGGTCATAATTTCCAAGTCCCTCATATTCGCCGGCATCCAGGATCTCAACCCCCTGTTTATTAATCACCACCATGCAATAACCTGTATTTTCAGGCTTATCCTCCAGAACCAGGGCAGCGATACCCAGTTTTGCCAATTTCTGGGAAATAAACCCGCCGGAATTGCTCTCCTTGATCCCGTTGGTCAAAGGAGATTTAGCCCCGGCAGACAAACGACCGGAGTTGGCTGCAGGCGTGCCGGACAAAATCCCGGGCGAAAAAATCAATTTGTTATAACGCCCCAGCGGATGACAGTCGGCAGGCACCTCATCCAACACCATCTTTGAGGTCAACGCCCTTCCACCCAAACCGACCAGGGACTCAGGCAAATCCTGAAATTCCCAGGTCTTTTTCTTTGTATTTATTCTCAGTATTTTTCCCATCCCTGCTCCTTTTAAAACAGCCCGACCATTATCAAGCTGCTGATAATGGTCGGGCGATGGTAATCTAAAACATCAACAATGGCTTACTCTGAATATTTCAGGACCGGTTAAAGTGCTGCCGTATAGATGCCAATAACATCTTCCAGAGTCGGACGTCTCGGGTTGGTGGCACCGCAGGCATCTTTCTGGGCGTTTTCAGCCATAATTTTCAAATCTTCTTTTTTAACACCAAGCTGGGTGAGATCGGTGGGAATTCCCACATCCGCAGACAAGGTTTGAATCGCTGTCAACGCACGTTCAGCAGCTTCTCTGTCGGAAAGGCCCTCGATGTTTTCCCCAAGTGCTACAGCAATATCTGCATACCGATCAAGCTTGGCAATCAAGTTGTAGCGGGAAACATGGGGAAGAAGAATGGCGTTGCAGACGCCGTGGGGAAGATCGTAAAAGCCGCCCAATTGGTGGGCCATGGCATGAACATGACCAAGGCTTGCATTGTTGAATGCCATGCCGGCAAGATACTCGGCATAAGCCATCTTATCCCTGGCTTCAAGATCCTCGCCATTGGCAACCGCAGGCCTGAGGTATTGGGCGATCAGCTCAATGGACTTGATGGCACAGGCGTCGGTAATGGGAGTGGCGATGGTAGAGACATATGCTTCTACAGAGTGGGTCAAGGCATCCATACCGGTTGCCGCAGTCAGAAAAGTGGGCATACCCATCATGAGCAACGGATCGTTGATGGCAATGGCCGGTGTTACCCGCCAGTCCACGATGGCCATTTTTACCTTTCTGCTGGTATCGGTAATAATGCAGAACCGGGTCATTTCGCTGGCTGTGCCTGCAGTGGTGTTGATGGCGATAAAAGGCGGCATGGCCGTGGTAGACAAATCAACCCCCTCATAGTCATGGATGGTCCCGCCGTTGGTTGCCACAAGCCCGATCCCTTTACCGCAGTCATGGGAACTTCCCCCGCCAAGGGTGATGATCATGTCGCATCCGCTTTTCTGGTAGAGAGCCAGCCCCTCTTCCACATTCTTGTCAGTGGGATTGGGCACCGTATCATCGTAGACCACAGCTTCTGAACCCATATCTGCTTTGATCAAATCGCAGATCTTAGCAGTAATCCCTGCCGCTGTAATACCCTTATCTGCGACAATAAAAGGTTTACTCACCCCAAGACTTTTCATCTGGGCACAAATCTGTTTGTGGGCGCCAACGCCCATGAGGGTAACTGTGGGAATGTAAAATCCGTAAACTGCGTCTCCGTTTGACATTTGAAACTCCTTTGTTAGGTTCATGTAAAATTCACAATCTCAATAACTGCCCACTTACAAGAGCAATTTTGAGGCCACGAAGCCGTATATAAATCCTCACAAATTTATTTTTTAATTGAATAGCTTTTATTTCAATCGCTTAATTGTGATATTTTTTTCTTTTGCAAGACGTCCCGGAGCTTGCCGGTATTTTGGAGCCCAATTTTTTTTAAAAAAAGTGTAGCAAGTTGACCCGGCCATTAAGCCCGATGGGTCAAAACGAAACATGATCAAAAGCAGATATAACAAGTCTTAACTGCTTTCTTCATCATCAATGTCTATATCAGGGTAATGTTTTTCTGCACATTCATTACAGATACTGTGGCTGAACCGTGCCTCTGAATGATTGTTTATATACGCTTCTATCCGGTTCCAATAGCCGGTGTCATCACGAATCTTTTTGCAATACATACATATTGGCAAAAGTCCGCTTAATTTCTTGACCTGGGATAATGCCTCATTGAGTTCCGCCATGGTCTTGTGCAGTTTAATATGCAGATCAACCCTGGCTTTTGCCACTACCGGGTTCAACGGCTTTTGTATAAAATCCACGGCACCTGCCTGGAATCCTCTTGCGGCATCTTGTGTTTCAGTGACCGCCGTTACGAAAATGACGGGAATATGGCTGGTTCTTTCATTTGCTTTTAGCCTTTTACACACTTCATATCCGTCAATACCGGGCATCATAATATCAAGTAAAATCAAATCAGGCACATTATTTCCCTGGGCTGCTTTAAGGGCTTGTTCGCCGTTTTTGGCTGCCATGATCTTATAATTGTTACGCAGAAGTTCGGTCAGCACTTTAATGTTTTGTCGTTCATCATCCACGATCAAAATGCAACTTTTCTTATCCATTTATCTCCATTTATTTTGTGACAACCTGATTTAAAAAAACTATAGCGCTTTTTGATTATCCAGTTTATTCCTAAGTTCTTCCATTGTCCCAAGCGCCTCTTCAAAATCCATATTTTCTGCGTAATCTAAAAGCACCCCACTTATTGTTTTAAGGTGACTGTCATGTAAATGAAGCAATTGGTTAATCTCTTCTGCTTTACTATCCATGTCGGGATCCATGTCCTTGGCCAGTCTTTGAAAATCATCCAGAAGGGCGCATAGCTTTTCCATATCAATGGGTACGCTGCTGATTTCTTCTATATGAGCCAATGGCGGGGCAGGAATCTTTTTTTTCAAGTCTTCAACCACTTGAGTCAGCTCCCCAGCCAAAATTTCCATGAGGGAATCAAGCCGGGAAAGCCGGTTCTCTTTTAGTGCCGTTTCAACTTTCTGGGAACTGTCATACAAGGCCTGGGCCCCGATCCCCCCGGCAACGCCCTTAAGCGTATGAGCCGTCCTTTGTGCCAGGGGCATATCATTCTGGAGAACGGCCTGGGCGATGATCCGGTCGTCCTTGCCGTGGTCTGTAACAAAATGTCTTAAAAGGGTCATATAAAGGTCCTGGTTCCCATTCGCTCTTTCTATTCCCACGTGGATATCGACACCGGCCAGATCCAAGGGCAGGGATACGATTTTATCCATGACCTTTTCTGGTTTAGCCATCAGCGCCCCATTTTCACTGGCCGGTATCCATTTGAGCAGGGTGTCAAACAAAACATTTGGCTCGATGGGTTTGGCAATGTGGTCAACCATGCCAAACGCAAGGCAGCGTTCGCGGTCCCCGGCCATGGCATTGGCTGTCATGGCAATGATGGGGGGATGGTGTTCGGCTTGTTTTTCCAGAATGGTACGGGTGGCTTCAAAACCATCCATTTCCGGCATCTGAAGATCCATCAATATTGCGTCAAATCTACCATTGCCGGCCAGTTCAACCGCCTCTCTCCCATTCTTTGCCACAACGACCCCAAGTCCGGCCTGGGTAAGAAGGTCTTCTGCCAGGATCTGATTGATCGTGTTATCCTCAGCAACCAGTACTTTTGCACCTTTTATGCTTTCCAAAGGCTTAACCCTCCAGCGATCAGAAATAGTTTCTGCAATTCTAATTCCCCCTTTGCCACCAAGCGTGTTCATGACCGCATCCAGCAAATCGGAAGGAATTACAGGTTTTCTCAAAAAACCATCCAGATCGGCTTGCTGGACTTTTCCCATGACCTCTTCCTGGGCCAGGCCCGTCACCAGAATGATGGAAATATGGTCACTTTCAGGAAGTTTTTTAATATGATTTGATGCTTGGATTCCATTCATGCCGGGCATCATATAATCCATCAACACCAGCCGGAAAGGATCATCTGCAGGGGCATTTTTTATCGCCTCCAAAGCAGCCCGCCCCGAGTCAACACAGCTCACCCTGAAAGAAAACGAACCCAGGGTCTGGGCAAACATCTGTCTGGCACTGGCCATGTCATCGACCACAAGAACTTTAAGCTGTTCCAAATTTTCAGAAACGCTTGATTCAATTCCTTCTTCTCTTCCGGTATTTCTGCCCAAAACAACAGTGAAATAAAACCGGCTCCCCTGACCGGGATCACTTTCAACCCATATCCGGCCGTTCATCAGCTCAACCAAATGTTTGGAAATGGTCAATCCTAAACCGGTTCCACCGTATTTTCTGGTGGTACTGCCGTCGGCCTGGCTAAAGGCTTGAAACAGCCTTGATTGTTGATCCGGGGTCATGCCGACACCTGTGTCTTTTACCATCACTTCCAGTTCCACCATCTGCGCTAGTGTTTTAATGGATCGAACCTTCACAACGATTTCACCGAATTCAGTAAATTTGAGTGCGTTACCTGTCAGGTTAAGCAAAATCTGGCCCAGCCTCAGGGGATCTCCGATTAGCTGAACCGGTGTTCCCGGAGCGATGTGAAATAAAATTTCAAGGCCGCTTTCCTGGGCCTTAATGGAAACCATGTTGCTTAGATTAGTTAAGACTTGTTCAAAATTGAATGGGATGGATTCCAGTTCCATCTTGCCGGCTTCAATTTTTGAAAAATCCAGAATACCGTTGGTGATACCCAGCAATAATTTAGCAGACTGATGAACCATCTGGATATAATTACGCTGCCGGGTATCCAGTTCGGTTCCCAGACAAAGGTGGGACATACCGATAATGGCATTCATGGGGGTGCGGATTTCGTGACTCATGTTGGCAAGAAAAGAGCTCTTTGCCTGGCTTGCTTCTTCGGCAATCCTGCGGGATGTGACAAGCTCACTGATATCCTGAAGATTGACGACCATTCCATTGTAAGTCTTTGTGTCATCCATAATCGCCGAAGCCGAGATTCGAATCTCTTTTTTCTTACCCTCTTTCGTATTCCTTACCGTTTCCATCCCATAACAGATTTCCCCTTGCATGACTTTTTTAAAAACCTGCCTGGTATTTTCAATCGCTTCTTCAGGAACAAAATCAATTTTCGCTCCAAGAAATTCTCCAGGCGTCCATCCAAAAATTTTTTCAAAAGCCGGATTAATATATTCCGCCTCTTCGTTCTTATCATAAACAATCATGGGCTCTGCACTGGTTTCCATGACCGTATACAGCTTTTTTTCACTGCGGGCCAGATCCCTTTCAGCCTTTTTTATATGTGAAATATCTGTAAATGCTCCAAGCAGAATATTCTCATTATTCAAATTGATTTGAATAACACTTTTCATTACGGGAATTTTGTTGCCCTTTTTATCGATGATGGTCCTTTCTGACGAGTCTACCGCCTGCCCCATATCAAGGATCGGGCAGTTGTGTTCCTCAGCAGCACAAATAAAATCGTGGCACACCCTCCCGACCAGGTCCTCTTCTTTGTCAAATCCCATCATTGAAAGGGCAGCATTATTCGCACTGCGGATAATTTTATCTCGACCGACCAAAATGACACCAAAAGGCATTAACTTCAGTATTTTCTGTGTTTTTATATGCGCTTGATCTGTTTCTGCTTTTGATTTTTTTAACAACTCAGCAGTCCTTCGATTCCGTTTGTTCAGGAGGGCAAAGATAAACGCGGCCCCCCCCACAACTGCAACGAAAACGCAAATCAAAATAATAATATACCAATATTTTAAAAAAACCTGTGTCGGTGTAAATTTTCCATAATCCTCGTAAGGAG
>Ga0193962_1001703_pt1 | contig 10103 bp, 9 predicted proteins | sample FB_5_MG_FD_140335 | JGI IMG/M metagenome (GOLD analysis project Ga0193962, IMG submission 140335) | Microbial mat bacterial communities from the Broadkill River, Lewes, Delaware, United States - FB_5_MG | ecosystem: Environmental > Aquatic > Freshwater > River > Microbial mats | place: USA...
AAAAAAAAGGCTTTGCATGGGAAAGTGCAAAGCCTGTGTTCAAATTTATTTTAATGTATAGGATACCAAATAAATGTATTTAGTAGTAGGAGGATTTAATATAAATATCCTATGAATTAATTCTAACAATTAATTTGTTAATTAATTGTTAAATCAAGATATAATTTATCCTATTTGTTACTTTTCTTAACTATTTAATTAACATCATTCTTGAATATAAGCCAGCTGTTGTTGTATATCCTACTTCACTAAAATTCAAATTTTTATCTTTATCATACATAAGTGTTGTTGGAAAAGCTTTGATATTAAACTTTTGTGAATAATATCCATCTTCATCATTTACCACTTTAAAAGTAAGTTTGTGTTCAGCTAAATACTCTTTAATCTCCTCTTTTGTTCCTGATTGAACTGCTATTGTTATAACTTCATAATCATTTGAAATTTTTTCAATATTAGAAGCTTCTAGTTTACATGTAGGACACCAAGTAGCCCAAAAATGTACAAGTACGGGTTTATCATTTGGTACTGAATAAAGTGAATCATCAAGAAGTTTAAAACTTTGGATTGTTAGTTTTTCTTTGTTTAAATCAAGTGAGTTATAGTAACTTATTGCATTCATTGCAATTGCAAGCATTACAACGAAAATCAAACCCTCTTTTAAATATTTTTTTATTTTATCTTTCATTTCTTGCCTTATATTAAATGGAAAAAGTATTATATTTTAGTTTTGTTAGAAGATTGTTAAGAGTTGGGAATAAAGTACTATTATGGTATTATTTAAGACTTTTATATATCGATTTTATCGAAAATTATTAGTTTTTAGCTTGTATAAAGAGAGGAAATAAATGCGTTTAATTATGTTCGATATGGATGGAACGCTAATAGATAGTGGTTTCGCAATTACAAATACAATAAATTATGTAAGATTTAATCTAGGATTTGAAAAATTAGAAAAAAATTATATTTTAGAAAAAGTAAATGACCCTAGTATAAATGCAGCAGAGTTTTTTTATGGAACAAAAGAGTTCACACCCCAACAAACAAAACTTTTTGAAGAGTATTATAATAAACATTGTTTAAGTGATTTGGTAGTTTATGATGGAATTGCTAAATTAATAGATGATTTAAAAAATGACTTTACACTAGCAGTTGCAACAAATGCAAATTCGCAATATGCTCATAAAATGCTAAATCATGTGGGATTAGGACATCATTTTAAAACTATTTTAGGATATGACAGTGTTTCAAAACCAAAACCACATCCTGAAATGGTAAATAAAATTTTAGATATTCACAAAATTTCAAATATAAATGCTCAATTAATAGGTGATTCACATAAAGATATAATGGCTGCGACAAAAGCAGGTGTTGATTCTGTTTTAGTAAATTGGGGATTTTCAAATCATGAAAAAGATGCTATTGAAACAGTTCAAGAACTAGAACAAAAAATCATGACAAAATTTAAATAGGTTTTATAATGTTTGAAAAAATCAAGAAATTGTTTAAAAAAGAAAGATTCCCTTGTATTGTTTGGGATGGTAAAATCATAAAATATTTGGATTTAACTCAAAAACAAATAGATGAAATGAACAACCAAGAGAAATACAAAGGCTGGAGTGTTACAAAAAAAGAGGATTGCTAAATCCTACTTTTTTGTATAATCAATAATTTTATAAGTTCCCTCTTTTAAATCATCAACTGTAAATCCATCAAAACTAACTCTATGAAGAGAAAGAACCCTATTTCCAACAGCTCCAAACATTCTTTTTACTTGGTGATATTTTCCTTCACAAATTTCTAGTCTTACATGTGTTGGACTTAGAACTTCAAGTTTTGCTGGTAATAATGGTTTTGTTTCACCATTTAGCATAAGTTCACCACTTGCAAAAATCTGCGCTTCATCACCTTTTAAAGGAACAGCTAGTATTGCTTCATAAACTTTTAATATATCACTTTTTGGACTTGATAATTTATGATTTAAAGCTCCATCATCACTTAGAAGAATAGCTCCTGTTGTATCAATATCCAATCTTCCTATTGTTGAAATTTTTGGATTTCTTCTATTCCATCTTGAAGGAATTAATGCATATATTAAGCTTCCTGCATCATTATGAGAGCAAATAAAACCTGATGGTTTATTTAGTAGTATTGTTATGTTTTCTGGGTCTAATGGCTCTTCATTTACAGTTATATCATCATGATATGCTTTTATTGAAGGATCAAAAACTCTTTTTTCTTTTACACAAAGCTCAAAAATCCTAAGAAATTTTTTTGCCTCACTTCTAGTACAATATCCCAAGCTAGATAAGTGTGCATCTATTCTTTTGTGGCTGTTTGTCATATATTTTTATCTCTTTGTATTAAATTGTGCTGGATATTAACATTTTTTTCAATAAAATACAAATATGAAACTACTTGATAAAAAATATGGCGTCTATTTATTAGATAATGACAACTTTGATTTTCCAACACTTAATATGATGAAAGATGATCTAGTGGCTGTTGGTGGTGACTTTCATCCCCAAAGACTTCTTAATGCTTATGAAAATGGAATCTTTCCTTGGTATATAGATGAATACAATTATATACACTGGTTTAGTCCACAAAAAAGAATGGTTTTAAAACCACAAGATATGAAAGTATCAAAAAGCTTAAAGAAATCTATAACAAACAAAGGTTTTGTAATAAAATCAAATGAAAACTTTGAAGCTGTTATAAAGTCTTGTGCAAATATAAAAAGAAAACATGAAGACAGTACTTGGATAAGTGATGAGTTTATAAAAGCTTATACAAACCTATTTGAACTGGATATTGCATCTAGTATTGAATGTTATTTAAATGATGAGTTAGTTGGTGGATTGTATGGAGTTTTAATAGGAGATGTATTTTGTGGTGAGAGCATGTTTGCAAAAACAAGCGATGCTTCAAAAGTGGCTTTTTATCACCTTTGTCAACAAGCAGAAAAAAATGGCATAAGACTTATAGACTGTCAAGTATATAACAAACATTTAGAAAGTTTAGGTGCAAAGGAAATAAGTAGGAAAGAATATTTTAAAGTTCTTGGAATCAAATAATAGTCTTTTATTTTATACAATTTTGTAATTACTTAAATCTTCTTGTTCAATAGTGATTTTATGACTTTTTATAAACTCTATTAATTTTTGTAAATTTTTATCTTCTTTAGAAGTTATATTTAAATACTTTGTTTGATTTGAATAATCAAGCATATAATTCTTTTTTTTGATAATTTCATATATATTATCAGGAATTAAAAATGAGTGAGATTTAGCCTTTTTTAATTTAGGTACTATTGTATTTAGATAAATATTTATACCTGCTAAATCAAAATCTCCAAAATGAATATATTCTCCGCTAAAAGATTCAAGCCATTTATATTGATAAGTTGTTTTGTATTCACTTATACATAAAAACAGATACTTTTTATCATTTTCAAATAGGTGTTTATAGTTATTTATATACCATAGAACTTGAGGATTTTCAACTCCAACTACAATCACATCATCATCTAATTGTAGTTTTGAAGTATAATGCAAAAATAAGCCAGAACCATCTAATGCATAGAAATATTGTTTTTTGTCATTATAGTTAATTTCTAATTTATCAAAAACGCTTATCATCAAACCATTAAAACTTTTTGATTCGACTCTTTTTGTATGGGAATAATTATCTGCAATTTCATCACGACTTTTAGGTTCGTTTTTTTCTTCAATAAAATAATCTAAATCTTCAATACAATTTACATTGTAACCATTTGATTTGACTATCCCAAAAAGCGCTTCAGCATCATTTAGATATATTAAAGCAGGTTTTCCACTCACATAAACGCAATTGCATCCTATAAACTCTTCTAAAAGTTTTTTAGAACTAAAAAGATTTTTTGCTATATATTTATCTTCTAATAAAGTTTTTATAGTTTGGAAATTCTTTTTAGTGATATTTATTGCCATTACCAATCTTCCATTGCGTTTCTAGCATCGATTAAATTAAGCTCCACATGATTTGAACTTTCTCTTGTTCCCATATAAATTCGGGGATATGCTTCAATAATATCATCATCATTAGCAGCCGTTCCATTTATAAATACAAACTCTAGATGTTTTGCATATTTCATTAACTCTGTAAAATAATCTGCTGATATTTGACCTATTTCATCAATAATACAATGATATTTTATATCTTCACTATTTGTAAATTTATTAGCAACCATACGAAGTAAAGTTATATAAATAATAGCTTTTATCATAATAGATGTTCCATTACTTCCTACACTATCAAGGGTGGCAATTCCTTTTGTAACTTGAGCATTTTCACTAACATCAAAGGTTAAAGTACTAATATCAGCTACTGTAATGCTTTTTTTGAATGTTTTATCAAGAACAATTTGTAAATCATGAGCTATTCTTACCAACTCATTTTTTACTTGCTCTGATCTTTGACTATTTTCATATCCAATCAACATATTAGCACTTAACATATCGCCAATACTTTCAATACTAGTTACTATTTCATCTCTTCCTGTATCTTTGAAATTCAATCTAATATAATCAATAACTGTAATGTTTCTTATACCATTATCAATTGTTCTATTTATTTTATTTACATCTTTTACAATACTATTAAAAGTTCCTTTGATATGTGATATCTTACTTACAGCATCATTTATAGCTTCTATTAGCCTGTGTAATTGTAAACTTGTACCTTCTATATCAAACTTAGTTTTAATAAAATCTGCATAGGATTTTGCTATTAAAATATATTGCTCAATATTGTCTTCAAAGCTGTTTATATCGGATTTTGTTTTTAGTTTCATCATATTATCATAGGGAATACCATCTATTATTTTTCCAGTTTCAAGTATGATTGTTTTTTCTCTATCCCTTTGTTGATTTTCAAGAGTTTTAAATCTTTCAAGAATATTGATATTTTTTTTACTATTAAGTAATAGTTTTATTTCATCATCACTATAAGCTTCATAGGTTTTATTTGCATTTACATCAGAAATTTCAAGTTCAAAAATTTTAAATGATTTTTCATACTCTTTCCAAATATAAATAGTTTTTCCTATTTCATTTAGTTTTTCTTCAAGAACAGAAAGTTCTTTTTCAAAGTAATCTCTATGTTTATCTCTTTGTTGAACTACTTCATCGTGTTGTTCATTTAAAAAAGGAATTTTATTGTAGTTTGGTAATACTTCATTATTGTATGTTAATACTAATGATCTATTATCATTTATATTTTTAATTGATTTTTCCAGCTGTTTAATAGTTCTTTGAAATGATTCAAGTTCATCTGTATCAATGTTTTCTTTCTTTTTGATTTCATTGTATATAGCATGAATTTCTTTATCTGAATCTTCTATTTGTTGGGCATATTTCTTATTTATTCCATTTATACTTTGCTTGCAAATATCTAATTCACTATTTAATCTAAGTTCATGTTCTTTGTATTTTTTAATAACTTTTGCAATAAAACTTGCTTTATTTTCTTTGATATTTGCTAAATACTCTTTTAATGAAGCTAATTGCTCTTTATCTTTTTTAAGCTGCTCTTTTTTATCAAGTATTGTTTTATCAAGCTCTTCTTTTAATCTTACAATTTCATCTTCAAGTCTTTTTCTTTCATTAGATATTTTTATCTCATTATCTTTGATTTTTGGAGTTAATTCATAAATTGCTCTTGATTTTTCTTGTATTAATTTTTGATATTTATTTGAATCAACTTTTAAACTTTCTTGAAGATTCTTAAACCTTAAGTTATGTCCTGCTACTAAACTGTTTAATTGGTTTTGAAAAGATGCTTTGTTATTTTCAAGTGTTTCTAAATCATATTTTACTGCAAGGGATTCTATATCTCCATCAATTTTTAGACCATAAAATGTATCATTACTACTTTCAAGTGAGAATCTTAGATTTGACTCCTTAAACAGTACTTCATCACTTGCAAGAGCAAGAATTTTTCTTCTGTTTGGAACTTCATTTTTATTTAAAAATCCAAATAAATTGTTTTTACCAATATCTAATTTTGTATTTACTATTTCAATCTTTGATTTAATTTCATCTTTATTTTTAGTATATACATTTAATTCATTTTGAATTTTTGTATTAATTTCTTTTAATTTACTCTCTTTTTGATTTTCAATTTCTTTTTGCTCATTTTTTAATACTAAAACTTGTGATTCAATAGTATTTTTTAAAGCAGATAGTCTTTCTATTTCATCTTTAAATTTTTTTGTACTATTGTTTTCTAATACTTGTTTTGGCAGATATGAAAGTGCTGTTTCATCTTGAGATATTTTTTTATCCAAACTTGCATATTCAAAACTTTTATCTTCTAATTCTTTATCAAAAGATAATATTCCTTGTTCTATTTCAATCTCTTTATCTTTTGATACTTGTAAAACTTCAGTAGTTAAATTATCTTTTTTAGAATCTAGCTCTTTTTTTTCATTATCTTTTTTTTCATTTATTAAGGCATTAGCTTTTTGTTTTTGGATTTTTTCTTTTGCTTCTAGCTCTTCAATACTACTAGAAATAGCATTTACTTTAATATTTAATTCATTTAAACTTTTTTCATAATCATTTTGTCTATTTTGTTCTACTATTAAATTTTCTATTCTATATTGCTGATGAAAATCACTATATCTTTTTTCATGGGTTTTAATTTCTATATTTAAATCTGAAATTTGAGTATTATAATTTGTAGATTTAAATTTCCACTCTTTTAAAAGATCATCTTTTTTATCACTATTTATTTTTTGTTGCGCTAATAAATTAAGATGATTATCACTTATAACTGTTTTTATTCTATCTTTATTATAAGAAATTGTTTCAAGCTCAAAGGTGATATTTTCTATCTCATCACACAATGCTTTGTAAGAAATAATCGTATCATCAAGTTTTAATATTCGCTCTCTTCTATCTTTTATTAATTCAAAATGAGCCACGTTTTTTAAGGCTTCTGCTAATTTACTTTTGAAATCCAAGATATCCAAAGAGTACTCTTTTTCTCCAATTAGTGAAATAAGCATATCTTTGATACCTTTATCTCTAACAGATGAATTTGAATAGATATTAAAAAGGTATTTACCAAAGATATTTGCCGATTCTTCACTATCATAAAAAGAAAAGTCTAGTTCTGGTTTATCTTTATTAGGAAGCATTCTATAGCTTTTTTTACACATCATTTTTCTAAAAGTGGCTACCGTTTCACTTTTGTAATAAACCAAAGATTTTTTTGCACAATTTGCTAAAATCTCTTTTAGACTCAAACACCTTTTATCAGAATCAAGGTATAAAGTACTTATATCTTCTTCGTAATTATGAATATTTACAAATGTATGTTTTACTTTTCCCTCATCTTTACTCAAAATAAGAGCATTTCTTCCAATACTGTTTTCATATATATAAATCAAGTGAGCATAAATACCTTTTAAATGCCAATCATAAAAACTAAGCTCTTTTTCAAGTGGTCTAGTTTTAGATTTATCCATAGTATAAAAGTAACAAATAGCACTCATAACAGTAGTTTTTCCAACACCTGAACTACCAAGTAAAAGTGTAAAATCATCGATTATTACCCTTTCATTAGGAAAATGTCCACTATTTATAAATCTTATTTCTTTTAATCCAAGCTTATTATAATTCATACTCTATTTCCTCTATCATGTCTTCAATAAATTTAAATGATCGAAGAATTAGAAACTCCTCTTCTTTGTTTCCCATACTTTGTGCAAAGCCATCATTTTTTAGTCTTAGAATAATTGAATCAATAGCTTCACGATTGGTTGAACGCTTTTTTAAAAAGTTCATTTTATCAACCATGGTTTTTAACTCAATATCACCATTTAATCTACTTTCAATATCACTTGCACTATATGGACCACCATCTGATGAGCTAATATTTGTATTTAATAGTTTTAAAAATCTGTATATATCTATATAGTCAATGTAAGCATTTATATAAGCTTTAGGAATAGTTTCATAGCCTTCAATTATAAAGTAAAAATAGCCCTTTTGGGATACCAAGGAATAACCAATAATACTAAAGTAAGTTTTCACTTCTTGTTTATATTGTGATATAAAATTATATGCATCTTTAATTTTATAATCAGTACTATTTTCATTAATAAATCTACCATTTACTCTACAATCTTCAATCACTTGAAAGATCTCTTTATAATCTTCTAATTGTAATAAATTCAAATTATCCTCTTTTTGTAATAAATGGCAATTCTATGCCTTTGTGTTCAATAGTTATAGCTTTATCGATTTTCAGAAACTTATTATATTGAAGTGTTAATCTAATAAAAATAGATAAAAATTGCTTCTTATCTAAATCTTTTTGCTTCAAAAATGTTGCCAAATCTCTATCTTGTTTTATAAAACTACTATAAACTTTTTTAGTACCTAATATCATTTTTTGTTGAGGCACTTTATTTTGATCAAGTTTTATTGACTCAGGTCGTATCTCTTCTTTTTTTATCTCTTGATTAACTGAAACTTTTTTCTCTTTTGCAAGATTAACAATTGCATCAATTAATTCAAGGTCATTCATATATTGGGGTTTGACATTAATAGGTTCTGCAATACTTTTTAATCTAATTAATACAGACTCTATATTGCTTTTTTCAAATAATTCACCATTAACTTTCAATTTATACAAGTGATTTAATTTTTCAATCTTTTTAGCCTCTTTTTCAATATGCATAAGATATTTTGAAAGCTCATTTAATGTTTTACTTATATTTTCTCTAACATCGTGTATATGGTGTGCTAATAAATTTATATGAAAAGAAATAGATTCATTTGAAAGTTCATCTACAAAATATGATTTATACTCTATTAAAAACTTATCGGTATTTGTAACAGCTTCTGATAATGCGGTTAAATCAGCTTTACAATCATATAAATTTGCTTTTTTAACTTCGAAGTTTACTTCAGCTTTAAACTTCATCTCTTTTTCATTTAAAGATTCTATAGCTCGATAGATAATTTTTTTGATATTTCTAAAAGAAGAGTTTATTCTTTTTATCTCACTTGAATAATCATTATTATCTTTTTTTTTGATATTAATATCTCTAATTAGCTTTTTGATGATTTTTTGTTTATCTTCAATATCTTTGATATTTACATCTGTATAAGTTTGTAAATGAGCATTATAATCATCACTTAATAACAAAGAATAAGAATACTCATCATAATCAAAAACATTAAAATCAATTAACTTTTCAATGGCTTTTGTTAAATCTTTATTATTAGTAGAATTATAATATGGAATATTATCCATATATTCGATACTACCTTTGAAGTGAGCATCAATAATTGCTTCTTTTGCATCATTTTGTGCTTTAATAAACTCTTTTGGATTGATATTTGTTGTCATACATACTCACTAATTAAACTTATTTTGCTCATCTTTTGATAGAAAAGTCCATGCTACAATTCTACTAATTTTTTGACCGTGAGCCATTTCAATTGTTTTTACATCAACTGCTTTTATATCTTTTAGAGATTTATATATAAAAGGTAGATTCTCTTTTTTTGATACAAGTGTTGTAAACCATAAACAATTTTTTGAAAACTCTAAACTCTCTTTTATCATATTTTTTATAAAAGTGATTTCTCCACCTTCACACCAAAGTTCATTGTTTTTACCACCAAAATTTAAAGCACTCTTTGCAGTAGTTTGTTTTGTAAGATTTTGAACTTTTCTTTTATTTCCCAAAAGTGCTTCATTTAGTGATTTATGAAAAGGAGGATTACATAGTGTAAAGTGATACTTATCCTCACTTGAAATAATACCTTTGAAAATATTTTTAGGATTTTCTTGCACTTTAACTTTGATATTATTTTTTAAAGACTCATTTGAATTTATGATATTTTCAAGTGATTGAATAGAAGTATCATCTATTTCACTTCCTACAAACTGCCAAGAATAAACACTAACACCAATAATGGGATAAATACAATTAGCACCAACCCCTATATCTAAGCCTTTTATACTATTTCCTTTTGGAATTTTTCCACCATTTGAACTTGCTAATAAATCAGCAATATGATGAATATAATCAGCTCGACCAGGAA
>Ga0193962_1001704_pt1 | contig 10100 bp, 9 predicted proteins | sample FB_5_MG_FD_140335 | JGI IMG/M metagenome (GOLD analysis project Ga0193962, IMG submission 140335) | Microbial mat bacterial communities from the Broadkill River, Lewes, Delaware, United States - FB_5_MG | ecosystem: Environmental > Aquatic > Freshwater > River > Microbial mats | place: USA...
ATTGAATAACTAAAACTGCTTATTATCATCATGATTTTCATAAAATGGCAAATAATTGAAAAAAATTAAACAATCTTTACTAGAGCTATTGAATTGTTTACTATATTTTGATATAATACAGACATTGAATTGTGCAGAATATAGAATTTGGAGAGTATAATGGAGAAAGAAAAGAAAATATCTAATGCCGTAGTTAGAAGATTACCTAAATATTATAGATACTTAGGGGACATGTTAAAAAATAAAATTATAAAGACATCATCGAAAGAACTTAGTGAAATGACTGGTTTTTCAGCTTCTCAGATAAGACAAGATTTAAACAATTTTGGAGGATTTGGACAACAAGGTTTTGGTTATGATGTTAAAAACTTATGCGAAGAAATAGGTAAAATTATTGGAACAGACAAAAAATATAATATCATAATAGTAGGCGCAGGAAACATAGGACAAGCTATAGCTAATTACACTGGATTTTATGAAAATGGTTATGAAGTTAGAGCTATTTTTGATAAGAATCCTAAAATGATAGGATTGTCTATCAAAAATAATGTGATAGTGGATGTAGATGATATGGATGAATATCTTGCAAACAATGAAATTGATATGGCTGTAATATGTACACCAAAAATGGTCTGTCAAAATATAGCCGATAGATTAGTTGCTAATGGAATAAAAGGAATTTGGAATTTTGCACCAACAGATATTAATGTACCTAAAGATGTTGCTTTAGAAAACGTGCATTTAAATGAAAGTTTATTCTCGTTAACTTACTATTATAATCAAAACTTGAATAATACAGATGAAAATTAATTTTATATTCTAGAATAGCTCTTTTAAGGGCTATTTTTATTTTACCCAATTATAAACATATTGATATGTTAAGAAAATGTAATACTAAAATTTAAAAATACTGAAGAAGAAGAGAAATAGATAATTCTTATATAATTATGAGTAAAGTGTTTCACAACTTTCTAAATATTACGATTTCTTAACAATACATTTGATAATAATGCTTGAAAAGAATTTCTACTTTGCTATAATAAGCTTGTAAATGCGGAAAACGCTAAATTAATTATGGAGGTTGTTTAATGAACGCTTATATTGAGAGAGTAATTGAACAAGTAAAACAAAGAAACTCAGGAGAACCTGAATTTATTCAAACTGTAGAAGAAGTATTAAATTCTTTAGCACCTGCTATAGAAGCTCATCCAGAGTATGAAGCTGCTGGTCTATTAGAAAGATTAGTTGAGCCTGAAAGACAAATCGCTTTCAGATGTACTTGGGTAGATGACAATGGTAAAGTACAAGTAAACAGAGGTTGGAGAGTACAATTTAACTCAGCTATTGGACCTTACAAAGGTGGATTAAGATTCGCTAAAAATGTTTATGTTGGAGTTGTAAAATTCTTAGGATTTGAGCAAATCTTTAAAAACTCTTTAACTGGTTTACCTATCGGTGGTGGTAAAGGTGGATCTGATTTCGATCCAACTGGTAAATCTGATGCAGAAATAATGAGATTCTGTCAAGCTTTCATGAGTGAATTATATAGACATATTGGACCAAATATTGACGTTCCAGCTGGTGACATGGGTGTTGGCGGAAGAGAAATTGGTTACTTATTCGGACAATATAAAAGATTAAGAGGAGCATACGAAAACGGAGTTTTAACTGGTAAAGGATTCTCTTACGGTGGATCTAGAATCAGACCTGAAGCTACAGGATTTGGTGCTATCTATTACTTAAACGAAGTATTAGAACATGAAAAAGATACTATCAAAGGTAAAGCAATAGCAATATCAGGATTCGGAAACGTTGCTTGGGGTGTTTGTACTAAAGCTGCTGAATTAGGAGCTAAAGTTGTTACATTATCAGGTCCAGACGGATATATTTATGATCCAGAAGGTATCGTAACTGAAGAAAAAATTGCATTCATGTTAGAGATGAGAGCTTCTAATAGAAATAAAGTTAAAGATTACGCTGACAAATTTGGTGTTGAATTCTTCGCTGGTCAAAAACCTTGGGGAAGAAAAGTTGACATCTGTATGCCATGTGCATTCCAAAACGAAATTAGAATGGAAGAAGCAGAGCAAATATTAAACAATGATACTAAATATTTCATCGAAGTTGCTAATATGCCAACTACAAATGAAGCTTTAGCATTCTTAATGAGCAAAGGATTAGTTGTTGCACCTTCAAAAGCTGTAAACGCTGGTGGAGTTGCTTGTTCAGCATTAGAAATGAGCCAAAACTCAGAAAGATTATTCTGGTCTGCTGAAGAAGTTGATGCACAATTACATTCAATTATGAAAAACATCCACAAAGTTTCTAAAGAAGCTGCTGAAGAAGTTGGTATTGGATACAACTTAGTAGCTGGTGCAAACTTAGCTGGATTCAAAAAAGTTGCTGATGCAATGATGGCACAAGGTTTAGTATAATAAACCTATAGCTTTTGATTTTTAGAGCAATTCATTATGAATTGCTCTTTTTTTATAAAAAATTATATTATAAAGATAGTATCTATATATATCGTGGTTGCATTATTGTCAATTTGTGATATAATGTATTTGGTAGTAAAAAATAATTACAAATAAAAATTTAAAGGAGATTAATGTGGAAATTAGAGAATTTTTAGAGAGAAATAAAGAAAACATGATAAAAGATTTGACAGAGTTAGTTTCATATGATTCTGTTTCAATTTATAATCCTGAAGGTGAACATCCATTTGGAGAAGAACCTGCAAAAGTTTTAGATTCAGCACTAGCAATGTTTGATAGAGAAGGTTTAAAATCTGAAAATGTAGATTATTATGCTGGATATGCAGAGTTAGGCGAAGGTGAAAAATTAATTGGTATATTAGCTCATTTAGATATAGTTCCTTGTGGAACTGGTTGGACTTCAGATCCATTAAAATTAACACTTAGAGATGGAAAATTGTTTGGCCGTGGTTCTATGGATGATAAAGGACCTGCAATTTGTGGTTTATATACATTGAAATATTTAAAAGAAGAAGGAATAGATTTAAACGGAAAAAGAGTAAGACTAATTGTTGGTTGTAACGAAGAATCAGGTTCAAAAGGATTAGCTTATTATGTAAATAAAGAAGGTCATATAGATTATGGATTTACTCCAGACGGTTCTTTCCCAGGAATATATGGAGAAAAAGGTGGAGTAAACGCATTGTTTGCTAGTAAAAACACAAAAATTATAGACGCTAAAGGTGGATTAGTTCCAAATGCAGTTTGTAGTGAAGTGTATTTCAAATTACCTAAAGATTCAGTAGATGAAACAAAATTAAAAGAGTATTTTGACGCTAATAAAATCAGATTTGAATTTAATAGAGGAGATTTTGATGAACTTACTACTTTTGGTACAGCTGCACATGCATCTACACCAGCATTAGGAGTTAACGCTATTTCTCATTCATTTAGAGCTTTTGAAGCAGCAGGATTTCAAGATGATTTTGTAACATATTATAATGAATACATCAATATAAACACTGATGGAGCACCTATTGATTGTAAATTAGAAGATGAGTATGGTGATTTAACATTCAACAACGGTATGATATATATGAAAGATGGTCATGTTGAAGGAACTATAGATGTTCGTGTACCAGTTACAATTGATACAAAAATTGTTACTGATAAAATCAGCGAAAAAATGAATGATAATAATGGAAGTATATTAGAAGTATCAGGTGGAAAACCACTATTCTTTGATCCTAAATCACCAATGATTGCTGCACTTGTAAAAGCTTATGCAGAAGTTACTGGAGATACTGAAAACAAACCAATGGTAATAGGTGGAGGTACTTATTCAAAAGGTATCAATAACTGTATAGCATTTGGTGGAGAGTATCCAGGAGAAGATAATCATATCCATGATGTAGACGAATATATCGGTTATGATAGATTCTTTGAACAAACAGAAATATATATTAAAGCTGTAATGAATTTATTACAATTAGATTAATTTCTATTTTAATTGAAAGTATTTGATGATATGACTTGAAAGTAATATGATTTGAAAGACATATGATTTGAAAATAGTATCACTTAAAAATGCAAGGGCTGAATATCAGCACTTGCATTTTTTTATATAGATATTAAGATCCTGTAGATGTGTAATGCTTTAGTCCTATTTTCCATAAAAGGTAACATGGAATCAGAAAGAATACAGTTCCTATAGGTAATATAGCATATAGACTGTTTTGACTTCTTCCTACTAAATATAAGAAAGGATAGTATTGAAATAGTGTGTATGGAATAAAATATGTAAAAATCTTAACCATTGTTTTTCCATATATAGATATAGGATATTTACCAAATTCTAAAGCTCCGTTTGTGAATATGTTAATAAATTCCAATCCTTCTAAAGTATAAAAACACAAGGAAGCGTATATGATGTAAATTCCCGAAAAAATTATAGTTCCACCAGCTATCATTAGTAGTAAAGTCGTAATTTTATCGGCTGTCCATATAATTTCACTTGTAGGTATAGCATATGCTAAAATTATAATGGCTTGAATTAGTTTTCCTAATCTGGAAAAATCAATTTTAGAAGTCATAATTTGAAATATAATGTTTTTTGGTCTTATAAGCATTCTATCAAATTCACCGTTAGCAATAATTTTTTCAAATTGATCAAATCCTCTCATAAAACATTCTGCTATAGAATATGAAAACATCATAGTTGCAAAAACAATAATAACTTCATTAAAAGTGTAATCAGCGACTTTATGAAATCTGGTCATCATAAAATATAAGGCCAAGTATGATGAAAATGCACCTATAAATTGTCCAAATAAAGTTAGGAAAAATGAAAACTTGTATTGCATCTGACCTTTTAAATGCATGGAGAAAAATTTTAAATATAAATTCATACTAACCCCCTTGTACTATAACCTTTTTCAAGGATTTTTTTAACCATAATCGTCCAATTAAAATTGAAATAAACAACCATATAAATTGTAGTGCTAAACCTTTATACATAGCTACTCCAGTAATATGTCCCACATAAATTCTAAAAGGAATATTTTGAATAGCTGCAAAAGGAGTTAGGTTTATGAATGTTTGTATATTATTTGGAAAGAAAGGAAGTGGTATTATTGCACCTGACAAAAATTCAGCAAAAAATAAAAATACCATTCTGACACCCATATTGTTTACAGTGTAAAACGTGGAAATGCATACTAGCATGCTGAGAGCAATAAGTATAGATGTACCAAGAAAAATAGTAAGTATAGTTAAGAGTAGTGCTTCTAAAGATGGTGGTGGTGCTAAGTTGTACGGATAGGGTAGAAAAATAGCTACTATTATTATAGGTAGACATCTTAAAACTGCTTTTGCAAGTCTGTTAGCGTAATTTTTTGTAAACCACATATTATATATATCTATAGGTCTAACTAGTTCATAGGCTATATTTCCAGTTGATATAGATTCTAAAACATCTGTATCAAAATACCAAGTCATAAAAAGTGCTAGGAAAGCTTGTTGCATCCAGATATAAGAAGCTAACTGATTAAAAGTCATTGGAAATGAGCTAGCGTCTGTTTTATAAAAGGCTGAAAAAAGAAGTATAGTCATAATTCCCCATGCAAACTGCGTGATTATACCTGTTACAGCTGCAGCTCTATATTGTAAACTGTTTACAAATCTTATATTAAAAAACGATAAATATTTTTTCATATTCACCTCTTTCTATATTTGAAATTCTTTGTATAATGAAACAACCAACTCTTCAGCAGAAGTTCCAGCAACAGAAATATCAGTTAAGTTCAATTTGCTAGATATGAGTTTTATCATATCTGATACGGCTAATATATCAGTGTTTACAGAAATTTCAGCATGCCCATTTATATTAGAAACAAGAGATAATCCTTCTATGCATTTTATTTCAGATATTTGTCCATCTTTGAAATCAAGTACTACTTTTTTTATAGGGGATTTTTTTTTCTTTAGTTCATTTAAAGAACCATCTAAAAGAATTTTTCCGTTTCCTATGAGCAAAATTCTTTCAGTCAAGGCTTCTATATCTTGCATATCATGAGTAGTAAGAATAACAGTAGTTTTCTTTTCTTTGTTGATTTTTTTTATAAATTCTCTTACAGCTATTTTAGATACTGCATCTAAACCTATAGTTGGTTCATCTAGAAGAAGAATTTTAGGATCATGAATAAGTGATGCAGCTATTTCGCATCGCATTCTTTGTCCTAAAGAAAGCATTCTTGCAGGTGTTTTAATAACTTCTTCAATATTTAGAAGAGAAACTAATTCATCCAAATTTTTTTTATAAGTTTTGTTATCAATAGAATAGATATCTTTTAGTAACTCGAAAGAATCATTGATAGGAACATCCCACCATAATTGGCTTCTTTGACCAAAAACGACACCGATATTTTCAACATGTTCTTTTCTATCTTTCCAAGGTGTGAGTCCATTGATAATGCATTGACCAGAATCAGGGGTTAATATTCCACTGATAACTTTTATAGTACTGCTTTTTCCAGCTCCATTAGGACCAATATATCCTACCATTTCGCCTTCTTTAATATTAAAAGAAATATCATCTAATGCATTAATTTTAGTGTATTCTCTTTTAAATAGTGCTTTTACAGCATTGCTGAGTCCTGATTCTCTTTTTGCAATTTTGTAAGTTTTTTTAATATTTTTTAATTCTATCATAACATCCCTCCAATCGGATGACTAGTATATCATAAATTTTTATCAATGACAACAACATTCTTTAATTAATATGAAATTTATTTGATTAATCTTATAATATAGAGAAAACAGCAAGAAAAATTTCTGTAAAGTGTTTGTTATATGATATTTTTTATGTACTTGTAGGTGGAACTTCCTAGAAATTAAGTGCTTTTATTAGATAGTCAACTTTATTCAAATTAATGGTTGACAAACAATTGCTGTAATGTTATCATATCATAGTCAACCAACCGAGAACAAAGGTTGACTAATAAAAAATTATTGGAGATTGATATGGAAGCAGTAAAAGGAAAGAAAAAAATTTCAATACGTGATATGGTTATGGTAGCATTAATGGCAGCACTTACTTGTATTCTTGCACCTTTATCTATAGCTATAGGACCAGTGCCGATATCATTAACAAATTTAGTAGTATATTTTAGCGTTATTTTGTTAGGAAAAAGATATGGTACATTAAGTTATATTGTTTATTTATTGATAGGATTAGTTGGTTTGCCAGTTTTTTCTAAATTTCAGGGTGGGGTTGCTATTTTAGTAGGACCTACAGGCGGATATATTATAGGATTTATATTTATGGCAATCATAGCAGGTATATTTGTTGAAAGATTTGATGGAAATAGATTTATGTACGCTGTAGGAATGGTTTTAGGAACACTAGTCGTGTATGCCTTTGGAACTGCTTGGTTTTGTTATATAATGGATATGGGTGTTATGAAGGCCTTATCTCTATGTGTATTTCCATTTGTATTAGTAGATTTAGGCAAAATAATTTTGGCCGTTATAATTGCTCCTAATATGAAACGTTTAATAAAAAAAGCAACAAGTAATTAATTTAATATATAGTAAATTTAATCTGTATGTAAAAGAAGTTTTTATATATGTCTAAAATCAAGTTCATTTTAATAATCATTGAATTTATAAATAAACTATGCTATAATGGCATGGCAAATAGAAATAGCTGAAATTACTATATATCTATTAGATAAAAAGTAATAGCAGCTATTGTTTTTTGATTGGAGGAGAAATGGACAAAAATAAATTAGGCAGTATGCCTATAAACAAACTTGTATTAGAAATGTCTATCCCTATAATGATTTCAATGCTTATTCAAGCCTTGTATAATTTAGTGGATAGTTTATTTATAGCACACATGGCTACGAATTCTGAGGCAGCAATAACAGCACTTAGTTTAGCATTTCCTATGCAAAGCATGATAATAGCGGTAACTGTAGGTACAGGAATAGGGTTAAATGCAGTATTATCAAGAACATTTGGTGAGAAAAGATATGATAGAATGAATCTAGTCGCAGGGAATGGGATATTCCTAGGATTAGTAACAGGTCTTGTGTTTTTTATAGCGGGATTAACTGTAGTTAGGCCATATTTTGAAATGCAAACATCAAATCAATTAGTTGTAGAAATGGGCATTGAATATATGACTATAGTCGTATGCTTTGGAGTTGCAAAAGTCTTTCAAATATTTTTAGAGAGAATTCTACAAGCTACAGGTAGACCTAAACTTTCAATGATATCCCAAGCTTCAGCAGCCTTGTTAAACTGTATTTTGGATCCTTTATTTATTTTCGGATTAGATATGGGAATCAGAGGTGCAGCTATAGCAACAATATTAGCTCAAGTTATAGGAGCAATTATATGTTTGATATTAAATATTAGAAAAAATGAAGAAATTACGTTTAAATTTGAATATATTAAACCAGTATCGGGTATAATAAAAGAAATATATAAAATAGGAATTCCTGCAATATTGATTCAAGCAATACAATCAGTTACAGTGTTTTTCATCAATGGTATGTTGTATACAATATCAGAGACATGTGTAACGGCTTATGGATTGTATTTTAAATTGAATGGTATGATTTATATGCCTATTTTTGGTATAAATAATGGTATTATTTCTATTATAGGATACAACTATGGAGCAAATAAACCGGAAAGAATTAAACATACTATGATATATGCACTTAAATTTTCGTGTATAATTTTAGGTATAGGAATGTTAATATTTAATATTATTCCAGATAAAGTAGCTATGATGTTTAAACCATCTGATGAATTATTAGGGATACTTATATCTTGTCTTAGAATTTCATCATTAGCCTATTTATTCTTTGCAGTAAATGTTATTATTCAATCTGGATTGCAAGCTGTAGGAGAAGGAATGACTTCGCTTGTGCTTACTATACTTAGAACCGTTATAATAGTTTTACCAGCAGTGTATCTTTTAGCTAGACTACCGAATGCGGAAAATCTTGTTTGGATAGCAATACCAGCATCAGAAGCTATAACGGCAGTTGTATCAGTTCTTATGTTTAAAAAAATATATAATAATAAAATAGTGAAATCAAAAATTTAGGAGGAAGCATGGAATTAGTGAATTTTGAATTAGGAATATTGGATAAAATACAGGAAATATTTAAAAGTGGGTTTATGGATGGATTTATGCCATTTGTTTCTAAATTAGGGAATGAGGGGATTATTTGGATTGTATTAGCGTTAGTTATGCTTATTATTCCAAAAACAAGAAAAATCGGATTGACAGTTACAGTTGCACTAATAATAGATGTATTATTATGTAATGTTTTCTTAAAACCTTTGATAGGAAGACCAAGACCATTTACTTACAATGATTATAATTTGTTGATTAAAATACCATCGGGATTTTCATTTCCATCTGGCCATACAGCAGTATCTTTTTCAGCAGCATTTGCCTTGCTATTTTCGAAAAGCAAGATATTTGTGCCAGCTTTGATATTGGCGATAATCATAGGATTCTCAAGAATGTATTTATATGTTCATTTTCCTACGGATATACTTGCAGGTATAGTAGTTGGACTGTTTTGCGGTAAAGTCAGTTCAATGATAATTGGAAAAATAGATAGATTTAAAGAATAGATAGATTTATTAATAGAAATATTATTAGAAGTTAATGTTAATTATTATAAGCAATTTCCAAATTATGGGAATTGCTTATTTATTTATAAAAATATTAAATATAAATAATAGATATCCTTGTAAAATAATATGTATAAATGTATAATATTACTGTGATTTGAAATTTATTATCGATAAGAGAGGTAAGACATGAAAAATTCAGAAATTATTAAAATGATAGAAAAATATGAGGATTTTGCAAGAGACTTTAGGAGAGATTTACACACTTTTCCTGAAATAGGGTGGCATGAATTTAGAACAAGTTCTAAAATAGCTGAAGTTCTAGCAGAAAACAATATACCATTTTTGATAGGAGAAGAACATCTAGATAAAAATTCTGTATTTGGATATCCTAATGAAGATGAAATAGAAGCAAGTATAAAAAGAGCATTAGCCGAAGGTGCTAAAAAAGAATATATAGATAGA
>Ga0193962_1001707_pt1 | contig 10094 bp, 9 predicted proteins | sample FB_5_MG_FD_140335 | JGI IMG/M metagenome (GOLD analysis project Ga0193962, IMG submission 140335) | Microbial mat bacterial communities from the Broadkill River, Lewes, Delaware, United States - FB_5_MG | ecosystem: Environmental > Aquatic > Freshwater > River > Microbial mats | place: USA...
AAGATGATGAAGAAGATGTTTATCTTGAGTTTCCTGATAAGGTGATTGCATTTTTTACTCCTTTGATGAAGAATATAATTAAGAAGAGAATAAATAAGGATAAAGAAAGAGGATTTAATTATCAGAATGATGATTATAATGATTTAGTACAGGAAGCTTATTCTGGTTTATTATATGGTTTATCAAAATATAATCCTGATAAACCTAATACTCCTACAACTTATGTGCATTTTTGGATTGTTAATTATATTCAAAAATTTAGAAATAGAAGAATGAATATAGTTAAGCCTGATTCAGTTTATCATTCGTTAATGATATTTGTGAAGAAACATATTGAAGATGGCTTAAATGTAGATGAGATATTAGAGTTTTTTCCTAAGGCAAATAAAAAAAATGGTGATTGGGTTTATCCACCTGAAGAAGTAAAAATAACTCATTCATCAATTAAAAAATCAACAGTTATAAAACATATAACTTATGCTGTTCAAGGTGGTCAATCAAACACTGTTAATCAAACAGAAGAAAACCAATTTTTTATTGATAGTGTTGCATATAAAAGTAAAAAAGAAAAAATGTCTGTAAATTTAAATGGCTCTGTTAAAAATTTTAGTATTTATGAATTCAAAGATGTTGTTATTCAGATGTTAAGGCAAACAGATAAATATACAGATGATGAAAAAAATTTATTTATAGAATATTTTAGTTTAGGGAAGCCTGTATTTACAACTTTCCCTAATATAATAATTAAAAGTAATGTTGATTTTGAATCTTATAGTTCTAAGAGGAAAAAGATTTCAAAGGGTGTTTATTTTGCTGATAAATATGATATATCTAGAAGTAAAGTAAAGAAAATAATAGAAGGGATTGTTGAAGAAATTCGTCCTGTAATATTAAGTCATTTAGATTAGGAGTCTACTATGGATATTGTAAAAAAGAAAGTTTTTGATTTAAACCAAATTGTTAAAGATGAAGATTATAAAGATGAGATACAGAGACCTAATGATGACTCATTGAATGATCTTAAGTTTGATAAAGAAAATATGCAGAAAGCTATAGATGCTTACATGGATAAAGGAAATCCACTAGATGGCTCTTTTTATGCTTGGGTGTATGATATTTCTAGCAGGGATAGCAGTTATAGTAATTCTAAGAATCAAATACCATTTGCTGAAATAATAACACTTTCAATAGATGAAGATGAAAATGCTGTTTATGCAGAATTGCAAGGAGTTGACTCTAGATTTTATGAGTTTGGTGATGATGATGGAGTTTATACTTTATCTATGGAAACTAAAAATGATTACAAGAATGGAGTTGTCATAATTAAAACTATTAATGGGGTAATTCTTTATCAGAACTCAGCAGGAAAACCTATAGTTAAAGGTAGCCAAGTTTTAATGATAACCAGAGCTCATAATATGCCAGGTTCATCAGCAGGAAAAGGAGCAAGATTTAAATTTGTTCAAGATGTTAAAATTGATGAAAATGGAAGTAAATCTTATCTTGTTGAAGATAGATGGTTTAATTCTGAAGGTTTATTAGTTCAAGGTAGAGGTATTAGGATTAAGAAACCTAATGGTGAAAACTTGTCTTAATTCTTTTTTTCTGAGTAATATTTCAAAGCATAATAAGTTCTAGATGTAAATTCTTTAAAAACCTTTTCAGTAGTTATGATACCTATATATTTATTAGGTTCTAATTTTAATTGACTTAATCTTTTTTGACTCAATTCTTTTGCTTTTTTTTCTTTAACTGCTGTTTCTAGCAATCCTTTAAGCATATTTCTTTTAGTTAACTTATTATATTCTATAGCAATATCATTTAAATACTTAGCATTTGAGTGTATATATCCAAATTGCTCCCCATCCTTATCAAGAATAGTTAAGCTATTTAATTTATTTTTATTAATTATCATTATTATTTTTTTATTACCATCATTATTTAAGTCATCTTTAAATCTTTCTTTTACTAGGTCTACCATTTTCATTCTTTTACTAGCTTTTAACCTAGGTTTATTATGGTAAAGTGCTTCCCAGTCTTTCCATTTTGATATTGACTTATGATAATCAACTTTTCCTGATGATGAAGTATAGGCTTGGCTTATTTCATCCCATTTAGATAAGCCTATACTTCCTGAAACAGCAATCCAATGAGGAGGAGCTACTCTTACAGTCATATTTAAATCTTCTAAGAGTAACTCATCAACTTCTTCATTGTAATCATTTTCTAATAAATTAACTATAATACCTAATTCTTTATTTGTTAAATTTTTATCAAGCAACTTAATAAATTTATCAAGTTCTTCCACAAAAATATCTTTATCTTTAATTGCTGATAAATTTTCCATAAATAGAGATAATTCTAGTTTCATATTTTCCCATTAATTATATTAGTATTCGTCAATTTCCATTTCATCTTCTTTTTTATTTTTCTTACAACCTTCCATTAAGGATAGGTCATATTCAGGATCAGCTTTTATTAAATCCATAGCTATTCTACTCTTGCCTTTGAAAGCAAACTTATCTATAGCATTTAAAGCTTCAGCTTCTTTAATATCTTCAATATTTATTTGAAATTGAGTATACTCTAGAATCTCCCAATCTTGACCATTAAAAGAAGTATCAATTGATAATTCAAATGAGATAATAACTCTATTTCTATTAGGAACAACTCTTAATCCTGCAAATAATCTCATATCTTCATCTGTTTCTTCAGGTTGAATAGGAATTATAGCTACAGCTATTCTACTATTTTTAACTGGTTGGTCAACAAAAGAAACAGTCCAAGGTGTTTTTTGCAACTCTGGTAATTTTTTAGTCACTGTTTTAATTTTTTTAGCAAAATCAATTATACTCTTGGTATTAGTTTTTTTAGATGACTGAGTCATATTTTGAGTATTGACTTCTCTACTTATTCCAATAATATCTGCTATTTCATCTAACTGTCCTTTTTTTAATTTAATAGTAAGATTTCTGTCTGGTTTAATCCTATTAAGTTTTTTAGTTTTCTTTCTTAGCTTCTCCAACTGACTTGATGTAGGCATTTTTGCCTCTTTTTTAAGTGCTTTCATTTAAAAACTCCTCATTTAGTTAATAATCATTAGTTCTTTTTTAATTTTTTAATACATAAATTAAAAAAAATAAAAAAGAATTAAGTTTTATTAACTAAATGAGGATAAAAAATGAAAATTTATTTAGAACATTTTTTTCAAAAAAATATTCCCTCCAAGGAATTATATAAAGAATATATCAAAATTGATAGTTTTGATGATGCAACTTTAATTTTAGAGAATCCTGATAAAGAGGAATTAAAAGAATTATTGTTAAATCAAAGAAAAGTTTCAAAAGAAATGAACATAGGTAGACCATCTAATTTATTGGTTAAACTAATCATTGATTTAGAAAAAGAATCTTTTTGGTTTTGGAATGGAGAATTTTCAGATTCTGAGAGTGCTTATATTGATATATATGAAGAAAAAGCTTCTAAGGTTAATTCAGCAGGAGACGTAGTTAGTGAAGGCTTCTTGTTTCTTCAAGGATTTTGGGATGATGAAACTGATAAAATAATTACAAGTAATATGTTAATAAGAAATTCATTTGTAAGCAGAGTTGCAAATATGTCTGTTGATGACATGGAAAGTCTACTAGCAGTATTTGATACACTAATGGATTATATTGACAATCCTAAAATGTTTGCTTCAAGGATTTTAGATATTTGGTTATATGATAAAAGACTAGAGGATTACTTAAGTGAAAGTGAAGTTCCAGAACTATTACAATCAATGGTAAATCTATATGCTCCTGAATTCAAAAATGAATTAATTGAAATAGGTTTCTAGTTATCTTATTAAAGGTTGGTATATGAAAATTAAAACTCCTAAATGGATATCTGAACTTCTAAATAAAAGTAATGATAATGAAATATTTTTATTTAATAAACTAGATAAAGAAAAGGTTACATATTCAAAAGAAATAATTGATAAAATATCCTCAATATTTTATTTAAAAGACTTAAAATTAATTGTTCTTAATGGAATTAATTATTTAGTTTACAAAAAATTAAATAATGGAAAATTTAAAAAAGTAAATTCTATTAAAGTTTTAATAAATGGAAAGCCATCTGAAAAAGTTTATAAGTTTGAAAATGGAGTATTAAACATAATGTCTTTTGCTTATGGTTATGATATCTTTAAAGGTAAGGATTTTAATGGCATTAATTATGATAATAAAACATTTATATTAATGTCAGTAACTGTTTATGATAGAAAAGGTGAAAATAATAACTCAAATATTAGATATGAGTTTAGAGATATTAATGATAAAAACTTATTAGTTACTTTGAATTCATCTAAAATAGATAAAGAGATATCATCTTTAAAATTGTCAAAAACAGATAGTAAGTTAGATAAGTATGATAAACTTAGAATAAAAGCTATGAATGATTATAAGAAATCAGGTAAACCTAAATTATTTATAGGAGATATAGTAGTTGGATTCCCTAATAAAGATTTATCAGAAGTAGATATTGATCCTGATTTTTATGGAGTTGTAAATTCTGTTAGAATTACTTTTTCTGAAAATATATATGATAATACAAAAGGTTTTCAAATAGAATATTTAATATCTTGGAATGGCTTAAGTGTTTGGCTTTCTGAGTGGAGAGTTGAAGGAGTTGGCTTTAATTCTGAAAATATAGATTATGATAAACTAGATTATGTAATGAAGAAGCATTATTTAGAGCAAAAAGATAAATCATGGCAATTCTCTCACCCAATACATGAGCATCCATTTCGATATGGGTCATTCTTTGATACAATTCTTGACAAATAAATATTGATTTTTATCCTTTAATAGTATATACTAGAAAAGTTATTATTAAGGAGGTACAATGAAGACCATAAGAGAATTAAGATTATCACTACATCTTGCAGTTAATGAAATTAATCATGAACTTAGAAATATTGCAGATAAATATATTGTTGATTTTGATGTTTTTTTACATTCAAAGGGATTTAATCTTCAAAGGGAATTTGTTTGGGATATTAACCAGAAAAGAGAATTAATTTGGTCAATATTGAAAAACAGACATATTCCTAGAATTTCATTAATGAATATAGTTACATACCCAAAAGATATAGAAGGTAAATATGAGGTTATAGATGGGAAGCAAAGATTATCAACTATGATTGACTTCTATAAAAATAAATTTACTTTATTAATTGATAATAAAGAATATTTATTTAGTGATTTACCTGTTGATTACCAAAGAGTTATCAGAGGTTATCAAATACCTTGTCTAGTTGCTAATGAAGATTATGGAATGACCTTTAATGATCATGATAGAATTACTTGGTTTAAGTATATTAATTTTGCAGGAACACCCCAAGATAAAGAACATTTAGAAAAATTTAACAATTAATTCTTGATGTATTCTTTAAAAAAATCCTTTAAATCTTTGTGAGGTATTATTTTATTATAATTATCCAACCATGGCTTTTCTTTTTTAATCATTTCATCTAATTTCCATACAGCATAACTACCACAAATATTTTGAATATCTTGAATAAAACTTAATTCTTTTTGAGATAATAATTCAATCTTTATATCTTTTAGTTTTTTAATTTGATTATAACTATATCTTTCTGCAATTAATTTAATATATGGACCATTCTCTAAGGCTATAATTTCTTCTTTAAATAATGGTTTATCAAATAAGGCTAAATGATATCCCTGAGCATAATATAATAGTTTATGCAATTTATATCCTGTTATTATTTCTCCTACCTCAGGATGCGTTAACCATATAAAATATTCAGCAATTTCAAGTATCTTCATAATAACCTCCATAGATTATTTATCATAACTTATTTTTATTTTTTTATGACATCCTCTCAATGCTTTTGGTAATGAAAAGTTTGAAGTAATCATATTACTATGATTCTTTTAGGATTTGCCATAAACCCTTTATTCCTCAAATCAATTAATAATTGATTTTCTGGTTTTACTTTCCTGATGATATTCAATGCTCCATTTATATCAGCATTAAATACATAGTTTTTACTTGTTTTAAATAATCCTCGCTTTATGCGAGTTCCTAAGTATTTATCTTGTTTTTTCATATCTTCATTGTCAAAAAAAGAGCATTTAGAAGTATAAGATTCTTCTGTTATTATTAATTCTATATTATTAATTTCACAAAGATATTCTAATTTATTTTTCAACATAAGAAAAGGAATATTAACAAAGTTTTGATTATTCTTTTTACCTATATTAATTTCATTTTTCCATTCTTTATTATAACCTAAAACTAAAGTTTTAGCTTTATTTTTAATGGTAAAATTAATAATCTGCCTTGCAGATTTAGTTAAATAATCCTTTATCCTATTATTTCTTTTTCTGTTTAAATACTTAGTTTTTCTTGATTCTGTTTGTTTGTTTTTGTTTAATTTTGAATATAATTTAGCTTTTGATTTATTATAATACTGATTTATTGATTTTATTTTCTTTCCATCTATTATCATAGAAGACCCAGTATTAGCAACTATCGTTGCTAGGTTATTTAAACCTAAATCTATTCCAACTATATTATTTTCATTCAAATCAGTTTTTACATTTTCTTCTCCTTTATAGATATATTCTACTTCAAAATACAAACCTTTTTGTTTAGGATTTATTCTTATTTGCTTTATTTCTTTGCCAATAATATTCTTTGGGATCTTAATTTTTAGTTTAAAGTTAGGATTATTTTTCTTAAACTTCTTTGATAAAGGTAACTTAAAATAACCTTTTTTGATGTCAGGGACATCTCTTAATATTAGTTGAAATAGCTCATCTTTTTCTTTATAATGAGGAATTCTAATCTTAGTATCACTTGATAAAACACCTTTCTTCTTAGCTTTTAATAAAGCAAAAAAAGATTTGAAATTTTCATCAATTTTTTTTACTATTTGTTGAGCAATTCCTGCTTGCAGTAAACTCCAATTCTTATTTACTTGACAAAGTTTTTGATTTTCATTTTTATTAAGATATTTTTTTGAATTAAAGAACTCTTGTCTAATATTATACAAAGCAACATTATAGATATTTTTAGAATAAAACATTAGCTCTTTTAGAGCTTTATATTCTATTTTAGATAATCTTTTTAATTGCTGTTGTTGTGTTAAATACAAGAATCTCTCCTTAAAGTATATTATTAATTTAATATGTTTATATGACCATGTCAAGTTTTCTTTTAATAGATGAGGAATTGCTTCGCAATTATTTCAATTCTTCCCCAAGCTAAAGCGAGGGGTTCGCTTGAAAAATATTTGTCACTAAAAAACTTGACTTCCTTTTACTAATGATATATATTGATTCATGATTATTTATTGGAGGAGTCATGGCAAGAAAGAATTTTATGCTAGATGAAATGTTTATATTAGTCAAAGATTTGAGTGATTTTGCATTTTCAACAGTATTGTCTCGTTCTGGAAAACATATTATAAATATAAATGAGCTTAAAGATGGAGAAAGTTTACTTCATAAGTTGGTTTCTAAGAATATGTCTGAATCAGTTGAGGTGATGTTTAGGATTAAAAATCTAGATATAGATGTAGTAAATGATAAAGGATTGAAAGCCTTTGATTGTATAAAAGAAAATCAAGGATACATGTTATCTATATTTAAAGAATTTATGGATAGAGCCAAAAATTATGCAAGTATAATTAATCCTAATCTTTTGGAATTAGATAATGATTTTATAGCTTTAGGCATTAATGGGTTATATTCATCATTTACTAGTAAGTCAAAATCAACTTTATTGGATATAGCTTTAGACTCTCTAGGCAAATCTTTTAATCAAAAAATTGCTGATGTAATAATTCAATTAATTTATACACCAGGTATTCATATATTTAAAGATTTAACAAAACAAAATAAAACGATGAATAGGTTAATTAAATCTAATGAAAAATTTTTAATAGCTATATTTAGAGTTATTGAATCATTTAATTTTGAAAATTTAAAAGATTTTTTAAGTACATATCCAATGTTTCTTTTTAGTTTTAGTTTTAAAAATGATTATTTTTCTCAGAGATTAGCAGAAATGTATAATAAATATGATTTACTTGAGTCATGTATATATGAAGGCTTTAATGCTTATCATTATGCAGTAAAGATACTTGATCTTCATTTGGTTGTCTATTTAGATAATAATTTTCTTGATGGAAGATTAGTTAACTCAAGAAGAAAAGATACAGGTGAAACTCCACTTTATACGCTGATTGATAATTATAAGAAGACTAATCAGGATATTATCATGATTAACTGTTTACTAGCAAATGATAACATTAACTTAAACATAAAAAACTTTATTACAAAATTAAAACCACTAGAGTTAGCAAGAAAAAAAGGATTAATGGTTGTTGTTGGTGATATTGAAAAAATGATTACCAATAAAGCCAAGATACTTGAAAAAACTTATGATAAGTTAAGAGAAGATGTTCTTAAATTTAGAAAGTTAAATAATTTTGAAATTGTTTCAGATGATATATTGGAGAAAATGGATAATATTCATGCTTATGTTGACTGTACTTTAGGAACAGATGACACTTTAGAGTTTCTAGATGATTGTTCAGAAACTCTAGATACGATATCTAAAAAAGAATATGACTCAATAGTTGAGTCTAAAAAATTAAATTTTGAAAAAACTAATGGAGATGTATAAATGGAAAAGTTAATTGCAAATTATGGAAAAAGATGGACAGCTAAATATGAAACTACAGCTAAATTATTTAAAAAAGTTACAATCTATGATAAGGGTAAAAAAATTATTTCTTATAAAGATGAAAGAAGATGGTCTAAATCAATAAGGGAATCAATTTCTTTTATTAAATTTAAAGGAGTAATGTTTTTTTCATCAGGTCAAAAAATTATTGTTTTGGATTATGACAAAAACCAAAAACTAATTAATATTGATAATCCTCCTAAAAAGGTAACTATTGTTACTTTTTTTAAATTAAATAAAGATGACTTCATTGAAATTAATGAGAAAGGTATAGTTATTTTAAATAAGAAGGATGACAAATATAAAAAAATAATTCTTAAAGGTATAGAGATAATTGAAAGAATTAAGGAAATTAAGGATGTTCAGAAACTTAATAAAAAAATTATAGAGGAGAATAAGGATCTTAGTTTTCTTGAAATAATTAAAAAAACAATGAAAGAGAAGGAGAAATTATTTATTGAAAAAAATGAATTTGAAGAAAATAGTAAAACAGTTGGTATTGCTATGACTGGTGGTCTTGATTCTACATACTTATTATGTAAAGCTATTCATAATAAATATAACATAGTTCTTTATAATTTAGTTCAACATGATTATATTAGTGAATTAGAGAACTTAAAAGACCTTATTCCTAGTGTACTTAAAGAGTATCCTAAAGGTAAAATTAAAATAGGTGGGGTTTTCAAGTATGCACATGTGACTTCAAATGAAAAATATACAGTATCTCATGGACAAATGGCTTATGTTACCAATTTAATGAATATGGTTAAAGGTATTGATGAGTTATGGATTGGTTATACTACTGAGGATTTCACTAAAACAGAAGCAATTAGTAGAGCTGAAGTTATTACTTTGTTAAATAAAATTAATGGAAGAAAAACAGTGTCAATTGATTTTCCTTTAATTAGTGACCGTATTTCAAAGACTGATATATTAACAAGACTACCTATTGGTATATTAGAGCATATTCAGTATTGTGACCAAATGTACTTAGGTGAATCTAAAATTCCTTGTGGTACTTGTGTTAGTTGTTCAGAAATGGGACAAGCGGTACTAGGATTACATAAATCTAATAAAGATAAAGCAAAAGAGATTTATATAAAGAAAGTTCTACCTAAAAAGATTATCTGTAAATTAACAAAAGAATTTATTATTGAAAATATTGATTATTTACTATCTGATGTTATGGAAAGTAATTCTGAACCTATAATTACATTATTAAAAAATAAAAATACTAAAATGGAAGGTTATAAAAATGGTCTATATTTAATTAATGAAATAAATTTAGAAGATTTATTAAAGATAGAAGAGCATAATAAGATCAAAGAAGT
>Ga0193962_1001708_pt1 | contig 10092 bp, 8 predicted proteins | sample FB_5_MG_FD_140335 | JGI IMG/M metagenome (GOLD analysis project Ga0193962, IMG submission 140335) | Microbial mat bacterial communities from the Broadkill River, Lewes, Delaware, United States - FB_5_MG | ecosystem: Environmental > Aquatic > Freshwater > River > Microbial mats | place: USA...
CACCTGTGAAGGCGAGAATTACAGCGCCTCCTTTCGTAACCAAGAGTCCCCTATACAGCTTACAGGCAGCGCTTTGTTGACACCCAAAGGAGGCTACCAATTTAATGCTCAATTACTCAGCCGAGATCCTGCTTTACGTCAACAACTGTCAGGTTTGCTAGGAGGCTCCCCTGAAGATCAGCGTTTTACGGTTCGTGAAAGGGGCAACCTATAAATGATCAAAGGCCAACAGCGGCCTTTGATCATGATAGGTTTATCAGACTTTAAAGCGGCCTAATGATTGGTCTTGTTGCTCAGTCATTGATTTCATCGATTCACTATGACGAGCTTGGACAGCAATACCTTCGGACACTTGTTGGCATATTTCTCGGATATTAAGCGTATTGCGATTAATTTCTTCCGATGTGCAACTTTGCTGTTCAGCGGCTGTTGCAATCTGCACCGTCATATTACCAATCTGTCCAATACTATCGCGGATCGCTTGTAGCGCTTCACCTGCCTCATTAGCAATTTTTCGGGTTTCTGCCGCGCGCTGATGACTGCCTTTAATTGTCGTTTGAGCATTGCGTACGCCCGACTGCAACTGCTGAATCATGTTGCTGATTTGCTCAGTTGACTCTTGAGTTCGCGACGCTAATGCTCTCACCTCATCGGCAACTACAGCAAAACCACGCCCCATATCTCCTGCCCGAGCGGCTTCTATCGCCGCATTCAGTGCTAGCAGATTGGTTTGCTCTGCAATACCGGTAATAACTGTCAGAATAGATTCAATATTGTCACTGTAACCGCTCAAGTCGCTAATCGTACCAACAATCTGATCCATATCAGCGGCCATGGCATCAATCGCTTGGGTTGTATTGCCAACAATAGAAACCCCTTTTTCGGTCGCTCTGTCAGCACATTCGGCGGCATCGGCGGCCTGCTGGGCACTGTTAGCCACCTCTTGGGCCGTAGAAGACATCTCATTCATCGCTGTAGCCAGTTGTTCCAGCTCAAACAACTGATTGGACAAGCCTTTTTCGGACTCCGAAGCCGACGCCGCTATTTGTCCCGACTTTTCCCTTACAGCGGATGATGTGCGCTTAATTTGCTCTATTAACGTTTGCAAATATGCAATGAATTGATTGAACTCACCAGAGACGGACGCAAACTCGTCTTTACTGGTTATGGCTAAGCGCTTGGTAAGATCACCCTCACCTTGGTTTATTTCCACCAAAGAGCCATTTAAGTAACCCAAAGGCTTAAGTAAACGGGTAACTACCCAATAAAGAATAAGCGAGCAAGCCAACGCACTAATAATGGTTGAAGCAACAGCTAGCCATCCTAAATGGCGCGATTCGGCCATAACAAGCGACTTATTTAATACCACCCCAATAAACCATTCCTTACTGGACAAGCCGGTGAGCGGCTCAAAAAGGGTGTATACATCAACACCATCAACCGTTGATTCTTGCATCGTCGACGTAAAGTTAGGCCGTTGCCCTTCAAACAATTGATCAACCGATTTTGCGTTTAATTCAGTATTGGGATGGGAAATAATAGTCCCGTCTGCACTCATCAAGAACGCATAACCTTTCCCATGAAAGTTAAGTGTGTTTACAGCATCCGATACAACTTTCAAACTTAAATCACCACCGAATGAACCACGCGAGCGACCATTATCGCTCAACTTAGTGACAGCCGAAATGATGATCTCTTTGGTAGATATATCGACGTATGGGTCAGTTAATACAGTTTGTGAATGTGACTGAGCTAAGGCATACCAAGGGCGCTGACGCGCATCCTTATCCGAGGACCAGCTTTTATCGTTGGAAATCCACGTGCCATCTGATGCCTTACCAGCAAAAACCATCAGAAACTCTTCCGACAGTTTGGGCACCAAAAACAATGACTGTACTCGCTCTTCGCTGTACTCGACATCAATAATGTCCCTTAGGGAGTCTATCAATGCCATTTTTCCATTAAGCCAGTTTGTCACTTGTGCTGACAACGCTTTAGAAGCTTCTTGGGTACTAATTTCAGCTTGCTGGTAGAGCGTATTTCGAACACTAATGAACTGTACAATAGAAAATATAGAAAAGGCCACGATGACAATAACCGTCGACAGCAGCGCGACTCGATGCGATACCTTCATAAAGCAACTACCTCAGATGAATTTGCTGCGCTAAATGCGCTCGTTAGCACCACTCATCGGCATGAAGGCTCAATGCTTTAGTATTAAAAAGTGATTGAAGCCCCTTAACGTAAACCTAACTCTAGGCTAGGTGCTCTGCAGATATACTGTCAATTGTTGGGGCTCCAGCCAAGGCCATAGTGACCTCTAATTCTTCACGAATAATACGTAACATATGTGCTACCCCCAATGCGCCTGCAACCGATAGGGCATACAGCTGGGGGCGGCCTAACATAACAGCGTTAGCACCCAAGGCCATCGCTTTAAATACATCCGTGCCGCGTTCAATAGCGCCATCCAGCAATAACGGATACTCTCTGCCCACCACCCCTCGTATACGGGGTAACATCTCAATAGCTGAAGGCACACAATCTAGGGTACGACCACCGTGGTTAGAGACAATCACACCCGCTACTCCCATCTGTTTAGCCTGCAAAGCATCGGCAGGACTTAAGATCCCTTTAAGAATAACTGGCATTTTGGTTTGAGTTAATAACCACGCGATATCATCCCAAGTTGGGACCTCAGACATCATGCCCTGAAAAACGATACTCTGCGACGGCTCTAAAACTCGACTCGGTAACGGTGGCCGGTCACGCAAATTAACAGCTTCAACCCCTTCTGGTAACTCAAAGCCAGCACGCTGTGCTCGATTCCGAATCCCGTGTAGCGGCGCATCAACCGTAACCACTAATTTGGTAAAGCCCGCTGCTTGGGCACGCTCAACTAGCTGCAAGGTAAACTCTCGGCTTTGCTGAACGTAAAGTTGAAACCACTTGGGGCCTGTCAATTCTTGTGCAATAGCCTCTAGCGGCTGCGATGCCAATGTGCTCACAGTCATCGCGGTTTCTAATACGCTGCATGCCTGCGCCGTGGCTATTTCACCGGCGGGATGCACTAGTTGGTGAAATGCAACAGGGGCTAGCATGATGGGATGACGAAATGTCTCTCCCATCAATGTAAAACTTGTGGAGCCTTGAGTACAGTCTGTTAGCACTTGCGGCATAATCAAAATGTTATCCAGAGCGTCCCGGTTACGACGCAAGGTCACCTCATCCGCCCCTCCTCCGACAATGTACTCGTAAATATCAGCGGCAATAAACGACTTAGCATGCTTCGCGTAATCGCTCACGCTGACTAAATGAGAGGGGATTTCAGATAAAGCGGCCTGAGGTATATGCTTCATGAGGGACTCTTAAATTGTGGAATCAAATAGGGCCAAGCGAATATTAGGTATCTATCCACTGCTGTATAAGGTTTTGATAAATACCCGATAGGCGTATTACGTCAGCATGGTCATGACCATGTTGGCTGGTTAGTGATTGGACACTCGTATCCAAATCAAATAACACATCACGCTGCTCGTGATTACGAACCATACTTTGCAACCAGAAAAAAGAGCTCACTCGCTGCCCTTTGGTGATCGGTTCGACACGATGTAAGCTAGTTGACGGATATAGGATCATGTCACCCGCCGATAATTTAACTTGATGTGAGCCAAATTTATCTTGAATGGTCAGTTCGCCTCCCTCATATTCTTCAGGATCACTTAAAAACAGAGTAGCTGATAGATCCGTACGAACACGTACAGCGGTCCCCGGCACTACCCGTATTGCATTATCCACATGCAAACCGTAGGTTTCACCGACACTGTAACGATTGAATAACGGCGGATAAATTTTCTGAGGTAAAGCGGCAGAAATAAAGGTGCTGTGACGCGCTAACGCATCAAGTACCACGTCTCCTAATTGCTGACATAAGGCTGAGTCTTGAGACAACTGCTGATTACGCTTAACAGAGGAAGCCTGTGCACCTGCGGTTTCGGCTCCATCAACCCATTCTGCATCGTCCAAATAACCGCGTATTTGACTGACCTGCTCACGGGTAAAGACTTGATGAATAGGAATGATCATAGCGCTCTTTTAAACCCAATCGGTTAATACATTGACTGATAAAATAACAAGAAAGGAGGGCACAAGCCCCCCTTTATTCGTTCAATTACGATTAGAACTTATATTTCAAAGATACTTTAGCAGAGCGACCGTCACCGATGTAAACGATACTGCCACCACGGTAAACCGCTGTGTAGTACTCTTCATCAGTTAAGTTTTGCACGTTAGCCGTTACCGATAAGCTACGAGAGAAATCGTACGTAGCAAACATGTCGTAAACTGTATAGCTTGGTAGCTTGATCGAATCGCTGGCTGCGCCATCAGGCTGACCACCCGACATTTCGCTTGAGTATGTCACAGTACCACCGAAGGCGAACTGTGGCGTTGCTTGATAACGAAGCTGAAGGTTTGCACTCTTATCAGCGAAGTTTGGCTTATCGTAACCAATGTAATTAGGATACGTAATACCGCCACGGCCTGATAGAGCCTGTGTTCCATCATAATATGAATCTAGGATTTCAGAGCTCATGATCGCCATACCAAACTGACCGCTCAGTTTTGGCGTGATGTTACCCGACAACCCTAACTCAATACCACGCACACGGTTCTCACCTGTGTTACCCGAACCGGCTGTATCGTAATCAGCCCCTTCTAGAACGTTATCTTTTGTGGTTTGGAAAAGTGCAGCTGTTAATAGCAGACGCTCATCCATCAAGTTCCACTTGGTACCCACTTCTAAATTAACGGATTCCTCAGGTTTAACATTCTTATAGGCATCTGAGTCGGCATTACACAAACCGCCATAGCCACAGTTTGTGCCGGCATCTGCTTCACCACCGTTGATATTTGACGACGTGCTCCAAGATGCATAAACGTTACCGTTTTCCCATGGTGAGAAAACAAGACCTAAATGACCGTTAAGCAAACCATCGTCATAGTTGTAATTTTCATCTGCTGAGTAAGAATGCAGTTTGTAGTCAAAGCGGTCATAACGCACACCACCAAACACTTCTAACCAGTCATTAACGGTCACTGTGTCCATAAGGTATACAGAGACTGTTGTTAAATCTAGGTCAGAAGAGGCACTGTTTTTGGTTACTGTACCCGTCCAGAAGTCATTATCGATATTGTATGGATCATCAACAGCACCTGTTGCCGTGGTATCAACTGTGTAATTACCTGACCTTACGCTTTCTTTACCATACTCAACACCGGCAACAATCGTATTTCGCATGCCTGCGATATCTTTATCAATTACGAAGTTCGTTTGGTTGCCTACGTAATCATTATCCTGCCAACCAGTGAAGTTACGCAGACCAGTTGGACGGTTATCACTGACACCTGAATAGGTCGTTACTACATATTCGTTTTTGGTATTACCCCAACGAGTTTTGTTTTCCAAACGAATATCGTCGGAAATATCGTAATTTACCGTTACAGTAAATACATCCGCTTCGCCACGCTGGAAGTCTGACCCGTTTTGTACAGCTGGATCGTACTTATTGACGCCACCCGTTGTGCGGTTAATGGCATAACCCGTATCTGTTTTGTCATCTGCCTTAAAGTGATAGTAATCTGCAGATACTTTTAGATCTTCAGTTGCTTGATGCACAACAGAAGCCAAGACACCCTGGCGTTGCTCTCCGGCAGGCGCACGATCTGGTGTATCGGAATCGGTATATAACATGTTCAAACGAACCGCTGTATCGCTGCTCAATACTTGGTTCGTATCTAATGTCACTCGCTTATATTTATCGGTTCCCAAACCGGCTTCAACCGTTGTGAACGTATCATCCATATTGGCTTTTTTAGTCACAGTGTTAACAGAACCACCTGTTGAACCACGACCAGCAAAGGTAGAGTTTGGACCTTTAGAAATTTCTATTTGCTCTAACGCAAATGTTTCACGCGTGATCAAACCTGGTTCGCGCAGACCATCAGTGAAGATATCGCTACGAGCTTCATAACCACGGATAATGTAGCGGTCACCAAACGAGTTACCGCCTTCACCTGTACCTAACGTGATACCCGGCTGTGCGCTTAGCAAGTCTTTAAGTTCTGTCTTACCTGACTCTGCAATCGCCTCTTTAGTCATTACCGTCATAGTATGAGGCGTATCAGCTATGTCACGGGTCTGGCGCGAGTCAGATAGCTTTTTTGCTTTATAAGGCGCATCAGGCTCAGCGTATGGGTTTCCGTCTGCTGCGATCCCTTGTTCTTCAACCATTAATTTATCGAGTGTTACTTCTTCTGCATAAACACCCTGAGTGGCTAATGCAGCAGAAATAGCGAAAGCAAGCGTTCCAGCCTTTGAAACAGGAGATTTTTCAGCAAACTCCGAGCGTAACGAAAACGCTGTTTCCATTTTTTGATGAGACATGTTTTACCTTTCCTTCCATAAGTCATAATGCAAAGGGTTGTCATAAGCAGATAATTGAGACGCAATAACGTTTAGATACGTATTTACACCCTAAAAATCCAGGACGCTTAATCCCAACCCAAAACCTGAGAGCTGTTCAGGGACGACAGTTTATTTCTTGATTTTTTACTTCGAGTTATTAACGAAGATCTTTCAGGTAAAAGCCCACAGGAATGTTGTAAGACATCTGTGACGCCGTAATCTCATCCGGAAAAGGAGGAAACGGCTGTGCTTTCTTCAGCATTTTCAATACGGCATCATCCAATCGTTTAGAGCCAGAGCTACCTTTAATGCTGTGTTCAAGCACTTTACCTGATCGATCAACAACAAAATGTAAACGCACTTCACCTTCTTCCCCGCGACGACGCGAGGCAATAGGGTAACGTTTATATTTTGCGAGTTTGGCTTGCAGCAAAGCGTTATAACTTTGCAACGCGCCGGGGTTGCCTCCTGTGGTGCGAGACTGCCCTATCCCTGTCGAAGCTTTTCGCTGGGCTACCGTACTGTTAGTTTTCTGATCTGAAGGGGGGGAATCAGTCACTACAGCATCGTTAGTCGACGGTTTAGGTTCAGGCTTCACTTCACGTGGAGGCTGTTTCTTTACTACTTTTTTAGGCTTTTCTGGCTTAGGTTTTACCTTAACCACGGGTTTCTGTTTAGGCGGTTCAGGTTCGGGTTCCGGCTCCGGTTCTGGCTCAACTTCTGGTTCCGGTTCCGGTGCTGGCGGCGGTTCAACAGCGGTTACTTCTACTGTTTCTTGCGCCTCACCCAGATCACCTAGCATACCTAAGTCTATCTCTATACCTAGCTCGCCCTTATCTTTAGCGCCTTCCGTTTTGGAGTGCGCTAAACCGATAAACACCAACAGGTGTAAGGCAATAGCCACCACGAACATGATTATCCAATGATGCGTGCGTATCACGACGTTTCACCTCCACGCCGTGTTGCTAAAGACACTTTCATCAAGCCCACACTTTTTACCAGCTTTAAGACATTTTGAAGACGGTTAACCGGCAGAGTGCTGTCTACTTTAACCAGCACCGCGAACTCATCCGGTGTCTTCGATTGAGCAAAAGCGGCTTCTAGACCCGCTTTTAAGCCTTCCTCGTCCACTGGCTGATTATCCAAATAAAGGTCACCTGATAAATCAACCAAGATGGTTGCTTTGTCCTCAGTGTGTGGTATCTCACTCACCGAGGAAGGCGGTTGTAGTTTTATGGCATCCGACTTCTGTATTTGTCCTGCTACCATGAAGAAAATAAGCATCAAAAAAACGACATTAATTAGTGGAATCAAGTTGTCGTCACTATCATTTTTTTTATGCACAGCTTCGTTACAGAGCTTCATGGTAAAACTCCAGCCAATGACACATGTGTAGCACCCAATTGCTTCAGCGTATCAAGCAACGTGATCATCGTTTGCGTCATAATTCCTTCTTCAACTTCTATGGCATATACCGCATCAGGGTCAGAAGCTATCTGTTCGCGTAATCCCGCTTCGTTATTGAGCAGCAGTTCTACACCGTCGAAGTTTAGAGCGCCTTGATCATCTAAAATGCGTACAACACGGATTTCTTTAGGATCAAGTTGCTCAGGCTGTGCATGCGTAGCTGTCGACAAGTTCACTTGCCGCCAGTGCATAAAGTTGGACGACAGCATAAAAAACAAAAGCAGAATAAACACGACATCGATTAACGGCGTTAAACTAATCGCCCGACGACGGCGTTGAGCAGATTGATCAAGCTGCACGCTTGATCTCCTCTGCTTTAGCTCGACTCAATGATACAGATTGATGGCTAGTAAAAACTTGAGTAACCGAATCATTCATCAACGCCGATACACGCTCTACTTTACGTTCAAGCCAGGTATGAATCGCAACAACGGGGATAGCCACAACTAAACCAACAGCCGTTGTGAGCAATGCCTGCCAAATACCACCCGATAACACGGACGGGTCCACCTGACTGCCTGCCGCTTCCATTTGCTGGAAAGCTACAATCATCCCCAAAACAGTACCTAACAAACCAAGCAATGGGCTTAATGTAGCAATGACTTCCAAAGGGCGTAAAAACGCGCGCAGCTGGTTCATTCGGTTAGTTGCTACACGCTCAAGCTCTTCTTTTAGCAAACTGTGATCGGCACTAGTGCGCGACAGTCCATGCATAGCCATTGATGTGACTTCCGAGACAGGGCGACGAGTTTTCAGCGCGGCTATCGCCTCTTGATTTTCGCCTTTACGCCATGCCAATAAGGCCTTTTTTACGTCGCCTGTCGACTCCGGACGCAGTAAAGCAAACTGCCAAATTTTCACCAAAACAATACACAAAGCGATAACTGAAAAGCCCATCAAAATCCAAACAACAGGGCCACCAACCGTCAAAAAGTCTTGCAGTTGGGTCATAAAATCGACTGGCGTATTCGCAGCCACATCAGCGATAGTGCCGTCTACATTTACATCATTTGGAAGTCCATTTTCCGACGCGGTTGTATCGGCGGCTGGGGTCGTTTGAGGAACTGAGTCCGCATTGTCAGACGAAACGGTGTTAACAGCAGCGTTATTTGTCGAGTCTAAAGCGGTATTAACAACACTAGAGTCTGTTTCTGCAGGGGCTACTGTACCTGTCGGAGCAGGTCCATTTGCTGTTGTTTCATTCGCCATAGCGGTGGCGTCAACCGTATTATCAGTGCTCACTAGCAGCTCCATTTATTTACATTTGCGGATACACATATGTATCTACATCAATAACGACTTACTAATGATAATGATTCGCGTTTTTATGATCAATAGATTTGTATGATTGAGAAACTTTGTCTACGCTTAGTTGTCATGCTACTTTCAAAGAAAGATCGAGTATTTAGAAGACTTTATCTGCATTTTGTGTAATTTTCGTTACTAAATTTTATTTTACGAAACTTAACAAATATTTACCCTGCGCTGACATTCCTGTCTATAAACCGCTGACAAGAGGCTAATTGACTAACAATTCCACCTCTTTATCACTAAGCGAGCGCCACTTCCCCTCAGGTAATTCCCCCAATTTACAACCGCTAATCTCAACCCGTTGCAGGTCAATGACATGATAACCCAGCGCCCTACTCATCTTACGTATCTGACGATTAAGGCCTTGCGTCAGGACAATCTCAAAGCGGTTAGCCCCTAACAATTGCACACGGCAGGGCAAGGTCACAGCTTGGCCAATATCAACACCCTGCTCCATTAAACGACAGAACTGCACATCTATATCAGGCTTGTTAAAATGAGGCCTAACACTTACATGGTAAGTTTTGCGGTAGTGGAATTCAGGAGACAGTAACCGATGGCATAAACCGCCATCATCGGTCAGTAGCAATAAACCATGCGAATCTTTATCCAAACGGCCTACAGGAAACAATCGCTTAGGCAAATCGAGATGGTTAATTAGGCTCGCTGGATCTTGAGAACGATAATTACAATCTATCCCCACAGGCTTATTATAAATAACGTAGCTAAAGTGATCGGGCAGCGTTATTAATTGGCCGCCCAACGTGATGCTTTCACTGCCATTGATTACGGTATGGTTATCAGCAAGCACACCATTTACGCATACCTTTCCCGCCGATATCAAACGG
>Ga0193962_1001712_pt1 | contig 10081 bp, 16 predicted proteins | sample FB_5_MG_FD_140335 | JGI IMG/M metagenome (GOLD analysis project Ga0193962, IMG submission 140335) | Microbial mat bacterial communities from the Broadkill River, Lewes, Delaware, United States - FB_5_MG | ecosystem: Environmental > Aquatic > Freshwater > River > Microbial mats | place: USA...
ATTTCAAAATTGATTTGAATAGTGAATTTATTGATGAAGAAAATGGAGATGGACCTTATTTTAATTTTAATTGTATAGTGAAGAATGTTAGTTCTGATTCTATCCTTTTAAATTCATCTACATCTCATTTTTATGTAGAGTTTGTTTTTAAAAATAGGGTTTTCAAGGAAGAATTGAATGTTTTGCAGTGGCATGATAAAGAGGATCTCTTCCCTTTAGCTAGTTGCGAAAAGGTTAATATTATCATGGGAATATATATATTCTTAGGAACAAATATATTAGAGGAATATAAAGAAGATTATACTATTGAATTAAAAGAGATTCTACCTACCTTAAAGGTAATGTATGTTGATAAATCTTCTAATATAAAACTAATCTTATCAGATCTTGATTGTGTAGAATTTAATCCTAGAACAGAACATTACTAGAATAGTTCTTTTTAAAGAAATATATTAAGAAGATAAAAATGTTTATTAATAGGTTGTTCTCTTGATGGTTAAGATGAATGTTTAGTCGTAAGAATAAAGACTCATGATTAGATATAAATAAATTAGATGAAACAATTTATAGAAATAATATGAAGAAGGTGTTAGTTTTGATTGTTGTCATATTTTATGGTTTTATAGTATGTGGACAAGATATGAATAGAAGTATTCCAATTAAATTCCATATAAATGATTCTTTAATATGTAATAATACAGATGTTATATTTGAATTTAGATCGATAAAAGATACTTCTAGGGTATATATGACTAATGGAAAGATTTTAATCCCTGAGTATTGTTTCAAGTATAAAGAAGTTGAAATAAAGATTCTTTATCAGAACTATATAGTATCTAAGACCTTACAGTTAGAGACTCTACTAATGAATAAGAATGTGTCTTGGAATATAGGATTTGACACGAGACCATTTAAAGAATATACTGTAGCTCATTTAAATATTCACCCTAATGATAAATTAATCTTTTTTTGGGAAGCTACATTGGATGAAATAATAGAGTGGTCAGTATACCCAATTAGAGATAATGTCTTTGATTATTTATTTGAAATCGAGGAAGAGCCGGAAGAAGAATAGATACAAATAGAATATGGATTCTTTATTGTGATATAGCATTTGAAAACTCTCTAGTCTAGCATTCGAAAAGTGACCACCTAAAAAAGAGTTATTAACTTACAGTTTAGGTCATCCAAACTGTACTATAATGATAAATATGTTGGATATACAAGAGCTAGTTGAAATTTCTTTTCATTTAATGATAAAGAGTGTTATCTTATCTCAATTTAGAATTTATAGCTATTCATTTTCTGATCAAAATTAGCAGACTTAATAAAGTTCTGTTTAATTCGATTAACATTGATAATCTGAAGGAATCCTAGTTCAACAAGCGTTTTTAAATCAGATCTAGCCGTTCCTTTAGAGACATGAAAACGAGACTCAACTTCTTTAATACTTAAAACTCTATCGGCGTCATCATAAATAATCTTTAAAATTTGTGCCATTCTATCGTTAACAAGTGGAATTTGAAGAAACTTAGAAGCCTGAGAAACCTCTTTCTGTTTATGATTAATATACTTCTTCAATTCAGAAATCGCTTTTTCAAGAGTATTAATGTGATAAGTAATAAAATAGCTCAAATCATTATTATCAGATTCAGTATATAAAAAAGCCTTCTCATACTTGTTTTTCGATCCCTTAATAATTCTAGAAATAGATAAATACTCAGTCATCCAGTATCCAGACTTAAGCATAAACCAGTAAAACAAAGCTCGAGACGTTCTTCCATTCCCATCAGCAAAAGGGTGTATCCAAGCGAGCATAAAATGAATAACACATCCCTTAATAATAGGATGAATAAAATTCTTCGTAGGTTGATTAAAGAACAGACACAAATCGTCAATAAGCTTAGGAATCTCCTCAAAATTTGGAGGAGTATGCATGGTCTCACTCTCTAGTTTATTATAAACACATATATCATTATTTTCTCTAAACTTCCCCTCGTCATTAATATTATCAAGAGTATTATTAGTAATAAGTTTATGAATATGCAGAATCTTTTCGGGAGTAATATCATCATTCTTAATCTCAGCAATTTCTTGCATAGTGATATAATTATTAAGAATCATCAGTTCATCCTTACTCTTCGGTTTCTCTTCTTTGTGAATCATCTCTTTAGCCTTCTTTCTAGTAGTACTAGCTCCCTCGATCTGACTACTAGAGATTGCTTCTTCGATAAGCGAATTGATAATAAATTTCTTCTGGTCAGTCTCCGCAATCCCAATATTACTACCTAGAGTACCACCAAAATTCAAATCAAAATTATGCAAGCCTCTCTGCATAAAATCGGTTAAAGTATAAGAAAAATCATATTGTCCAAATCTAAGTTTAGAGCTATTTAAAAGACGATGAAACTTAACAGCACTCCATAAATCGATACTATCATAATCAGACTTTTGGTATTTAACCTTATCCCAATACAAATAATTATCTTGGATCTTCTTAAGCAATTCACTATTCTGAATTTTGATCATTAGGTTAATAGCCTCTGGATCTTGGTTAAATTTAGGTGCTTGTTCAATCATCTCGTGTATAATTATATTTAATGATTCTGATAATTCTGATTAATTTTACGCAAATTAATCAATTTTTGTTAGAATAAACCTGTTAAAAGTGATTAATTTCACACAAATTAATCACTTTTGACAACAACACGTAGTGTTGATGGGCCAAAATTCTCTTCAAAAACCTAAGGGCCCGACCTTGAAGAGTGAGGGCAAATTATCTTTGTTTGATATGAGTCTTTATTATAATGATTCATTTGGTAAACTCTCTCCATCTCTATTCTTTCTTAAGAATTCGAATCCAATCCCCCTAATAGTTAAGCCATTGTTTAAAGCCACTAGCGCGTTCTTTTCTGACTATGATGCTTTCTTTGAATTGTGGTTTGGTGCTTCGATGTTTAGTTTGTTGATTAATTTCATAAAATATAGAATAAAGAGACAGTCAATTCAACATAATATGTTATTTTTACAAGAGTAAAGAAGTAAGATTTGTTTATAATACAGTAGGTGAGTAGGTACAGAATAGTAAAGGGGATGAGTCTGCATTACAATAGAAGATGAAAAGTAAATATTTAGTCGCAATAATAAAGACTCATGAGTAGATTTAAAGAAATTAGATGAAACAATTTATAGAAATAATATGAATAAGCTGGAAAAGTCGCTTACGCTTATCTTTTACAAATACATTAATGGAGAATGGAATAAATCTAGGAAGTAAAGCTATTTGGAATTATTAATTAAATAAACATGAGAAATTTATATTCGGCTATTTGGATGTCACATATACAGGCAGCTAAGAATAACAAAGACCCAAAAGTTAGGGATGGATGGAAGCTTACTGTGTGGTTTGTTATGTCCAGTTTTAGTGTTATGAACTTTTTAACAATAATTTTTACATTGCAATGTTTTTTAGATTTTAACTATAGTGTTGTAGATTATTTTGGGATACAACACTATATTAGTAGTGGACTTGCTGGATTTGTTGATTATATGTTGCTGTTTTATGTTTTGGGGTATTTCTGTTTCTTCTATAAAGATAGATATAAGAAATTATTACCTAAATATGGAATTAATAAAAGATTGGGTCTCTGGTATATGTATATATCAGTGGTACTATTTTTTGCGATGTTGGTTCTTACGGCAAATTGTTAGGTTAGAATAATAGTCTTTTAGATTTAATGGAAACAATCAAGTTGAGAAAACGTTCAGGAAAAGAATTAACTGTGTGCAATAGAAATCTAGCATTAAGGTGAAGCTATGAAGGAGTGTTTCATTATAAATTTTGTGAATTGTTTTATCAATGCAATTTTCTGATAAAAAAGATGATATTATAATTTGGTTAACTGTGTAGTAATTATGAGAAGAAAGAGAACAATATTAATTCTAGCATTTATAATTATAGGGATATATTTCGTGTCTACAAATTACTTTCCTATTGTTAAATCTGCAGGAAAAAGATACAGTTATAACATAGAACAATCTCAAGCTAATAATGTCTTCCTTTCAGAATATTATAGTTTGTCTAAAATTGATGCTAATAAAATAAAAATAAGAAGTTCTTTTATTGAAAGACAACATATGATTTCTAATTATAATTCGAATTTAGAAATCGATTCTATTAAATCTCAATTCATTATTAGTTTTACAGAAAAACTGACAACATTATATTATAAAGAAAAATGGAATGTAAAAGGCTTTGGATCAATAAATCCTTATTCTATTGCTAAAACATATAATTGCTTATCAAGAGATACTATTATTGTAGAATTCTCTTTTATTGGAGAAGGTAATAAAAAGATAAAATTTGTAAAAAGATAAGGTAATAGTTAGAAATCTCTCGTCTAGAAATAGGTTGTTAGGTTTTACTAATGAGAATTTGTAATGAAATAGTTGCATCTGTTGTTTTCGATACAAAAGGGAAAAGAAAGTATGAAGAGAATCTTGAAAGAAATGAATAAAGTATCAAAATTAAAGCGATTAGTTAACTTTATGATTGATTCAGTTATCATAGGAATTATAGGTCTTTTAGTTTTTTTATATAATGTCCTATATCTTTCTAAAGTATAAATTGACGTTTGGTGGAGGGAAATTAATAAACATAGATATATTCTTAATAATTATAGTTTTCTTATATTATTTCATTTCTGAAGGTATGTTTGGTAAAACTATAGGTAAATATATAACAAGAACAAAGGTTGTTAATGCTAAAGGAGAGCTTCCATCTGTTATATCTATATTTCTAAGAACAATTTTAAGGTTGATACCACTTGATCTAATTTCTTATTTATTTAATTCTGTAGGATGGCATGATAAGTTTTCATCAACTTATTTAGTCTCGAATAATAGTGAATATAAAAAATGATGATAAAGACTCTAATAACTATACTAATTTTAATGTCTACTTGTTGTTTAAAAGCTCAAGACTTAACTTTAAAAGGAAGAATTATTTCTGAAGATCTAGAAGTTTTACAAGAGGTCAGAATAAGTAATCAGAATGATGACTTGCGGCAGAGGGAACTAAAATTAAATATGGTAGTTATTGGGCAAAAAATCAAATCAATACTTCTTTGAATGAATTAAAGAGTTTTATGCAATATGCTACACAAGCAACAGGAAAAGGAATATATAATTTAAAGATGCATAATTCAAACGGTATTTATTCTGGTTCACAAGTAAAAACAGGAGTATACGGATCTGCTAGAGATGCAGGAAATATACTTGCTGGCGCCACTGCAAGAAAATTTGGATTAGGACGTAATTTTTCTTTAACAGCTTTTGGTGCTGTTAATATGGCTAAGAATAATTTAACAGGAGGTATTATAACTTTTTTAATAAATGCGGTTTCATATGCTCCAGGGAGTAGATTTTATACACCGCATGCTAGATTCTTGGATAGTCATCCAACTAAAGGAGAAGATAAAGATTCGTATAATGGTATAATTTATGGGTATGATAAATATTAGTAAAAAAATTAGAAGATATATTTTCTATGTTATAATTATAGTAATCGTATTTTTTATAATTAGGTCGCTAACACCTACTTATGATTTTGAATATTTCTATTCAAAAGATAAAAAAAATGTAGTTACAAGAATAGAATATGAGTCCATTCTTGAGAATACGACTTACTTTACTGTAGGATATTATAAAGATAATAAAAGACCTAAATCATATATAAAACCATTGTATTCAGGTTTTACATCTGGATTTGAGCTTGTTTTCTTCTGGAAAGATAATAAATGTGTTTTTAATTATTGTTATGGTGATTTTGAAGTTGAGAATTTAGAAGAGAGATTTTCCTTTAGGAAAGTACCCGTGAGAGAACTTATGAATATGAAAAATGACACGACGGGGAAGTTCTATTATGAAATTGAAAGGTCTTTATTTTAAATTGTAGAAATATTTTTAATAAAGCAGTCTAGTCCTGAAATAGGTTAACAGGTTTTGCAGATGTTATTTAATATTAATTAAAGAATAGCATCAAAATTTATAATTAACACGTCCATAACTTTATGTTTTGAACGTGTTTTCTATTTAAACAATTTCTGTGTTATGTCATTCTGAGAATGTAGAGTATCTATATGATGCGAATGGAAATATGACCAAAGATATATATAAGGGATTTACTAAGATTCAATATAATATATTAAATTTACCAGAGAAGATAAACATTAATGGTAAAGAGATACTATATGTTTATAGTGCAGCAGGTGGGAAGTTACAGAATCTTGTAGATGGAAAGTCAAATCCTCATATGAATCCATACTATAAGGATGGAATAAGAAAAAAGAACAATGAAATATAATGTAGTTACTGATGTTAATAATTTGATGCACTTTAGAAATTTATTTTCTATTTCGACTGAAATTGAAATATCTGGAGAGCTTGAAGTCACACCTTATAATAGATTTAATCCTAAATTTAGTAGTGACTATTGGTATTTTCAATACATGATCTTAAAGAATGGAAAAATTGTAATAGAAAAGGAAGAAATTGAAGAGGAATACAATAGTTTTTTTCATGAAACTAAAATAAATATTGAATGGATATGTATTACTGATAAGATAAACTATCAAATTAAGTGTGATGATGGAGTTTGGACCATTGAATTATTTAATTTAGACCTTTTCTATAGATTAAGGCATTATGGGATAAGTTGTGAGAATTAAATCCTTGTTCCGCCTCGAGAATATAGATTAAAAAAACGTAGACCTATTATAACACCAGTTAAATTATGATTTCATTTAATTTTTATAAGATTGTATTTTTCTTCGTGATTCTTTTATTCTCAAATAGAGGTTTTACACAAGAGTGTAATGATAGTTTATATTTACATTTATATAATTATCAGATAATTAGAGGAGAATTAGAAGAGGGTTTAGATCTGAATGAATTAAGCAACAGTTTTAATGTCGAAGATCTTGTTGAGAATACAAATACTGAGCAATTTAGTATTTTTAAATTCTACAATTTAGTACATGAAGAGTCATCAATATCGTTTTTAATTATTGAAAAGAATAACGTTGAAATATATGATATTTTAAGCTTTTGTATTCTTATTGAAAAGATTTTAGATTCACCAAGTTGTGGTGAGGAGTTAAAAAAAATATGGATAAAAGAAGTGCTTAAATTGCGACGTAGTTATTATGAACTTGTTGATATAGAAAGGCTTGTTGTTGAAAAGAATTACGGTAAATACCTTTACCTTATCCCTGTAGTTAATTTAAAGAATAAGGAAGGAATTATTAAATAAAGATTTAGATGCTAAGATGTGTTTGAAATTTCATCAATTCTCTCTTGAACAGACGGTTTATAATTATGAAATGCTAATACCAATAAAATATTTATTGAATATATAATAGTGAGGATGTCATTATGAAAATAAGAGAAATTATAAGTTTTTTAAGAAAAGGACATTACATGGTTTTGAGTTGCATATTCTTAATCTTATGTTTTTTTACATTGCTTCGATGTCAAGTTTATCCTAAAAATGAGGGGTTTGTTTTAGATTTCAATGAGTGTAAATGTGATAGTACTATTGTTCCTGATTATGAAACATTTCATTTCGATAAAGATAGTAATATGATATATCTAACTAAAAAAGAACCTTTTGTTTTTTATATTGGAATTGATGATAAAACTATAAATATTAATGGTGAGAAATATTTTTCATTTATTTGTGGCTCTGAAAAGAATGGTGATTTTGGTTTTGTAAGATTTGATCATAACCGTATATTTTATAAAGCTGATAGAGAAAAAAAGGATGAAATGTTTATTGATTTCAAAGCAAAGGTTGGAACTGAGTGGTCAATAGAAAATGGAGTTTTTGCAGATTATAAGATAATAATGGATAGCATATTTGAAGATAAAAAGTATGGAGAAACTATATATAAATATAAGTTTGTTTATATGGGGCCTAAAGTTTCTCATGGATATTATTATTCGAAACTATTTGTTTCTGAGAAAAGTGGTTTTTTAAAATTAGCTTTTACAAATAAAGTTAATTGCATAACGACTAATGGGAGGCAATTAAATTAATATTAGTTATGAGTAAATTAAATTTATTATTTAGTCTTTTAATCACATCAATAATTTCATTCCATTGTACAGAAAGAGACAGTAATGATTCTGATGGATATTTAGTACAAGAGAAAAAGAAATATGTTATACTAAAACAAGATACAGTATATATAAAAGAGAGGGGAAAAGTCTTAACTTATAAAAAACTTGGTGCAGATAGTTATTATGTAATAACATATAAGAGCAGTGAACCTGAAACCGATTTTGGTGTATTGAGATTGCTTGTAAAGGATAGAAAGAATAAAACTTTATGGCAATTATTGCTATCTAAATATAGTTTAGTTACCAGTAGTGATGAATCTCTATTATGAGAAGGATAGTGTTTTGATATATAATCATGATGGAACAATGGAAAAGGAGATTGTTCTAGATTTTAATCTAAGTGATTTAAATGATATTGTGACATGTAAGAATGAAACGTATATTAAATTAATTGATGAGGATGATGCTATTACAGATGGAGTGTTAATAATAAACCATAATAATGGTTCTGTAAAGGTTTGTAAAGTAGAAAATAAGGACTATTATAGTTTAAAGCTTGTTAATAATAAAGTTTATCTAATAAATGAGACTAGTCACATTGAAGTAAAAGAATTAATCCAAAAGGAAGAAATCTAGAAGCAGATAAAGAATTTGAACCTCGTGCTTATGGGAAGGATATTTATAGAGGTGATGTTAGAACTTATATGAAATCAAAAAATATTAAACAATGTATACTAATAATTACGCTAGTATAATTACTCGAATAATTATATTTAATTTATTTCTACTTTTAATTAGTTACAGTGGAGTAGCGCAGAATACAAGTATTGTAGGTCATATTAATGAATTTATAGTTACAGATTCTACCATGAGAATAGATGTTAGTTATACAAATAAAGGTTCATGTAAAGTATTTTATAAACCAGTAGAAAGTGCGATATGTTATGGATTATTATCTATTTCTTTAGTAGATAAATCTGATAAATCTCATGAAATATATCCTTGCGATTATGAGGTGGATTTAGATAGTATAAGTCTTTATTTTAAGAATAGTGTATGTCTTAATACAAATGAAACCTTCAGAAATATTTTGACAATTAATATGAATAAAGTGGATATGCCACCTTTAAATAGGGAATATCGATTGGTTCTAAGTTTACATTACGAAGATGTGAATTTTATATATCCAGATGTTGGTTGCAATATATTTAAAGAACAAATTTCTTTTGAAAAAAGAGTACAGTTGTAAAATACAATGAATAAGAATTATCAGAAACAAATGACAACAGTATATAATTATGTGTCTCGTCTTGAAATAGGTTGACAGGTTCTGCAGATATTAAAGTTAGTGTAAATGTTAGCGGTAAACAGATAATACATAAACCAATTATTACAGGAGTCAAGATATAATTTAAATTTATAGATATGAGAAATTTATTAGTTACTTTTTTATTATTATCCATTCTTTCTTGCACAAATACAGAAAAAAAGAAAAGTATTAAACTTAAACAAGAAAGTAAGGATGAAGTAGCAGAGGAAATTAAGTTTATTGGAGATAGTACTTACATGAATGAGAAATTAAAAGGGTATCAATATGAGGTATTTAAATCATTTTATATTGATCTAAATAATGATAAGGTAAAGGATACAATTATTTTAGAAGTAATGCCGAATTGTGGAGATCCTGGTGATTTTCATTATGTGAATATTCTATTATCAAATGGTAAAAAGCTGAGTTTCTCAGGTAATTTTGTCAATACTGAAAACATCGCAAAATTTATTCCAACATTTAATGAATCAAACATATTAAAATCTAAATTCATAACAATTAAGCGAGCTTCAAACAATAATTTATTGCTACTGTTTAAAGGTTATCATTATGCAAGTAAGCCAGGCTTCCTAACGATAGTTAATATTGTGGATAATGATGCTCCTTTTTTATTATTAAACAAAACTGTGG
>Ga0193962_1001715_pt1 | contig 10061 bp, 5 predicted proteins | sample FB_5_MG_FD_140335 | JGI IMG/M metagenome (GOLD analysis project Ga0193962, IMG submission 140335) | Microbial mat bacterial communities from the Broadkill River, Lewes, Delaware, United States - FB_5_MG | ecosystem: Environmental > Aquatic > Freshwater > River > Microbial mats | place: USA...
ATTTTTCAAAAAAACATCTTCTGCATTAGTAGGAGGTGCCGAATATAGAGTTTATGCACTCCCAGCAGAAAGCCCAAATCATGCTGGCAGAACATTAGTTATAGATCCAGAAAACCTAACAGCCTCTCCTTATGGTTGGCATGATGTAGATGGAATTCCTGGGGCAGATTATACTATAACTCGCGGGAACAATGCACACGCTTATAATGACATCGCAAATACAAACAGTAGCCCAGGCAACGAACCTAATGGCGGTACTGCGTTATCTTTTGATTTTACTTCAAATTTAGCTTTAGCTCCAAGTACAAACATAGCAGCTGCACAAAATTTAGACTCTAACACAACGAACTTATTCTATATGACTAACATGATGCATGATATTTGGTATGCATATGGGTTTGATGAAGCAGCAGGTAACTTTCAACAAAACAACTATGGGAATGGTGGAATTGGTGGTGATTACGTTAAAGCTGAAGCCCAAGATGGTAGTGGTTCAAATAACGCAAACTTTAGCACCCCAACTGACGGAGGAAACGGAAGAATGCAAATGTATCTTTGGACAACTCCTAACCCAGATAAAGATGGCGATTTAGACAATGGAATTATTGCTCATGAATATGGCCATGGAATTTCAACAAGATTAGCCGGAGGACCAAACAACAGTAGTTGTCTTTCAGGGAACGAACAACAAGGTGAAGGTTGGTCTGATTGGTTTGCCTTAATGACCACCATCGAACCAGGGGATTTAGCTACTGATGGAAGAGGAATAGGAACTTATGCAAGAAATCAACCTACTACTGGCGCAGGAATTAGAACTTATAGATACTCAACAAATATGGCAATCAACCCTCATACTTATGACGACATTAAGACAGAGGTAGTTCCTCACGGAGTTGGATCAGTTTGGTGTGCTATGCTTTGGGACTTAACATGGGCTTATATAGACAAATATGGGTTTGACCCAGACTTATACAATGGAACTGGAGGTAATAATAAAGTGATGCAATTGGTTTTAGACGGATTAAAACTACAACCTTGTGGATCTGGTTTTGTTGACTCAAGAAATGCTTTACTAGCAGCAGATATTGCCTCGACTGGAGGTGATAATCAATGTTTAATTTGGGAAGTTTTTGCAAGAAGAGGCCTTGGCGCTTCTGCTATCCAAGGAACTTCAGGTTCAAGATTAGACGGAACAGAAGCTTTTGATATGCCTTTAGCATATATAAACGCAGATGTTTCATTAAACTCATGTGGTTCTGATATTGTTTTATTAACACTATCCAACTTAAATACAAGTGCAATATCTCAATTTGATTACAATTATACTATTGATGGAGGTGTTTCAAATTCAGGTAGCTGGAACGGAACAATAAATTCATGTTCAGCAACAACTGGTGTCCCATTTACATATGGAACATTAACCAGAGGGACTCACGAAATTACAATAACAGGAACAAACCCAGTAACTGTACCTGTTTCATTTTTCGTAAATGTAAATGACTCAGGTATAGAAAATGTAATCAACACATTCACAAATGCTACTGACAATTTAATTGCTTATGATAGCGGAAGTGGGGCAACTTGGGAAAGAGGAGATGCTTATGCCCCAAGTTTTGGTAGAACACTTACGAGTACAGTTACTGGAGGCTCTAAAGTTTATGGAACGAATTTAGATGGAATCCATGGCGATGCTGCTAAATTTTATTTGATATCTCAATGTTATGATTTATCTTCTCTTGAAAACACTTTTGTAAAGTTTGATTTAGCTTTTGATATTGAACAAGATTGGGATTTATTATACTTAGAATATTCAACAGACGGAGGCAACATTTGGACAAACTTAGGAACTTCTTCAGATATAAATTGGTACAATAGTTCAAGATTACCAAACGGAACTGATTGTTTTAATTGTATTGGAGCACAATGGACAGGAGAAGCTACAGATGCGACAACACATACTGATGGTGGAACTGTAGGAACAATGCATAATTACAGCCATTCATTAAGTGCTTTTGACAGCACAGGATCAGCTGAAACAAATATTGTGTTTAGATTTACTTATCATGCTGATGATGCTTATGCTGAAGAAGGAGCTTTAATAGATAACTTTGTTATTGAAGGAACTATAAACCCTTTATCTATTGAAGATAATAGTTTTGAAAATTTAGTTTTCTACCCTAATCCAACTAATGACTTATTAAATATTAGTAGCGGAACGTCTCTACAAAACGCTAAAATATCTTTATATGATATAACTGGTAGAGTTTTATCTAATAGAGTTAACATCAACTTAATAAACAACAATTCAATTACTCTAAATGTCTCAAATTTAGCAAGTGGTAATTACTTCATTACTATAGAAAGCGATGACAACAAAAAATCTACTAAGCAATTTATTAAAAACTAAGAAAGAGTAAATACTTTAAAATAAAAATAAAATACCACCTTTAAAATTTAATGGTGTTTTTTTTAAATCAGAGTGTATTAATATTTTAAAGTTAATTCTTTAAAACAAAAAGCCCATGATAAACTTCATGGGCTTTTTTATTCTATTAAAAGGTTATTTTTTAATTATTCTTTTTACAATATTTTGATTGTTTGAAGATATTTTAATGAAGTAAATACCTTGTGAAGCACTTGATAAGTCTAAACTAGTTTCTGAAACATTTAAATTTTCTTTTGTTAAAATTAATTTTCCAGAAATATCATAAACTTCAATTTGTGTAGGTTCAAAATTACCATAAGAAATGGTTACTAAACCATTAGAAGGATTTGGATAAACAGTAATATTATTTAATTCAAAACTTTCACTAGCTAAAACACCGCTAATAAGGAAATCATCAATGTTAACTCCTTTTTGGTTTTCTGCTTCATCAGAATGAAATACAATTCTAAAAATTACATTAGAAGGAGCCCCTAAAGAAGTTAATGGGTATGAATATGTTTTCAACGTTAAATCTGTTCCTGTCCATTGAGCTCCAGGGCAATTATAACAATCATTACCTGCTGTTGCTTGTGTTCTGTCGCTATTATACCAGTTTGTATCCATAGTACCTAAAACAGCCCAGTTTGCTCCAAAATCTGTTGAATACTCAACATAAACAATATCCCAATTTTGCTCTAAGTCAAACTTCATTGCAAAACTTATCTGCGGGTTTGAAACACTTGATAAATTATAACATTGTGAAACTAAATATGATTTCGTTAAATCAGGATAATTTGCAGTTGTTAAATTAGACGTATACACAGTGTTGCCACCTGAGTTCATAGTTCCAGTAGTTCTTATTCCTCTTTCCCAAGCTGAGCCAGAAGCGCCTTCATTATAAGCAATTAATTCATCTGATGTATTTGTAAAGTTATTTACTACTCCAACTGTTCCAGCATCATTAATATAAAATGGAGTAAGTCCATTGTTATTATCTGGGTAAGCATCATTAGTAATTGTTGTAGTAACGTTCAAACTATGAACTCCTCTTGCTAAAACTAGTGCTGGTAAAGCAATTGTTGTAGTTGCACTAGAAGCTAAAGTTCCATTCCAAACATAATTATATGGAGTTCCATCTACAGTATAATTAACTGTTACAGAAGAAATTGAATTTGTACCATTATTTTTAACTTCAACTACAGGGGAAACATTACCACAATTAATATCTAAAGTAGGGTTTTGTATTTGAACTAATTTAACATCATTAGTTGGAACTTCAACAGGAATATCGGTTTGCCAAACACCTCTACCGTATGTTCCTGCAATTAATTTAGAATCTTCTAAGTTAATTTCAAGATCTGAAACAGAAACATTTGGTAAATTAGTATCAAAAGGCGCCCATGAAGACATAGAATCATCTCTATAATACACTCCTAAACTAGTCCCCACGTAAAGTGGATTCGTTGTGTTTCTACCTTGATGAACTATTATATTTTTACCAATACTTGGCATTCCTGTATTAAATGACGTAAAAGAAGCTCCTCCATTAGTTGATTTATAAACTTGTCCTGAAGTACCAGAAGTAGTAATATAAACAATGTTGCTGTCAGTAGAATGTACTTCAATAGAAGTAATATTAGCAGGAGCAGAATAAGCTAAACTAAAGTTAACTCCATGATTTGTACTTTTATATAAACCTGTACCATTTGCAACATACATAATATCATCATTTGATGGATCGACATGTATTAACTCTAAGTTTCCACTTCCAATACTTCCTGTATTTTGCTGAACCCAAGCTCCTCCACTTAGTTTAAATAAATTTCCAAAACCAGAAAACAACTCTCCTTGAGAATTTGGCATTAATGGTGTTACCCAGTTACCACTTGCTCCACCAGGCGAACCAACAGAACCAGTAATTCCATTACCAGCAGTGTTACTAATATACATACTACTACCGTTTTGAATAAAACCGTAGTATAAATTTTGATTGGTTGGATCAATTGCAGCATCCATTCCGTCTGCTCCATAATAATTTTTCCAAGCTCCTCCACTATATGCATGACCACCATTATCTTGTAAACCACCTACAATATTTGCTGATGTTTGTTTTGCAACAGCAATTTTATAAAATTGACTTATTTGAGCAGTAGCTGTTAAATCAGTAAAGTTTGTTCCACCATTAATAGATCGATATACTCCACCGTCACTTCCACAAAAAAGTTTCCCGTTATAAAAACGCAAAAAGTGAATATCTGCGTGTGTATATGAAGCTGCTGTAGGCGAACTCCAATTATTTATCTTACTTACAGATGTTCCCCCATTTGTAGATTTCCAAACATTTAAACACCCTGTATATATCTCATCCGCATTAGTATCTGAAACAGCAAATGCAAGATCATACCATGCTTGAGTAGATTCAAAAACATCATTTGTAGCTGAACTTTCAAATGATGATCTTTTTGTCCAAGTTGCTCCTTCATCAATAGATCTATAAATTCCTTGATAAGCATTACCTGTTGTAGCACTTAAGATGTACACATAATTATTATTAGCTGGTGTAACATCTAAAATTAACCTTCCTGAAGTAGTAGGTAAATTACTCGAGATATTCAAGAAAGAAGATGCAGTGTCAATAGAACGATAAAATCTATAAGTTGTAACACTTGAAATTGTTGTTCTTCCTGTTGCATATACCGTTGTAGGATCATTTGGCTTAAACCTAACTGAACCTTGAGCAAAGCTCCCTGTTTGTACAACAGACCATGTTGTACCACCGTTTGAAGTTTTATAAAGTCCAACACTTGTTGCACATAATAATATTTGATTATTTGTTGGATGCATTATAATATCACCCGCTCTTGTTGATGTATTTGTAAAAGTTAAACCTGTAGTATTCCAAGTAGCACCGCCGTCAGTAGATTTAAGAACACCTATTGAATAAGTATCTCCAGCATCTTTATCTCCAGTAGCAATATAAATAACATTTGAATCAGTATGATCTACAGCAATTCCAGAAACACCTATTTGAGGTAACTCATCTGACAATGGAACCCAATTTACTCCAGAGTCAATAGATTTCCAAATTCCTCCTGCTGGGGTTCCTATATATAAAGTAGTTGAAGTATTTGGATCTTCATAAACAAAATTAACCCTACCTTGTCCAGAAGACCAAGAACCAGTATTAGTATGTGTAAATGGACCAACTGGTTGCCAATTACTTGGCGGTAAAGAAATCGTACTTCTAGCTTGTCTTGCTTGTTGTTTTTGACTCCAAGCGTCCCACATTTCTTGCGGAGTAATTAAATGCCCTTGATCGTTAACTTTGTTACGCCAATGGTATTCCCAACGCATAAAAGGTTTGTAACCTGAGCCTTTAACATTTTTGTCGTGAGAAAGCCAATATTGATCAAACTCATTCTTTAATTCGTCAATTGACAATTCGTTTTGTCTTGAACTTTGCGAATTAACGCTCCAAGGGGCGAATTCATTAAATTGCGAATATCCTAAACAGGAAGTTAGCAAAATTAATAATACGTAAAAATTTTTCATGTTTTTAGTAGTTTTTAGTAGGTAAACATCACAAATATAGAAAGTTATTTACGATAAATATAGATTTTCTCTATTTTTGCAAAAAAAACGATGCTATTTAAAAAATATAAAATATTCATTCTCACATTTATATCTATATCAATAATTATTTTTATTGCCATTTATTCTTTATTAAAGCCTCAAAAAACACTTAAAATCTTTTCGCCTAGAGATGTAAATACTGAATTAGTTGACACAACCGTTCAACACATTGGATACAATCATACTATTGCCGATTTTGCATTTACCAATCAAAACGGAAAAATCATTACTCAAAAAGATTATGAAGGAAAGATTTATGTAGCTGATTTCTTTTTTACTACTTGCCCTACAATTTGTCCTAAAATGACAGATAATATGGTTTGGCTACAAGAACAAATTAAAAACAACCCAAAAGTAATGTTACTTTCTTATTCGGTAACTCCAGATATTGATAGTGTTCCTGTATTGAAAAAATATGCGTTGGAAAAAGGTGTTGACGACTCAAAATGGAACTTGGTCACCGGAAATAAAAAAGACATTTATTACATTGCCAGAAAATCATATTTAGCAGTAAAAACTGGAAAACCAGAAGACATGTATGATATGGTTCATACCGAAAACTTTATTTTAGTTGATCAAAAAAGGAGAATTAGAGGTTTTTATGACGGAACTAACCTAGAAGAAGTTAAAAAACTTTTAGAAGACATCAACTATCTTTCTCAATAGTAAAATTAATTTATGATAATTATCATTTTGATTTTCTAAATAATAGCTACATTTGTATTTTAATTCAATCTAAATAAGAGTGGCTGTTTTACTTTCAGATTTAAAAATTGGCGAAAAAGCAATAATTCTCGATGTAAATATTGAAGAAATTCCGTTGAAGTTACTTGAAATGGGTTGCTTACCTGGAAACAATATTCAATTATTGCAAATAGCTCCTTTTGGAGATCCATTATATTTTAACATCAATGATTCTCATGTAGCCATAAGAAAAGAAACTGCTGCAGAAGTCACAATTCGTTTAGAAATACAGATTTAATTTAATGCACAATACCACTATAAAAGTAGCTTTAATTGGAAATCCTAATGTGGGTAAAACTTCTGTTTTTAACCAATTAACAGGACTTAACCAACAAGTTGGAAACTATCCCGGAATAACTGTAGAAAAAAAAGAAGGAGTTTGTAAACTTTCTGCAAGTTCAAAGGCAAAAATCATTGACCTTCCAGGAACGTACAGTTTAAATGCGAATTCAATTGATGAAAATGTAGTTATTGAATTACTTCTAAACAAGAATGATATTGATTTTCCAGATGTAGCAGTTGTAGTTACTGAAGTTGAAAACCTAAAACGAAATTTACTATTATTTACCCAAATTAAAGATTTAGAAATTCCAACTATTCTCGTAATCAATATGAGTGATAGAATGACTTTAAAAGGAATTGAACTTGACATTCCCTATCTTGAAAAAGAGTTAAAAACCAAAATAGCATTAGTAAGTTCAAGAAAAAAAATTGGAATTGACAACCTTAAAAACTTAATTTTAGATTATAAAAATCTATCTATAGAGCCATGCTTAAATGCTTCAAGCATTGACCCAGATTATTTTGATAAATTAAGAAAAGCATTTCCAAATCAATTACTTTATAAGCTTTGGCTAGTAATTACCCAAGATGTAAATTTCTTAAACTTAGAACGAAATGAAATTAAAAGTTCATTTACAAAATCACATGCCGATTTAAAACGCTTACAACAAAAAGAAACAATTAAAAGATACCAATTTATAAATGACACTTTAAAAATTGGTCAAACTATAGATAAATCAAAAGCTTCTGATTTTCAGAGTAAATTAGACAGAGTTTTAACACATAAAATCTATGGCTACTTAATTTTCTTTGGAATTTTAATGGTTATTTTTCAATCCTTATTTGATTGGAGTAGTATTCCAATGGATTTTATAGATGAAACATTTGCTAATTTAAGTTCGTTTGCCAAGACAAATTTACCAGCTGGAGAATTTACGAATTTAATAAGCGAAGGAATTATCCCTGGTATAGGTGGAATTGTAATTTTCATTCCTCAAATTGCCTTTTTATTCTTATTTATTTCCGTTTTAGAAGAAAGTGGTTATATGAGTCGTGTAGTATTCTTAATGGATAAAATTATGCAAAAATTTGGACTTTCAGGAAAAAGTATTGTACCTCTAATTTCAGGAACAGCTTGTGCAATTCCTGCCATTATGAGTGCAAGAAATATTGAAAACTGGAAAGAACGATTAATTACAATTTTAGTAACTCCGTTTACAACTTGTTCTGCACGTTTGCCTGTTTACGCCATTTTAATTTCATTAATTATTCCTGAAAAAAGAATATTTGGATTTTTAAGCTTACAAGGCTTAACTCTAATGTTTTTATACTTATTAGGTTTTGGGTCTGCAATTTTCTCTGCTTATTTATTAAACAAAGTGTTAAAACTTAAATGTAAAACGTATTTTGTTGTTGAAATGCCGAGTTATAAAATTCCTATGTTTAAAAATGTTGGAATTAATGTTTTAGAAAAAACAAAAGCTTTTGTTGCTGGTGCTGGAAAGATAATATTAGCAATATCTGTTGTATTATGGTTTTTAGGTTCTCATGGACCTAGTAAAGGTTTTGACAATGCAGAGGCAATAGTTTTAAAATCAAATAAAAACAAAACAATTAGTACAGAAGAATTAGAAAATGAAGTAAATGCTTATAAGCTTGAAAACTCATACATAGGTATTTTAGGAAAAACGATAGAACCTGCAATAAGACCTTTAGGATACGATTGGAAAATAGGAATTGCCGTTTTAAGTTCTTTTGCTGCAAGAGAAGTATTTGTAGGAACATTAGCAACAATTTATAGTGTAGGTAACCATAGCGAAGAAGAAACAACTATTAAAAATAAAATGGCCGCTGAAGTACATCCTGTAACTGGAGATAAAATTTTTAATTTTGCTACTGGAGTTTCTTTATTGTTATTTTATGCCTTTGCCATGCAATGCGTAAGTACTTTGGCAATCGTAAAAAAGGAAACTAATTCTTGGAAATGGCCCATAATTCAATTGGTATTCATGAGTGGGTTAGCCTATTTAGTTTCATTAATAGCTTATCAGGTTTTAAAATAAGAAATTATGCAAGAAATATTAGTTTACATTACATTAGCAATAGCTGTAGGTTTTTTAATTAAGAAGTTTTTTTGGAAAAAAAGACCAAAGAAATCAAAACCTTGTGGCGATGATTGTGCTTGTCATTAATTAATTTTCAAATTCAATTTTCAACAAATAATCTTCTAACTTAATTTCAACGCCTTGTTTTTTTTGAGGAAGAACCTCGATAGTTTTAATAGTTTTAGAAGAAGTATATCTTTCTAAAATCCACTTGTTTTCAGGGAAATTTTTAAAATTTATTGTTAGTGTTTCATCTTTATAGAAAACATTGTCTTTATATATCGAGAGTATAAGCTCAACTTCTCCTGCCCAAACACAGTTCATGCCTTCGGGACAACGAGAATCGGAAACAATTTCTTTTATTTTAAAAGAAAATTCTTCGCTTAATATATTCTTCTGTAAAGTTAAATGTGTGGTTGATTCGTCTTTTTTAGATGCGCAACCAAATAAAACTACAACAATTAAAAAACCAATTATTTTTTTCATTCTACCAAGTTAGTAAAAAACAATTAACCAAGTGCAACATCTAAAGTCATCATTACAATAAATCCACCTATAAATCCTAAAGTAGCAATATCAGTATTATTAGCTTGTTGCGTTTCAGGAATAACTTCTTCTACGACTACAAATATCATTGCACCAGCAGCAAATGCTAAAGCATAAGGTAATATTGGTGTAAAAAAAGTTACTGCTACAGCTCCTAAAACTCCAGCAATAGGCTCCACTAAGGCAGAAGATTGTCCGTACATAAAACTTTTTCTTCTGCTCATACCCATTCTTCGTAATGGCATTGAAACCGCAATTCCTTCAGGGAAATTTTGAATTCCAATTCCAATTGCTAAAGTAACTGCTCCAGCAATTGAAGCTTCTGG
>Ga0193962_1001718_pt1 | contig 10057 bp, 8 predicted proteins | sample FB_5_MG_FD_140335 | JGI IMG/M metagenome (GOLD analysis project Ga0193962, IMG submission 140335) | Microbial mat bacterial communities from the Broadkill River, Lewes, Delaware, United States - FB_5_MG | ecosystem: Environmental > Aquatic > Freshwater > River > Microbial mats | place: USA...
AAATAGAGCAAAGAAAAAAATAGAGATTAATCAATATAGTGATGATGATTATATGGTGAATATCAGAAATTTAATAGAAGAAGATAGAGTTATTACAGGTATTCACGATATATATGGCAAACTCTTTGATGAACTGCATCTTGGAAATATATTTGCATATCCTAGTCGTAACAAGAGTAGTATCGCTCACTTTAAAAATATAGTATTAGCCCGTATAGCGAAGCCTGATAGCAAAAGAGGTAGTGTAAATATGCTCGAAGAGAACTTTGGGATTAGTCTAAATTTAGGTTCAGTCTATAAGATGATGGATAAAATTACAGATAAGTCTATTGAGAAGCTAAATGCCCTTGCCTACAATAAAACCAAAGAGTTATTTGGGGGTAAAATTGATGTAATATACTTTGATGCAACCACACTTTATTTTGAGAGTTTTGAAGAAGATGAGTTTAAAAAGAATGGATTTTCTAAAGATAGAAAGTTTAATCAACCACAAGTTGTACTGGCATTAATGGTCACAAAAGAGGGCTTACCTATTGGTTATGAAGCCTTTAGTGGAGATACATTTGATGGGCATACACTCATTCCTAGTCTAAAAACATTGAGAAAAAAGTATAATATAGACAAAGTGGTTTATGTCGCTGATAGTGGAATGTTTAATAGTAATAATCTAAAAGAACTTGATGAGCTTGAAGAGTATGATTTTAACTATATCGTGGGGGCTAGGATAAAAAATCTTGCAAAATCTATCAAAGAGAAAATTATCAATAAAGAAAATTATGAATATCTTAATAGCGATAAAGAGATTGCTAGATTTACTCTCGATAATGGAAGAAAACTTATAGTCACCTACTCAAAAAAGAGAGCTAAAAAAGATAAATCTGATAGAGAAAAAGGGATAGAAAAGCTTAAAGCCAAACTTGAAAAAGAGATATCTGTAAAATCTCATCTATCAAATCAGGGATATAAAAAATATCTGCAGTTAGAGGAGTCAAGCTCAATCAATAAAGGTAAAAAATCTTGTGATTTAACAATAGTCCTAAACGAGGATAAAATGAAAGAAGATGAGAAGTGGGATGGACTTAAAGGGTTAGTAGTCAATGAAAATTCACCTCTATCTAACGAAGAGATACTAACTCAATACAGTAATCTTTGGCAAGTAGAAGAGTCTTTTAGAATAACCAAACACGATTTAAAGATACGACCAATTTATCACTGGACACCCAAAAGAGTCAAAGCTCATTTAGCCATTAGTTTTAGTGCTTATATGCTAACACGATATTTAGAGTATAGAGTACGGCTTCAATATAAAAAACTCTCACCTAGAGTCATTAGAAACTTACTGCTTAATGTTCAAAAGTCTATAGTTTATGATAAAAGCAAAAAAATCAAGTATATTCTTCCATCAAAAATCAAGCCTGATGCTAAGAAAATCTACAATCTTATGGAGGTGAAGCACTCACTTACTCCTTATATTTTGGGTAAATTGTGATTTGTAGTGCCTAGATTTTTCAGGAAACCTCGGTAGGCAGGGGGGTGTAGTGCTTTTTGGGGCGAAGTCAGGAAATGTTAAAAGATGACAAGCACAAAAAACTCATAGTATATTGCAGGTCAGGGAGTAGAAGCGTAACAGCTTCACGAATATTAAAAGAGAGAGGATTTACCCCAATAAATGTAAATGGAGGTATAATCCAACTAATGGTTGCTGGAGTGGTGCTTGTTAGGTAGTCTCTGGATAGAGAGTTAAAATCAAAAACTCTAATATTCCATTTTTTGCTCATTTTGTTGTGTCTTTTTGTAGATATTTTTAGCATAAATTATATGATACGATATAGTCATAAATGATAGAGAGGTAGATACTCCTGCTAAAATTATAATATCTGAATATAGTAGTGATGATAGATAGAGTATTATAGTTATTATATGTAAGTATAGGTGTTTTAGAGCCATCTTTGGTGATATTATCTCGTGCATCATTGGGGCTGTAAAGTACCCTTGTGAACTTAGATGAAACCAAGTTAAAAATGGTACTATCTTGTAAAACATCGCAAATAGTATGCTTATTACAAATGCTCCATAAGATATATATGCTATGGGTGGGTATATGTAAATAGAGGGTATAGATATAATTAAAAAGCTCAATCCCAAACGCCAAAACCATATCGTAGCGTCATTTAAGGGGCGTTTTTTTTGGGTGAGTCTTAGTAGCGTGGTGGAGGCGTATATTATCAATAAAATTCCCACTATAACAAGGTATAGAGGTGAGAGAAGTGAGAAAAGTATAGTAACAAAAAGGATTAATGGCAAATATCTACTCATAATAGTAGGGTATGGTGGTGTGACATAAAACATCTCTATCACTTGAAATGATATAGAGATGATAAGAAGCGTAATCCACCCAAAGAGTCCATAAGAGTAGTGGGCTACTTTTATCTCTTGATAATATATCGGTGAGATAACTCCACTTATAGCTAAAAGCATATATACTCCCATAGTTACAACCAATAGAAGCGATATTAGGGCTACTGTCATACCTTTAGATGAGGGTGTGTGGTTGGTTAGTTTGAGTAGTTCTTTTAGTATTATAGATATAATAAAAACTAAAGAAACCCCCAATAAAACAGAGGCTATGATATAGAGATAGGGTATATTAATATTGACCCCAAAGAGGAAAAAAACTACTCCAAAAGCTAGAGGGTACAGTAGAATATTTGATTTTATAGAGGGAGAAGATAGTCTCACTCCTGCTATTACAGGCAACATCTGAAACAACGCTCCAAACATAAAAAAGAGCATCACTCCAATAGTAAATAGATGTGTAATACTCACAGCCCCTACACTATTGGGGTCAAATACCTCTACTCCATAAAATGCCACCATCACACCAGCTACTACCCCAAATAGTGAACCTACAAAAAATAGCCCCAACACTACACCAAGAGGAGGAGCTTGTTCTAGGGATAGTCCACTCTGAGGAAGCATTAGACTCTCTCTTCAAGGAGTAATGAGGATAAATCCATACTTCTATTTTTAGATATTAGTATATGCCAATCTCCCAAACTATCTTCATAATAGAAGCTCTCTAAGCGTTGAGTTTTGGCTAAATCCAAAAGAGGAATAGGCTTTCTATTGTGGTGCATATAGAGATAACTACTACTATCAAGAGATGCTATCACCTCCACAGCCATCTCCATCGGTATAGGGTGAGAGAACTCTCTTGTATCTATATATTTTCTACTCATAGCGATAGATTTCTAATTGTCTCAATAATACTCTCTTTATCCTCAGCAGTTAAAACCCTATCACACATAGCATAAAGCATCTGCTCCTCTTTCATATTGTGCTGTTGGAGGAGTATCATCATAGCCTCTGCTATCGAGAGGTATCCATCTCTATCTCTACTCTCTATCGCCTCATCTAGCTTAGATAGTAGCTCTCTCATCTGTCCATGCTCATAACGCATAACTTGTGTAGGTCCTTCACTCATACCTGTAGCTTGTTCAAACTTTATAAACAGTTCATTCTCTTCTTTATTAAAGTGTAGAAGTGTATCGTCTCTAAAGCTACTAAATGCACTCTTTGCACTATCCCATTCATTGGAAGCTACTGCTTGTTCAGCCTTGGCAAATAGTGTATCGCACTCTCTATGTTCATTTTTCATATAATTTGAGATTATCATTATATTAATCCTTTATAAATAGTTTGAAGTATATTTAAAATACATATACAAAAGTTTGATATAGGTCAATTACCGTGGTCATTTATATTAAAGTTCCTCTTAATCTTTGGGATATATCGCTACATATTTAATTATGATAAGTAATCATTAACAATAAAGGAGTAAGATGTCGCCAATATAAGGATATTCTATGCAAAAATTACTAATTTATCTACTATTTAGCTCTGCTATTTATGCTCTCTCTCTACCTCAACTTATCAATATTGGGCTTACTCAAAGTACCACTATAGCAAAGAGTAGAGCAGATATAGACTATAGCCGTGCTAAACGAAACAAAACTCAATCAGAGAGTTATGGTTCGATAGAGCTTGTGGCTAACTATACACACTTCAATACTCCACGGACTCTAGCACCCGTTACTCCTGCTGTGATGAAAAATCCTAGTGTGGTTGTACCTACTACTAGAGACCTCTTTGGTACGGGTATCTCCTACTCTGTGCCTCTCTTTACTGGGTTTGCTAAGAGTCGTGAGATAGAGATAGATAAGATACAAGAGGATATAGCCAAAAGCAAACACTCTCTCACTAAAGAGCAGTTGGTATATAATATTAGCTCTCTCTACCTCTCTACTCTGGCTATGATTGAGATGGTGTCAGCTCAAAAGAGTTATCTTAATGCACTTACTAAACTTAATAGACAGATAGCTATAGAGGTGGATTTAGGCAAAAAGGCTGAGATTGATTTGATAAAAGCTCAAAGTGATATAGAGGGTAATCGTGCTTATCTCTCTATTCTTCAAAGTAATATCGCTATTAGTAAAGCCTCTCTTGCTTCACTTGTGGGGATAAAGAGTATAAAAAGGCTTAAATCTATCAGAGTGAGAGTAAAAAGACCTAGATATAACTTATCTCAAATAATGGCTAGGGCTTCAAACCTCAATAAGATAAAAATCACCAATCTATCACTTAAAAAAGCAGATAAAACTATCCAAAAGAGCAGAGCATCAACTCTGCCACAAGTATCTCTCAATAGCTACTATGGATACAACTATGGAGTCAATGATACCACCAATCCAAATAGTGGTGATTGGGACAGAGAAGAGAACTGGCAAGTGGGGATAAATGCCAAGTGGACGATTACAGATTTTGGTAAGTCTAAATCATCTACACAGATGGCAAAGATAGCACATATCAAAGCCTCACTAGACCAAAAACAGACTCTTCTTGATTTTAAGAAGTCTATTATAGAGGCTAGAGAGAAAATCAAACAAGAGTATGCCTCTTATCGTGCCAATGCAAAACAGTTGAGATTGGCTAAAAAAAGTGAGAAGATAGAGAGCGTGAGGTATCAAAATGATGTGATTACTCTTAATGATTTATTATATGCTAAGAGTAAGACGCATATCGCTAGAGCAAAACTTATAGAGAGTAGATACAACTATCAAAAAGGTAAATTTTATATGGATTATTTAATGGAAAGAGGAGAGAAGAGATGAAGAGAGTTTTAGCTATTTTGATAATAATTGGGGTCGTGTTTGCAGGAGTGGTACTTTTGAAAAAACGCAAAAGCACAATTATAAATGAGCCATTAGCATCACTTCCTGTATTGACTATATCTCTAGTCAAAGGAGAGAGTGGAGGAGTAGAGAAGAGTGAGAAGTTTTTGGGTCTATTAGAGTCACAAAAGGGAGCGAAAATCTCTACAAAACTAAGTGGATATATCCAAAATATAGCTGTGGTAGAGTCTCAAAAGGTGACCAAAGGACAACTATTGGTCTCTATAGATAAAGGGGAGCTTTTAACAACTATCAAAAGTAGTGAAGTCTCACTCAAACAGCAAAAAGCAGATTATGAGCTTAATAAAAAAATATATAAACGAAATATCAAACTCTATAAAGCAGGAGCGTTACCTCAAGAGAAACTCGAAGCCATAGAGCTAGGAGTTCAAGCCAAAAAGACTCTATATACAACAACGCAAGAGAGGATAAAACAGCTTAATATTCAGCTTAGTTATTTGGATATAAAAGCTCCTTATGATGGAATTATTGGTGATATTTTGCTTCAAAAAGGAAACCTCGCTAATCCTAGCCAACCGATACTTACTTTGAGTCAATCTTCTCAAAAGATAACTTTCTCATTTTCTGCACACAATAATCCTATCAAGATAGGTGCTAGAGTATTGAGTAGTCATAAAGAGATTGGTAGAGTCAAACGAATATATACACAAGCCAAAAATGGTCTATCTGTAGCAGAAGTAGAGATTAATAGTAAACTCAATATGCCTGAGGGTAGTTTTGTCTCTATTGATGTGAGTTTGGGTGAGTATCAAGGGTGTGTTATCCCTAGTGATACGCTTCTATACTCTTCAAAAGGGCGAGAGGTAATGGTATATAAAGATAATAAATTTACCCCTTATAGTGTAGATGTGATATTTGAGAATGAGAAGATTGTACTACTTTCAAGTTGTCCAAGTGAGCCTATCGCACAAGGAAGCCAAAGTAGATTATCAAAACTACCATTTTATGATAAAGTATCAATTAGGGGCAAAATAGATGAGTAAAATATCCAATATAGAGAAACCCTCACTTATAGAGAGATTACTTAAAAGACCACATTTTATTATCTCATTTTTGGCTCTTTTTATCTTTATTGGTATTACGGGATATACCAAAATGGATAGAAATCTATTTCCAAACTCCAACTACCCAGAAGTGGCTATTGTAATAGTTCAGCCATCTGCATCTGCTAAGAGTATAGCCACCAATGTAGCCGTACCTGTAGAAGAAGAACTCTATACTCTTGATGAGATACGCAGGGTTACATCTTCAACAATGGATGAGGTAACGGTAATATCAGCAGAGTTTGACTACAACAAAGGTATCAATGACGCTGTAAATGATGTCAATAATGCTATCGCTAAAATTCGCTCAAAACTACCACAAGATATAAAAGAGCCACAAGTAATCAAAATCACAGAGGCTACTCCTCCAATAGTGATTTATGCGATAAGTCCCAAAACTGGCGATAATTATCAGGAAATAAGAGAACTAGCCTCAACAGACATCAAACAAGAGCTACTCAAAACCCAAGGTGTAGCCAATGTAGATATATTTGGAGGTTATAAAAAAGAGTTACAGATAATCATAGATAAAAATAAGCTAGAGCAGTATGGTTTGTCGCTTGTTGAAGTTATGGCACTTATTGGTAAAAATGATAGAGAGTATGCGTTGGGAATTGTGACCAATGAAGCACATAGATACCTGCTCAAAGTATCAGGCAAAAGAGACAAAGTAGCCAAACTCAAATCTCTACCGATACGACCAAATCTCAAACTAAGTGATGTGGCAAATATATATTTTGGATATTATGAAAATAGCTCTCTCTATTATGGAAATGGCAAAAAAGCGATAGCCCTCTCTATCCAACGCTCAACAGTATCAGATGTAATCCGAACTATCAACTCTGTAGAGGGTGTGATGGCGAAGTTTAAAACACAATATCCTAATATCAATTTTGAAGTATCAGATACCCAAGAGGAGACTATAAAACTAAGTACAGATAATATGTTTACCTCTCTTCGTGATGCTATTGTGATGGCTACTATCGTGGTCTTTTTGTTTTTGGCGAGTTTTCGTCAAGTATTGATAGTGCTTGTGACCATTCCTATCGTTTATGGCTCTACTATCGCTCTTATGTATCTCTTTGGCATAGACTTTAATGTTATTACACTCACGGCTATTATATTGGCATTGGGACTTCTGCTCGATGATACGGTGGTGGTGATGGAGAATATAGAACGCCATCACAAAGAGATGGACGAAGAGATACACAAAGCCGTCTTTGTGGGGACAAAAGAGATTATGTTTGCAGACCTTAGTGGTACAGTTACCACGATGATAGCCTTAGCTCCTATGCTCTTTGTCGGTGGTTATCCACAAACGATATTTCAGCCCCTTGTAGGGACTCTACTTCTAGCTTTGAGTGCCTCTTATATTATATCTATTACGGCTGTGCCTCTTCTATCTCTATATATACTATCTATCAATACTCCGTGGATACGCAAGAGTGAAGATTTTTTCCACACTTATATAGAACAAGCCAACCTACTTACAGTAGGATTTTTCAAAAAAGCCGTTACTATGGCACTAGAGAGCAAAAAGATAGCAGTGCTTTATTTTGTAATTTTGATTATGCTATTTGTGATAAGTGTCAAAGGTGTAATGCCAACAGTTGGGAAAGAATTAACTCCACCAATGGATACAGGAGAGATAAATATCCGTATCACCACAGATAGCAATCTCCCTATAAGCAAATCAGAAGAGATAGTAAAAAAAGCAAACCAAATCATCGCCAATGAAGCAGATATACTACGCATATCAGGAAGCATAGGGAGTGAAGCAGGTGTGATGAGTGTGGGAGCTGGTGCAGGAGTCGATAAGATATATCTAAAAGCTAGTTATGTCAATAGATTTGAGAGAACTATAAATATATGGAGTATAGCCAAAGCCCTAAGAGTCAAACTAAAAGCCCTAGAGCATGTCAAAAGCATAGAGGTATCTCCAGCAGGAGGAACAGCTATGAAGAGTATCAGAGGTAATATCGATGTAATGCTTAGTGCCAAAGATATAGAGAAGCTTCAACAAGCAGGAGAGATGATAGAGAGAGTGATGTACCAAACACAAGGCTTAGTCTCTGTATTGCGTACTTGGGAGTATGACAAAAAGGTCTATAGTATGGCTATAGATGAAGCCAAACTACTACAATACGGAGTGACCAACGACTCAATAGTGCGTGAGATACAGATGCTTATACGAGGTGGAATGGTAGCGAGTTTCCCCAAACAAAATAGTGCAGACTATGGTGTAAGAGTGTGGCTACCCAAATCAGAAAACAGCTCCATAGAGAAGATACTCTCTACCCTCATAAACACACCCAAAGGCAAAGTACCACTCAAAACTTTCGCCTCATTTAGCTCCACAATAGAACCAACAATCATCACAAGAGAGGGGCTAAACTACACACTAGATATATTTGCCAATAGAGAAAAATCAGCCATAACACACATAATGGACTCCTTTGAAAAAGCCTCAAAAGAGCAAAACCTAACCTTACCACAAGGTGTGACAATGGAGCAGACAGGAGATATAAAACAGTTCACAGAAGCAGCAGGAAGAATGATAGGAGCGATATTTTTCGCCATACTATTTATCTTTTTGACTCTTGTCACAATGTTTAACTCCATCAAAATCTCACTAATGATACTAGTATCCATACCCCTAACCATCATAGGAGGCTCATGGTTATTACTAATATTAGACTACCATGTATCCATGCCAGCGATGATGGGATTTATACTACTAGCAGGTATAATCGTAAACAACGCCATACTCCTAATCCACTTCGCACTAGAGAAGATGAGCGAAGGAGTAGCCAAAAGAGATGCGATGATAGAGTCCATAACCCTAAGAAGCCGACCTGTACTAATGACAGCATTCTCAGTATCAGCAGGAATGTTACCAGTAGCCTTAGGTTCTGCAATAGGACTAGAAAAACTAGCCCCACTAGGTGCTGTAGCCATAGGAGGACTAATTGTAGGAACACTTATGACTTTGGTATTTATACCATTAGTATTTATCTGGGTTATGGGGGAGAGGGATTTGGTGGGGTAGGGGTTTTTAGTTTCCACAATTTTGTGGGAATTTATACTTCGCTTAAAATTTAAAGATGTAATTTTATCGCACCTTAATAGGATGAAATTACTAAAAAACAAGCTTTTTATAATAGAAATATTGTTTTTTAGGTGCAATAAATTGACACCCTACAGTTCTTTCAAAGTCTCTGTATTTAGAAATAGTTTATTTATAGAAATATATTTTTTATAGATTTACTAAAATGATACTTTTTTCTCATAATATGAACTACTTATTCATAATTATAGTCCCATTTTTTAAATATATTATTGTCATCATCAATATATTCATATAGCCAAGCTTCAATTTCTTTTTTTAACTTAACTTCTTTTTTTAACTCATCATTATTTATATCATTTTTATCAAAATCTTTATTTCTTCCTTCTAAATTATAAGAAATCACTTTCGCAATTTTATTTGATGTTGATTGATTATACTCTTTAGACCAATGATAAATCAAAGAATTAAAAAATGAATTTTCAAATTCTTTTGATGTAATATCATCACTCCAAACATCAGGAGGTGATACATTTAAAATTCCTAAAGTTAATCTTTTATAAAATGTTTCCCGACTTCGCCCTAAAAAAACCTTAAATACCAACCAAACCCCCTAAAATAGGATAGTCTTGATAAAACAATATTCTGTAGTGCCTAGCTACATCTGTATTATTTACTCCTTTAAGGAAAACTAG
>Ga0193962_1001720_pt1 | contig 10051 bp, 8 predicted proteins | sample FB_5_MG_FD_140335 | JGI IMG/M metagenome (GOLD analysis project Ga0193962, IMG submission 140335) | Microbial mat bacterial communities from the Broadkill River, Lewes, Delaware, United States - FB_5_MG | ecosystem: Environmental > Aquatic > Freshwater > River > Microbial mats | place: USA...
AGAGAGTTTTAGAAGAGATTTCAAAAACCTCTCTATCATCAATCTAGGCTCAATCTATGAGGGATTGCTAGAGTATCGCTTTGAGATAGCACGAGAGGATTTGTACTATGTAGAGTATTTAGATGGTAAAAACTCATCCAAAACTATCTCTAGCTATATGGATAGTTATGATTATGGTAATATCAAAAAAGAGTATATCACCAAAGAGAATTACTATAAATCAGGAGATATTTATCTCACCAACTCATCAAACTCAAGAAAATCGACAGCTAGTTACTATACCCCCACTTCACTATCTAGCTTTATGGTCAAGAGTGCTATTGATTTGGAGATAGAAAAAGGCAAAAAGCCAATAGAGCTTAAAATCATAGACAACTCATGTGGGAGTGGACACTTTTTACTAGAGTCTCTTAGTTATCTAACCCAAAGGGCGATTATCTCACTCCCAGAGGATAAAGCCCTTCAAGAGATGGTAAAAGATGAGAGAGTCAAGATAGAAGCCAATCTATTGGGATTTAATGAGAAGATAGAGGTGAGTGATTATGATATACTCAAGAGACTTCTACTCAAAAAGAGTATCTTTGGGGTAGATTTAAATCCATTTTCAGTAGAGCTTACCAAACTTGCTCTTTGGATTGACTCGCTTATCTTCGGTACGCCTCTTAGCTTCCTCTCTCATCATATCAAACAGGGTAACTCTTTGGTAGGCTCAAAGATAGAGGAGTTTAATGGCTATTTCCCCAAATCAGATGGACTCTTTCATAGTGATTTTATATCTGAGTTTAATAAGCTAAATGATGTATATAAGGCACTTGATAATATCCAAGATACCACAGAAGATGAGGTCAATCTATCCAAACAAAAATATAAAGAGGAGATAACACCAAAGCTAGATAAACTAAACCTAGCTCTAAACCTAGTGAGCTTTATTAAGTTTAAAACCATAGCCAAAGATAAGACGCAAATAGCCAATATCAAAGCAGATACAGCACTAGTAGAGAAGATTTTTGAGGGTAGAGATGATGAGATTATAGATACTATTAGAGAGTATGCACAAAAGTATAGCTTTTTCAATTATGAAGTAGAGTTCCCTGAGGTGACACACAACAATGGATTTGATATAGTCATTGGCAATCCTCCGTGGGATAAGACCAAGCTTGATGATAAAGATTTTTTCTCTCAATATCGCTCCAACTATCGCACTCTAAGTGATAGTAAAAAAGCAGAGATAAAATCAGACCTATTGAGTAAAGAGGATATAAGAGCTAAATATGAGAATGAGAGTCAATTTATCTATATCATCAATGAGTATCTAAAAGCTCACTATCCACTCAACAAAGGTGCAGGTGATGGAAACTTATTTAGGTTTTTTGTAGAGAATAATCTCAAACTCATAAGAGATGAGGGGAGTTTGACCTATGTACTACCCTCAGCCCTTTTCCAAGAAGATGGCAGTGTCAAGCTTAGAACGCAGATACTTAAAAACTACCAACTCAACTACTTTTATGGATTTGAAAATAGAGAGAAGCTTTTTGATATAGATAGTAGATATAAGTTTGGTGTGTTTCAGATAGAAAATATCAAACCAAATAGTAATCATATTATCAAAACCAAATTTATGCAGACACAACCAAAGCTATGTTTTAATGGTAAGGGGTTGATAAAGTATGATATGAAGACACTCAAAGCCTTTTCACCAACTCATCTAGCCTTAGCTGATGTTACAGATAAGATAGTCTTTGAGATACTCAAAAAAGCTTATGCTAGATTTGAAATTATCAATCCTGATTATATTAACTTTAGAAATGAACTCCACATGACAAGTGACAAAGATATATTTTATGAAGAAGAGAGTGATGTTCCTCTCTATGAGGGAAAAATGATACATCAATTTAACTCCAAATTCGCCAAACCTACACGATTTTTAAATCTCCAAGAGTTTGATGAGAGACTAAAATCCAAAGAGATAGATAGGATGGCAAGAGATTTATCTTCTGCTAATAATAGTATAAAGTTTACAAAAAAAGATATTATAAAAAAAGGTTATGATAAATTTATCAAATATGATAGAGAGTTTTTTAGATTTACAATTAGAGCTATTGCAAGTGATACAAATGAGAGAACATTAATAGGAGTGATACTACCTAAAAATGTTGGATTTGGTCATAGTATGTTTGCAGAGATACCAAAGAGATATGCTATCGATAATGATGAGGTTATCTATATAGAAAATAGTAGTAGTAAAAAGCTATTTCTAATGAGTATCTTCAACTCTTTTGTTGTTGATTTTATAGCTAGGCTTAATATCGCTATGAATGTGAGTAAAACCTACCTAATGAGACTCCCAATACCACAACCAAGCGATATAGAGTTAAATGAGAACAGAGATTATCAAACGCTTATAATAAATTCACTCAAACTCACGCTTCACTACAATTTTGATGATTTTAAAGAGTTGGCAAAAGAGTATAATATAACTAAAAAAGATTTACCACCAACACCCAAACAAGTAGATATGCTAAAGATAAAAAATGATATTATCATCGCCCAAATGTATGGTATAAGCTATAAGGAGTTAGAGCATATACTCTCTACATTCAAAGTCTTTGATAGTAAAAATCATAAATATATAATAAGTCTATTGAGTAGCTATGCACAAGCTATAGGGTAGTTTGCATATTGGATTTTATCTACTTTTATTTTTATTGGAGTATAATTAATTGTAATAAATTTAGAAGGAAGATGATATGTCAAATATATTTAATAAACCAGCAAGTATATCTATAAGGGTTTTGTAAAATGAGTGAACTAGAGAGGATAGAACAGCTAGAAAGAGAGATTAGAGAGCTAAAGGGTCTAAGCTCTGAGGGTATTGAGAGCTACTCATTTAGTAAAATTACAGATAAAAAACTCAAAGAGTTAGTAGATATTAAACAAAAAATCAGTGATAATATCTTTGATGATTGGTTCGCTTTTGAGTTTGAGTTTAGTGATACTCTACTCTCGTTTCTCAAAGAGTTAATCATAAAAAACAAATCTCTAATAAAGAGTTATAACGAAGAGGATTTAAAGGTTAAGTTTATTACTCCTCTTCTAAATGATATAGACTTTTTATCTTATGAGAATGAGTTTAGAGACTTTTATGAGTTGCCACTAAGCTATAAAACCGATAGATTTATCTTTAATGGAACTACTGACTTTGTGGTATCCAAAGGACTATTTGAGAGTCAAAAACCGTACTTTTTTATTCAAGAGTTCAAAAAAGGTCAAACAGATGGCTACCCTGAGCCACAACTCTTAGCAGAGCTTATCTCTGCTGTAGAGCTAAATAGTGAGACCTCTATGAGAGGTGCTTATGTGGTAGGGGCTATTTGGAACTTTGTTATTTTAGAGAAATTAGGTGAGGATAAGTATCAATACTTTGTAAGTGAAAACTACGATAGCACCAAGATAGAAGATTTAAAAGGGATTTATAAAAATTTAATCTTTGTCAAAGAGGAGATTATATATATGATACAAAATGAGAATATATAATGCAACTATATAAACTATCAAATATAAAAGAGAAAAAAGAGGCTCTAAAGACTCTAGGAGTCCACGGTGGAGGGGTGCAGATACTCTCTGATAAGATGGAGCTTATGCTATTTTTTATCAAAGATTTACGCACTCCTGCTGTCAATATACTCAAACAAGATGCACTAAGCATAGGAGCAGATTTAGCAGTACCTAGTGGTGTGATTTTGTGTGAGAGAGAGCATTATGATTGTATATTGATGGGTACAAAAAAGCATATAAAGATACTCTCACGCAAAGAGCTATCACAAGATTTCGGACTCAAAGCTGTAGCTAAAGAGCTAAAGAGGTTTTTGGCTATTAAAAAAAGAGAGAGAAAAATAATGGGAGTTATCAACGCCAATGATGATAGCTTTTTTGAGGGGAGTCGTTTCAAAAGTAGTGATGCTATAGCCCAAATAGAGCAGATGATAGATGAGGGTGCTGATATTATAGATATAGGTGCTGTCTCTTCTCGTCCCAACGCAGATGAAGTCTCACCAATAGAAGAGCTAAAACGCATAAGAGATATATGTGATACTATATCTAATCAAAAGCTCTATCAAAAGGCTATATTCTCTATAGATAGTTATACTCCTAGTGTGGTGGAGTATGCACTCAAAAGTGGCTTTGGTATCATCAATGATATAACAGGGGCTGAGGATGAGGCTATTGTTAATTTAGCAAGAGAGTATGGAGCAAAACTTGTGATAATGCACAAACAAGGCACTCCAAAGAGTATGCAGAACAACCCTAGATATGATGATATAGTAGTTGATTTAAATAACTTCTTTGAGCAACGCATAGATAGGTGTGAGGAGTTGGGATTGGATAGGGAGGATATTATATTAGATGTTGGTATAGGGTTTGGTAAGACTCTACAACACAACCTAACACTAATCAAAAATCTATCTCATTTTCAGAAGTTTGGGTGTGAGATACTAATGGGTGCTAGTAGGAAATCTATGATAGATGCTATATCACCCTCCACCCCACAACAGAGATTAGCAGGGACATTGGCGATACATCTCAAATCTATAGAACACGGAGCAAATATTATCCGTTGTCATGATGTATATGAGCATAAACAAGCTATAGCTGTAGTTGAGGCTATGGAGAAGTAAGACTACTTCTCTAATATATAGTCTATTTTCTCTACAAAATCCTCTTTTGATTGACGACCTACCATTATATCAATAACCTCACCATCTCTAAAAAACAAAATTGTAGGAAGAGAGAGAATTTGGTATTTAGATGCTATATCTTGCTCTTCATCTGTGTTTAGTTTTGCGATAGTGACTCTACCTCTGTAATCTTTTGCTAATTCCTCTATAATAGGAGTAATCTCTCTACAAGGCTCACACCAAGGAGCCCAAAAATCTACCACTGTTACACCTCGTTTAATTATTTCATCCAAATTATCAGATGTTAGTTTGATAGGCTCAATAGTTACAGGTGTAGTATTTAAATCTTTTGAACTCTTCTTTTTCTCTTCTACTATTGGCTCAATAGGTGTGGGTTTTGTCTCTATCTCTATCCAATCACTATGGGCATAACCTATTTTTCCTGATTTAATATCTTTTACTTTATAGTATTTACTATCTTTGTTTAAAATCTCTAATTTATCTCTATTGTATAGTTTGCCTATTACTTTGGCTTTGGGCTTCTCCCTTAGGAGTAAAAATCCATTTTTTTTATCTTGACTGAGATTATATATTACTCCCATCTCAGATGAGGTAACTACAGATAGGGTAAGTAGTAGAAGTATCAATATCTTTTTCATTATGGTATATCCTTTTGTTTAAATTGGTTAAATTATAGCTTCTACGCACCAAATAGACTCTTAAAGAGTTTTTTATAGATTTATTTATTGTATCATACTAAATTAGAAAGAGGATTATAAGATATGAAAAAATTGGCTTTTGATGACTACCCTGATTTTTATAAAAATGACAATCGGCGTAATCGAGGTTTCAACCCTGTTAGTAGAGCTTTTCTTGAAGCAAAGTTTGGAGTGTTGTTACCTGAGGATATAGTAAAAGATAAGAGTGTGCTAGATTTAGGCTCTTGTTATGGGAGTGCAGGGCAGTGGGTACTTTTCAATAGTGCCAAGAGCTATACAGGTGTTGAGGTACAATCAGAGTATGTAGAGCAGTCCAAAAAACTGTTATCACACTGGGGTGATAGAGTCACTATACTACAACAAGATGTGCGTAGCTATCTTCAAGGTGTAGCAGAGGGTAGCTTTGATATAGTCATCATATCAGGTGTACTATACCACTTCATAGACACCAAGGAGATAATAGATGCTATCTGTAGAGTATGTAGAGGTAGTGTGATTGTAGAGACCAACTTCCCACCTAGTATCTGTTTGGGTAAGATACCACTAGATGTAGCTATCACTGAGTATGTGCCTAATCAAGAGGTCAATCTAGCAAAAGGTAATCAATCTATGCTAGGGCTAGGTGCTACTAGCTCACTAGGTGCTTTGGATATATTTTTTGGACTCAATGGCTTTAGTAAACAAGAAGATAGACTAACATTCCCAATGACACCCGATACAGTCATCTATGATGAGAGACTTTTGGGAGATACCGATTTAGAGATTAGGTTTGCAGTTCATTACTTCCGTGATAGAGATATAAAACCCCTCACAACACTAGAGAGTAATCTACCACAATCAAAGGGCGAGAAGAGAAGTTGGAGAGATGATAGTGCTAAAAGTCGCACAAACTCTTATCAAAAACACTCACAAAAACTAAAAGAGGCAAACCAAAAAGGTCAATGGCGTTTTGATGAGAATATCGCCCAAAAGTTCCAACAGATAGCCCAAAGAGAAATTCCTGATTACTCACGAGTGATTAGTTTATCTTTGCAAATTATTAGTAAGAGTAGCAAAGAACAGCCCAAAATCATAGATGTAGGTAGTGCTTTGGGTGAGACGCTAAAGCAACTTTACCAAATAGGTTATACCAATCTCTATGGAGTAGAAGCTTCAGCAGATATGCTAGATAACTCATTTGATAAAGCTACCCTAATACACTCAAAAAATTTCCCCGAACAACACGCACCATTTGATTATGTCATCAATAACTGGACACTACACTTCATCCATGAGCGTATCGAGTACCTCAAAGCAATCAAACGCTCACTAACACAAGGAGGCACACTAATCCTCACAGACAAAGTATCTACAAGTGACTTCACCCACGAGCTATATTATGATATAAAACGAAATAATGGTGTATCCGAAGAGGAGATAAAACTAAAGCGTGAACAGATAGAAGATGTCTTGGTCACATACCCCATCACTTGGTATATAGATACCCTAAATGATTTAGGATTTGAGCAGATAGAGATAATCAATGCAAATACCACATTTGTCACATTTAGAGCTGTTAATCCTGTGGAGGGTCTCATTTAATTTAAAGAAGTCTAATACTATTTATGGCATAATCATCACCTAAAAATATTTATTTAATAGAGGAAATTATGGATTATATTATATTTGTAGCATCATTGAGTGCGTTGATTTATGGAGCTGATTTTGTGATAAATCAGAGTGAGAGGATAGCACTATACTTTAAGATTTCACCATTTGTAATTGGTGCGACTCTTATAGCCCTTGGTACAAGTCTGCCTGAGATGGCTGCTAGTATTAGTGCTAGTATGAAAGGGCAGAGTGATATGGCAGTTGCCAATGTTATCGGTAGTACAATCTTCAATATCGCTCTAGTCTTAGGTGTAGTATTTTTAGTAAGCAAAAAGATAAATCCCACTAGAGATATATTTGCCAAAGATAGTGCTTGGGGACTCTTTCCTATTTTAGTATTTATTATCATGAGTTTAGATGGCTCTATTGATAGATTTGAGGGGTTGCTATTTCTACTTATGATGGGTGCTTATGTGATGTTTTTGATAGATAGTGCGAGTGATTTAATCTCAGAAGTAGAGGAGCATAAAGAGAAGTTTGCATGGGCTAACTCAATTTTGTTTTTGCTAATTGGATTTACTCTTATCGTAGTAGGTGGTAACTACACAATTGATAGTGGTGCAAATATCGCACGAAGCTTTGGTGTGAGTGAGTGGATAGTGGGGATGATGCTTATCGCTTTTGGTACGAGTCTGCCTGAGCTTGTAGTGAGTATCAAAGCTGCTATGAGAGGACAAGCAGAGATGAGTATAGGTAACATCATAGGAAGTAATGTAGCAAACTTCACAATGGTCTTGGGTTCGGCTTCACTTGTAGCACCACTTGATATAGATTTGAGTGCAAATACTTATGATATTTTGATGGCATTGATTGTATCTGTTATGCTTGTATTTATCACAGCCAATAAGATTTACAACAAATCAACTGGTATAGTTTTGCTTATCACATTAGCACTTGTGATAAATAACACACTTAACTCTATTGGCTAAATATTAGAAGCTCTCATATTAGAGATATTAAATATATATAAGATACAATTGTTATAGAAATCATCTTAAAGGATAGAGTATGAATACAAACTACGACGATACAGCTAAACTTATGTTGAGATTTACAGTAGGTTTTCTTATGTTATTTCATGGTATAAGCAAACTCTCTCACGGAGTCTCTTTTTTAGAGGGAATGTTCACCAATGCAGGATTACCAGCATTTATGGCCTATGGTGCATATCTAGGAGAAGTTTTAGCTCCGATTATGTTAATTATTGGATTTAGAGTCAAAGTAGCGTCTCTACTTATTATTATTACGATGATAGGTGCTATAGGTCTTGCTCACGCAGGAGACATCTTTACACTCACCAAACACGGTGCATGGGCTATTGAGCTTCCTATGTTTTACGCTTTAGCTTCTCTTACTATATTTTTGCAAGGTGCTGGAAAATATAGTCTTGACAAAAAATAGTCTATATTCGTTCCAACGCATCTATCTCGCTATAAAACTCTGTTTTGTAGCGTGAGGAATATAGCTTTTTTATTAGCTTCAGATATCTTGTGTATTACCATTTAGCCTCTTAAACCCCTCACACTCTTTTAGATTTTCAAATAGTATTTCATTATCAATCTCATCTCTTAGGTGTGGAGATTTCTCTATAGCTGTTTGTAAATCTTCTATTGCTTCATGTTTATTGTCAAGAACGGCATTTGCACAAGAGCGTTGCCAATAGGCGTAGCCATACTCTGGGTCAATCTCTATGGCTTTGTTGCTAAGACTCAAAGCCCACTCATGCTCCTCCATATCAAGGACAGCATCTGCTTTGTAGGCATAGACTTCTGCATCATTTGCGTTTAGTTTCAAAATCTCATCATATAGGTCTATTTTGGATTGTGGGTTTGTCTCTAGGTTTGAACGCATCCACAATGCGTGGATATATTGGGTGTTGTATATTTTATTTTGATTATCTAGTATCTTTTTAGATTGCAAAGTTAGCGTATCTTGAAGAGTTTGGAGTTGGGCATTGTACTTTTGGGTAATGTTATCCAATCGGCTCTCAATTAGCTCTTCTGTTTTTCGCCGTATATCTCTAAGAGAGTTCCATCCTGCAAAGATAAGTATAGATGTAGCTGCTGCTATGAGATAGAATATATTGCCAATGGTATCTGTCATATATCTAGCTGCTCTATCTGTCTGTTCTACTTCTATCCTTGCTACTCTCTTTTCAACATCATTTCTTACTCTCATATTCTCCATCCTCAAATCTTTGAGTTCATCCATGATATATCTCTCAATTAGTGGCTTCTCTATAGCTTTATTTACACCTGTGATTTGAGTATTATCAGCACTTAAGCAGGTAGCAAAAATCAAAAAAGATAGAGTAAAAAAAAATCTGAACGAAACATTCATAAATATAGCCTTTTGGTAAAAAATAGTTTTTATTATAACAAAGGAGGCTTCAATAGAAGTTAATTATTGTAGCGTTGATTTGGGCTAAAATTTTTTAGGTAAGCTTGATTTAAATCTATCTTGATAACATAAAAAGCCAAGGGGTATGAAATGCAAATAAGTAAAATGACATTTGAATCGGCAAAAGAAGTCGCCAGTTCATGGCAAAAACAAATCGATAAAAATAGAGAGAGTAGTGAGAAAAAATTTCATGAGATAATGAAGAGAATGCTAAGAAATCCTATAAATAAGATTTTTCTTATAGAGTTACTCGACCAGAGTTTTCGTTCCAATAATCCCAACCGAGTTGCAAATCAGTTAGAGTATATATTTTCTAAATATAAGGGTACTGATATTTTTACAGACTTTGAGCAGTTGCTTATATGGTCATTTAGAAATATAGGTATCTATATGCCTAGTGTCTCTGTGGAGCTTTTTATCAAGTATCTTCGTAATGATATAAGTCAAATAGTTATAAAGGGTGAAGAGTCAGAACTCAATAGACACTTAGAGAAGAGACGCAAAGAGAATACTAGAGTCAATATAAATATCTGACCTTACGCACTCTTCAATAAAAGTAACTCTTGATAAGCGATTTGATTAGCTTTTAGAAGTAACTTAGCCCTC
>Ga0193962_1001723_pt1 | contig 10033 bp, 8 predicted proteins | sample FB_5_MG_FD_140335 | JGI IMG/M metagenome (GOLD analysis project Ga0193962, IMG submission 140335) | Microbial mat bacterial communities from the Broadkill River, Lewes, Delaware, United States - FB_5_MG | ecosystem: Environmental > Aquatic > Freshwater > River > Microbial mats | place: USA...
TAAATTCTTCACTATATACTATTCTTGCCATTTTTTAACCTTTGCAAATTTTACAATGATTCTTATCATTGATATATTAATTTACTGAATTAAATTATGTCTAGTTTATTGGGGTCATTCCATAATTAGTATAATAACTTTATGTGCATTGATGAATGGTCTTTTATTGATTTCCTATAGTGCATATAGAGCAAGAAAAGTATTAACGACAAAGAAATCTGTAACTATCTTAAATAGAACAGCTGGTTCTATTATGGGGTTAGCAGGAGCATACCTAATAAATAAAGATTAAATCTTTACTTATTAATAAGTTCAACAACCTGTAATATCTTACTCTTTTTTTAGCATAATTATCTCCATTATTATAGATAACCATACTATCATTTTTTTAAAGTATCAAGTTATTACTTGACTCTAAAATTTAACTCTCGTCGTTGAATCAAAAATAAAGCATTTTCAAACTCTTCTATATATTTATCTTTGACACCTTCACATACCTTCAATAACTCAGAATAATGATTCCAACTTCCTATGTGGATTAATATCACAAGTGCAATATTAATTATTTTTAAGTCAATATTATTTTGTGATTTCATCCACTTAAAAACAATATTCATAAGTTCAGCTTTTGATATTCCTGTATTTAAACCCTCATCAACCCAATGTTCTAAATGCCAGAAATGTGTTTCGTTAAGCTTTTCATTAAGTGATGTAATAATTTTTTCCTCTGATGAATATTGTGTATTCTGATATTTTTCATCTTTTAAATAAATATCTAAATACTTTTTTCTAAATTCAAAATATCCTTTTTTATTACACTCATAAGCTATAAAATTCAATTCCATCTCTTTTATATATCCTAAATATGGTATTAAAACTTCTAACTGTTTGATATTTGTAATACCTTTATGGTTTTTAGTCATAATACCATAATGATGACTAAGATGAATAAAAAAGGCATCTGGAGAAGACGAACTGTTTATTGTTTCAGCTACTAATTTAATAAATTTATCTGATGCTATATATAAGGATGTTTGAATAAAACTTGGACTATTTTTAATTTTATCCCAATGTTTCAATAGAATGAGTTCAGCTTCATTTATATTCATTTTATTAATTAACTCTGATATCATTGATACACTATGATCTTCTATATCCATTATTTCATCATATGATTTCTTGTCTAATTCTTCATCTAATAATTTACTTAAATCGGAAGTCCAAAAGTCTCTAGCAAATTGCCACCAATAACCACTGTTTTTACTGTCTCTAATTTTTTCTATAAATAAGGGAATAGCTGTAATATCTTTTTGCTCTATTCTTTGTCGTAAAATAGCATCATATAAAACTGTATCATATTGGAAATCAATTAACAGTTCCTTGTCATACTCTAAATATGTTGCAGACCAAAGCTTAAATGATTGTAGCCTTATATACTTATTCGAATTTTTATTTGACCATAATTTATATAATTCAGCTTTGGAAGATTCAGACATAGCTTTATTGTCTCTTTTCCAAACATCGCTAGAACTAGAAAGAAAATGATTAAAATATCCTGTACCTTCAAGTTCTTCTTCTTTTTGTGCAAAATAATGAGCCATATAATTCACTGCATTAGGATGGTCTATACCATGTAGCATATATGTGATAGGCCATGTTAATTCTTCTCTTTGTGTCTGCTCTATAAAATAATCAATAGCATTTTTTGGAACATATTTTTTAAAAGCCCAATGAATCTCATGCGCAGCAAACCTATTTCTAGGTGTTCCCATCCCTTCAGTTTCTTCTTTATCAGAAAGAGATGCCCACATATCAAAAATAGGTTCAAGTAAGACAGGGGCATTATTTCCACAACAATGAGAACAAGCCCAAAAGTAATCACCTAATAACTCAGATTTATTATTTTCATATTCCCAAGACTTTTTTAATACATCAAATAATTTATCATCTGCTAAATAACCACACATTCGTAATATACCCATACGCTTAGAATAGTCAAAAACAAAATCTGATGAGAGATTTAGATTCAATCTTTCAATAACAAAAGTAATTAATTCTTCCCTATACTTTGTAATCAGATACTCTATTAATTGCTCATGAGCTATGTAGCTCACTCCAGGATGTGTAAATTGACAAAGCGTAATTCCTTTATCAAAATCTCCATTCCTAAATCCTGCTCTATTATAAATATCATTATGACTATAATTTTCAAAATACTGTAATATTTCTAATGTATGAGGTGAGTCTGTTTCAGAAAGGCAATATATGCATTCCCATCTTAAATTTTCATTTGACCTACTATGAGTTTTATCATCATATAACCAATCAAATATAGTTGATAGTATGTTTTTTTCTATAATTGTATTTGCATTTGAAAACTTTTGTAAAGAATAAAAAAGAGCTAATGGATTATGTAAATTTATAAATTCAATTATTTCATCTGTTATTGTATCTTCATTTAGTGATAATCCTATAATTTCAGCAAGATATGGTTCTTTGAGAAAACTATTATTTAACTCTATTGTATTTATAAATTTAGCTATTGCTTTTGAAGCTAACCAATTATAAACACGGTCATGTCTAAAAATAATAATTTGTTCTTCAATAGTTCCACTTAGTCTAAAAATATCTCCTTGATGAGCTAAGTGTCTTAACATAGTTTTCTCTTCATTAGAAAGATTAAGTACCCCAATATCTGACCATTTAGGTTTAACAATATAATTTAAAAGCAGTTTAAATATCAAACTAAAAAGAGAGGTTAGATAATCTGAACTCATAAATTCGCTATGTGATTGAGCAAGGTTAGTAATTCTAGTATTAATAAATCCTCGAATAATCTCTGATGATGTTAAATTTTCATCAATATCATACAAAGAAATTAATAAAGGGTCATTACCTAAAGTTAAAGATCTATTTTCTGCCTCAAGTGGAGTAATTTTTTTAGATAATAATTCATGTTTTCTTTCTACAGCTCGAATACCCTCTTTTTTTGAAAATTCTAAACATCTGATAAATTGATTGTTTATCTTTTCAACTATATTTTTATCAAGTTCTCCAACAAATTTTGGATAAATGGGACAAAGTATTTTCCATAAGAAAATACTAGTACTTTTTTGTTGTTCATTCCATAAGATGATTTTTTCAAGAAGTAGCTTAGCTTTTCCAGAAGTATTAATATCTTCAAGAACTAAAACAATAGGCTTATTTGTGGTAGCCATTTGTAAGGTATCGTATCCACAATCATCTGTCAATGATGGATGTAAATTTAAAAGTGTTTTACGAATAGCTTCTTCAGGAGTTTGAGATTGTGCTAAAATTTCATCTGTTAAAATAAAACCATAATTACCATTTTGAATATGTTGAGTAAGATATTTATAACAAGCTATAGTCTTTCCATTTCCAGATTCCCCTGAAACTACAGTTAAGCCTGATTTTTCGAGAACTTTCAACTGCTTATCCAAATCTCTTTCTATCCAGCTATCTTGATTATATATAGTAAAATTATCAATACTTTTTTTAGATAATTCTAGTAAAAGTTTGGATGATACTCTTTCTTGGGTTATATGCAGATATTGTTTTCTAATATATTGTCCATTTGGATTTGTATCAAGAAAATGTGCAATCCTAGAAGCAGACCAAAAATCAATCTGAATTTCTGCATCTATTGCGATTTTTTCTGATTTTCTAATAAGTTCTTGAGATGGCTCAGAAGTGACAGTCAAAATCAAAGTGGTTTTTAATGTAGGTTGCTTAAGTTTTTCTTCTTCATGAAGTTTAATCGTTTTTAAAATATCTCCATCAGGGTATTTATTATTAGATTTAGATTTTATTTTTGAAGAGTCTTGTAACAATTTCCTTTCTAATTTATCTCTATCTCCTGTTGTATGGTGAACACAGATCATATGAGGAGGATTAGCTCCACTTACAAATGTTATTCCATCAATAGGACTTTTTACGGTTTGTCCACTTGTATTTGTTCCCGTATGGATTAATGATTCATACAGTGGATTAGATTCTCTCAATACAGCAGTAGCTAACCTTTCAAATAATCCCGTATCTGTAATTTTTGATAAAGCCTTTAATGTATCTGCATGATGTTGCATTGTATTCCTTGATAATTTTATACGATTGTATTTTAGCATTAAAGCTGTAAACGGCTCTTTCTAAATTACAATTTTTAATTATTTAACTTTTTTATAACATGATTCAACTGCTGCTGCAAGTGATTTTGATGAATCTGCAATACAAGCAATTAACCCTTCCAATTTTCAGGATCATTTACTAATCCCTGATCTTTTAAAGATTTAATAATATCTGATTTATTAACCATGTTTTATTCTCCTTTTTTAAATTTGACCCATTCACTTTCATAAATAGGCATATTTAAATTGCTAGATTATCTTTAAACTTGGAGACTGCTCATGGTTTTGTGTCCAAATGATGCTGAAAAATTATTCATATTTAATCTTATCTTCCCCTCTCATAAGTACTAATTTCATTAACTACTTCTTCAATATCTCTATGCCCTATAATATAACGGTATCCATTTGAAAAAATAGGACTATTAAAAAAAGAAGCATGCTCTTTATTTAAAGGATATTCAGTTAAATCTTCTTCATTATTAATATTATCTTCTAATATTAAAAGTCTAGTAGGACTTAAAGTCAAACTAATAACTACCCCTTTAGCTCCTACTCCTAATAAACCTCCTGTTGGATTTGAAATAACAACTGGTCTATCACTTGTAATAAATACTCGTTCTTCTGAACTAATAATTGACCATTTCTTTTTGATTAATTCTTTAACAATACTCGTTGATAATTGTTCTATATTCTCAATAAAAAACATACTATCATCATATTGTGTAGAATTAAAAGAATCTTTTACCTCTTGTAAGTCGATTATGGTTTCTTGCCCTTTTATAACAAAAGAAAATTGTGTTTCGCCTTCTGGAATATGATTTAAAATATCATTAGCTAAAAAAGTCCTCATTTGTTGATGTTTAGGTATATTATCAGGATGTCTTAAAATTAATGTAGCAATAAAAAGAGACACTCCTTTTTTAATAGATGGGGATAATCCCATTCTATTATTAGCAAAATCTTTCCATATTTTAGAGATTAAACTTTCAAGACCTGCTAATTTATCCTCCATATATGTCGATCTAGAATTTTCTTCATTTTGAGGTGAATATAAATATTTTTCATATGCAATTGTTTTTATATTTCTAATATCTTTTTTCGCATTTTCTAAATCATAAATATGTACTTGTGCTTTGTCTTTTTTTCCATAAGTATCATCAGTTGCAAATTCTTTTAAATAAAACTTAGGAACATAATGTTGTCTTTTAGGTATATTATTCATTTGAAATTTTCAGTTCCTCACTCATAAGTTTTGGAAGTAATGTTCCTTGTAATAGTTTATCTAATTTGAATTTAATGGATTGTTAATATCATAATATAATCCTTCTTTTACCTATATAGTATTGGACTCTACTTAGGTTTTTAGCCTCCCGTTTATTTCATTAGGTCTCTAATTCTAATCTTATTATCTTCTAAACTTTATAGTTTTTATATATTTCCAATAGATCATCTGATGTTTCAGCAATACCAAATACTTTTAATTCTGATTCTCTATTTTTATATAAAGAAAGTATCATCTCATTTTTTTCTTCAATTTTTGCAAAATGAATTTTTCTATGACATTCTGGACATAAGGCAATAATATTTGCAGGAATATCTAAACTGTAGTTTATTTCTTCTTGTGCACTCATAGGAAATAAATGGTGTGCTTCCATGTACTGTTTATTTGTTGCTTTTGATATAAACGTTGTATGCTCACTATTAATTTCACATTCATAGTTTGCTTGTTCTAATGCTTGTTTTACATAGGAGACATTTCTTGGATATTTACTACTACCATTACAATCTTGTTTTTCAAGAGGATCTTGAGGTTTTCTTTCTGGAGATACAGGTATGATATTATCAAAATCATTTTCTAATAAATCATCTAATTCATAATCATCAAAATATTTTTTAGGTTTTAAAGAATAAATATAATTTAGAATTTTTATACTTCTATAATCATTTAAAAATAAGAAAGTTTTAAAGTATGTGAACCTAGTATATTCAGAATAATCATAAATCTTTTCATAACTTATATTGTCAACCTCTTCTAATTCATAATAATAGTTTAATCGATATCTTTTTTCATTTTTATTCTCTTCTATTTTGGTTATTATGCCTTTTGCAAAAACTTTTGCATCTTTAACGAATAGAACAATTGCACCTCGAGACTTTTTCCAGTCTTCTTTATACTTTGTGCTTTCTGCCCATCTATCATAGTTTAATTCTAAAAACTTTTCCTTTGTACATCTATTTCCTATTGGTTGAATTATTACTGGCATACTCAAATTATCTGGAACAATAAAATATTCTTCTGGACTTACACTTTTATCCACTTTAATGTTTTTATGTAATTTATTTCTTGATATTTCTGCATTAATAGAGCCAGATAACTTTGCAAAAGATGATGTTTTTGTTTTGGTATGGTTTTTATCATAATCAGGATATTTTTCAATATATTTTTGTGTTAACTGTTTTTCTGTAGCTCTTCCATTTAAATCTTCTTTTAATATTGAATATACTCTATCTTTAATAGTTTGTTTTTTCATTTTTTAAAAGATCCTCCTCTAGTGTTTATTTTTAAGCATTAAATTTATTTAAGTGCTTTTAATAAGCTACACTTAATCTCATCATATTTTAACATATCTTAATAAGGGCAATATATGAATCTCATTCTTATTGTAGGATCAAGATGAGAACCAAATACTTTTCCATTATGATATTTCTACTTTTAAAATTTTTTACCCAATGATAATTCTTTGTTTTTTATAGTTAGGGCTATCTAAAAATATTTCAATGGAGTCTTCTTCTGTGAGCATATTAAAATATACTTTACCATCATAATTTAAATCATTTGGTGCTATTTCAAATTCATTTAAAGTAAAAGAATAAATTCTCTTCAAAGCATTTAGGATTATAGGCATTATATTTATATAAACTTGCTTGTGAGGACACCTTTCTTTATCGGCATTATCTTTGATCTTTTTAAATGATAAATCACTTTCATATTTAGGGATGTTGTTTTGCCTCTGATTCCTTTTTTCTTGATTATAAGTAATGAGATCCTCATAATTAAAATATATTTGAACTAAAGATGGTCTTTCGCTAACATCATATCCGTCATAATTTGCAAGTAAAAATTCTGCACCATTGTATTTTTTATACTTATCATGTAATGTCATTGATTCTAACCAATTTTTTAATGGATACAAAGAGTGATGCACAACATTTCTTATTTCAACAATTAAAATACATTCACCATAATCAAAATAATTGAATTTGCTAGAGTACGGTTTTAATTGATCATATAAAGCATGATATTTTTCTAACATGGATTTCTGGGAATTAATTAAATTAGTTACATATTCTTCATGGTCAATTTCTATCAAATATCTTTTTAACCTTTGCTCATTGTACATCCTCATTTCTGTTGATAATTCATTTATCTTATTTATAAGTTTTTCTTTTATCAATTAGGTTCCCTTTTCATTTATTATAGAATCTATATTCTTAGAACTTAGTAATACATATAATGGAGAGGTAATAAAATTCATACTTAGAATTTAAAAGTATCTAAGTTAAAAGAACAAGTTCAATAATCTGTACCTTAAGGAGTATGTTCCAAATTTCAAGTCTTTTTGGAAAAGCTATTTTTTAGTAAGAACTGTTCTAAAAGTAAGAGAGTTAGAAACTTAACACTTCAATCTTCGTTGGCGTGCTACTGGCTTGACTTATTAGCCACTGCTGGTTTCTTTTGCCCTAACTGAAAGCACAACCGATAATAGGTTGCCAAAGCTTGAGATGCATCTGTTGGTGATGGTGGAAAACAAGAAATGGGGGCACGCATTGCAGAAACAAAGCAAAGAAAATCAATTGCCCCTATTGATTTATAAAAATTCAAAGGTTCGCCATAATCAGCATCTGCGAATGCGCCGTGTAAAATTCCGTGCCTGTTGGTATTGTCACTCAGTGAATATTGCTCTGATCTGATATAAAGATGATTATCTGTGAACTCTATGAAGGCATCAATCATTGACACAATTTCACCGACAGCACCGATATTGTTGGTTATTATATCATTCTTACAATCAATGGCTAAGTTTTGAAAAACACTCTTTGTACTTGTAACTGTTATCGAACGACTAGCTGCTATTTTTCTTCCAGCTCCTTCAATTACAGGCATTAAACCTGAAACAGTAATGTGGTTGAGTCCAAGAAAATGAGCCTCTATGGACTCAGCAATAATTTCATAATATTCGTTGATATATGGAACTACGTGGTAGCGCTCAGAAACCATAGCTGATAAATTTTCTGGGGAATAAATTTTTGCAAGATAGGGAGCAAGTGTATTTTCACATACATTGTTTTCATTAATTTGTTTTGCAATATTGCCCAGTAACCCTAGCTGAACATATGGAGGGATAAACCAACCGACGTTGTTAAATGCTTGTTTGTGGAAATCTAAATTATTCACATTTTCCCTTTATAATAACGTTTAAAATGAGCTAATAAATTGACTGCTAGTAACTTGATAGCTCTCAATAACAATTTTTTTGATGATAAATTGTACTGTTTTAAGTACTTATTTTTTCTCAGCATAATAAATACACTTTTTTACAATTGTCTTAATCTCTTCTTTGTTTTGATAGAATACTTGTCCAACTTCGTTTACACAAGAATTTTTCTCTTTTATTTTTCCAAACTCAGTCAAATAAGTTTGAAATTTTTTTCTTTTCCGGATAGTTAAGCAATGAATAAAATTATCCATTTCGATTTTAGAGGGTGTTTTTCTGTTTCGTGAGGGTTCTTCTAATTCAGATAGTAGCCATGAACGAATGGGCTGGACAAAACTATTAAATTCTCTACGACGATCACGACTTATGGCAAGACGGTTTCCTATTATTAATCCAAATAAGAAAGTAAGCAAACTTACAACAGCTGCATACTCTTTGAGTAGCTCATTCAAAAAAACTCCTTAGATAACTAATTATTAAGGAACATTATAACAAAAAAACATAAGCTATTGGAATATCCAATATAAACAAAACAGTTACTAAACCTGTTCTTTTAAGAAAATAGACATTACTTTACAATTAGTTAAAAATATGAGATAAATAGTAAGTTCAATACAAAGGATTTATTATGAATGTAGGTTATGCAAGAGTTTCAACTTCAAGTCAAAATCTTGAGAATCAAATTAATCAACTCAAGAGTTCAGGCTGTGAAAAGATTTTTTCAGAAAAAAAGTCAGGGAAGAAGGAGTCTGATCGGGAACAGTTTAAGATAATGATGGATTTCGTAAGAGAAGGTGATGTACTTTATGTTACTAAACTTGATAGATTAGCAAGGTCTGTAATAGACCTTCATAATACTGCAAAGTTTTTACAAAATAAAGATGTCAACTTAAAAGTATTACATCAAAATATTGATACAACATCTCCAGCAGGTAGATTGTTATTTACAATGTTAGGTGCTATTGCAGAGTTTGAACGTGATTTAATAAATGAACGTGTCAAAGAAGGAATTGAAGCTGCAAAGAAAAAAGGTGTTCAGTTTGGTAGAAAAGCTATTCTAGATGCTAAACAGAAGAATTTGATATACAAACAACATGAGAAAGGAAAGTCTGTTGCATGGTTATCTAAAATTTTTCATGTAGCACGGAATACAATCTATAGAGCTATTAAAGATATAGCTAAAAAGAAGTAGTCAATATGACTACTTCCTGATGTTCAAAATTATTAATCACTAGTTAAAAAGATCAATTTTTATGATTTATCGTATATTTTGTACCTCTTCCTGTTGTTCCTTCAATTTTTTTGATACAAGCTTTTTCAAGTAAATCACTTAGGTCTCTTGATGCATTTGTTTCTGCAGTATTAGCAATTTTTACATATTTTTTCTTTGTTAAA
>Ga0193962_1001724_pt1 | contig 10018 bp, 12 predicted proteins | sample FB_5_MG_FD_140335 | JGI IMG/M metagenome (GOLD analysis project Ga0193962, IMG submission 140335) | Microbial mat bacterial communities from the Broadkill River, Lewes, Delaware, United States - FB_5_MG | ecosystem: Environmental > Aquatic > Freshwater > River > Microbial mats | place: USA...
AGTTGATAAAAATGATGGAATATCTACAATAAAACTTCTAAAAAAAGAAGAAAGAATCAATGAAATAGCTAGAATGATTAGCGGCGAAAAAATTACTACAGATGCAATAAAATTTGCAAAAAATCTTTTAATAAAAAAATAAATTAATTTGGTAAATAATATTTTACCAAATTAATTTTTATCAATACATAAAATTATTTTATTTAAATAATCCCTTAAAATCGTATATTTAATAAGATATCAATTTCTTGCATAAGATAATCATAACTTTAAAATAAGAATAGCTAATATTAGTTTTAATTATAAAAAATTAAATCAAAAATAAATTAGAAATAAGTTTTTTTAATACTAGAAATTTATTTATTATTAAGATATTAAAACTATAATTGTATGTTTTAGTTGGTATTTTAAATATACCAGATTAAATGAGGAGGGGAAATGACGAAAATTAGTAAAAATTCTAAAAAGAGTTTAAAAGTAGATTCTGTAGAAAAATCTAGTAGAAGAGACTTTTTTAAAAAAACAGCTATTTATTCAGCTAGTGCTTTAACTGCCGCTACAGTTTTAGCACCTATAAAATTAAAAGCTGATGATGAAAATATTGTTAATCATGTTGATTGGGGAACAAAATTAGGTGATAAAGTTGATAAGTACCCATATGGTGTGCCTTCTGCTTATGAACATAATAATGTAAGAAGAGTTCATGATTTATTATCTTCAGGTGATAGATATGCAACTGTATCAATGTCTCCATTGCATCAGCAAGAGGGAATTATTACACCTAATGGTTTATTCTTTACAAGAAATCATGGTGGTACAGCTCAAATTGATCCTAATAAATTTAGACTTATGATTCACGGTTTAGTAAAAAAACCAATTGTTTTAACATTAGAGCAATTAAAAAGATATCCATCTGAGTCTAGAATTCACTTTATTGAGTGTCCTGCAAATGGATCTACTGGATGGAGAGGACCACAATTTAATAACTTACAATTTGTAAAAGGAATGATGAGTTCTGCTGAATGGACTGGTGTTAAACTTTCTGTTCTTTTAGAAGACTTAGGCCTTAAACCTGAAGCACAATGGGCTTTAGTTGAAGGTAGTGATAACTCAGAAATGGGTAGAACTCTTCCAATTGAAAAAATCTTAGATGATGCAATGCTTGTTTGGGGACAAAATGGTGAACCATTAAGACCAGAACAAGGTTATCCTGTAAGATTATTAGTTCCAGGTTGGGAAGGTAACTTAAATGTTAAATGGGTTAAAAGAATAGAGTTTTCTGATAAACCATGGCATGCAAAAGAAGAAACTTCAAAATATACAATGCTACAACCAAGTGGTAAGGCGATTAATTTCTTCTGGCCAATGGAAGTAAACTCAATTATTACTTCACCATGTCCTGAAGTTCCATGGACTGATCTTAAAAAAGGTGATATGGTAGAAATTTCTGGTATCGCTTGGTCAGGAAGAGGAACAATTAAAACAGTTGATATCTCTTTAGATGGTGGTAAAAACTGGGTAGAAGCCGAATTAAAAGGTTTAGTATTACCAAAATCTTGGACAAGATTCTCATATATTATTAAATGGGATGGAAAGAAAAAAGTTCTTTTATCAAGAGCAATTGATGATACAGGACACATTCAACCTTCAATTGATAAATTAATTGAAAATGTTGGAGTAGAAGGTATTTATCATAGAAATCCAATCGTAGGTTGGGAAGTAACATCAAAAGGAGTTGTAAATAATGTTCATGTTAGATCTTAAAAAATCATTATTAGCCATTGGTGTAGTATCTGCACTTTTAGTAACAAACGCAACTGCTGCAGATAAAAAAATGAATATCGATGGTGCTGTTATATATCCTGTTAAAGATGGAATGTATACAGATTATGCTGTAAGCGAACAAAATAAAAAAGGTTTTAGTTCATACGGTAGAACACCAACTGCTAATGAAATTAAAGCTTGGGATACAGATGTAATGCCAGATGGTCATGGTTTACCTGTTGGTGAAGGTTCTGTTGAAGATGGTGATGAATTATACGAATCACAATGTGCAATGTGTCATGGTGACTTTGGTGCAGGTGGAGTAGGTGGTTATCCTACACTTGCAGGTGGTCAAGGAAGTTTAAAAAATCAATTAGGTTTAGAAGGAACAGAAGGTCCTAGAAAAACTATTGGTTCTTATTGGCCTTATGCAAGTACACTTTTTTGGTACATAAAAACTGCTATGCCATTCCCGCATCCTAAATCTTTAACTGATAATGAAGTTTATGCATTAACTGCTTATTTATTATCTGTAAATAATATCAAAGCTGGTGGGGAACTAATTGATGATGAGTTCGTTTTAAGTAAAGAAAATTTCAATACAGTTAAAATGAATAACCCAGATGGTTTTTATCCAGTTCATCCAGACAGAAATGATCTTAAGGAACAAAGAGGTCCTTTAGCTCAAGGTGTTAGATGTATGAAAGATTGTAAGCAACCAAAACCTGTAAGTATTGCTGCTGAAATCGATGTAGGTTTTGATCCTGTAATTAGTACAGTAAAAGATTTGCCAAAAGTTAAAGAAACTGCTAAAGTATCAAAGAGTGCAAAAATTTATGAAGCTAGTTGTAGTGCTTGTCATGCAAATGCTGCAATTGGAGCACCAGTTCTTGGAGACAAAGAAGCTTGGGCTGAAGTTGTTTCAAAAGGAATTGATACTGTTTATGCAAATGCATTAAATGGAATAAATGCGATGCCTCCTAAAGGTGGAGCTGATATTACAGAGCAAGAGTTAAAAGAAGTAGTTGATTACATGATTAACTCAAGTAAATAAAATAGGAGAACTAATGAAATTAGCAAAAAGTTTACTAATAGCATCAGCTATTAGTGGTTTAATCGCAACAAGTAGTTTTGCAAATGGAGATTTAGTTAAACAAGGTGAAAAGATTTTTATGAGTAAGAATCTTGGTAACTGTTTAGCTTGTCATTCAGCAAATGGTAAAAATGTAGATGGACCAGGAAGTATGGGACCAGCTTTACAAGCTTTACAATATTGGCCAGATGATTTATTATATCAAAAAATATATGACCCATATACAACTAATCCAATTTCAGCAATGCCTGCCTTTGGTAAAAATGGTTGGTTAAGTGATTCACAAATTAAAGCAGTAGTTGCTTATTTAAAAACAATTAAATAATATAAAAAGGAAATAAAATGAACAGAAGAAATTTTTTAAGCTTAGGATTAGGTGCATTAGCAGTTTCAATGGCACCATCAACTTTAAGTGCTATTAACTTTAGAGAAACAAAACCAAAAGCATGGACTGCAACAAAAGTAGATGAAGCTATAAAAGAAGTTTTTGGTACTTCAACAGTTACTGAAGGTAAAATCAAATTAAAAGCTCCAGATATTGCAGAAAATGGTGCTGTTATTCCTGTTACTGTTTCTACAAAATTAAATGCAAAAACAGTAGCAATTTTCCAAGATGCTAATCCTGAAACTGCAGTTGCAGTATTTACAGTTCCTGAAAATGGAATTATTGACTATTCAGTAAGAATTAAAATGGCTAAAACAGGTACTGTTACAGTTGTAGCTGATGTTGATGGAAAATTAGTTTCTACATCTAAACTTGTAAAAGTTACTATTGGTGGATGTGGAGGTTGATTTAATTCAATCACTTATAAAATATAAATAAAATATGAATAGAAAATAAAAGGAAAAATATTATGGCAAAAAAAACTAGAATTAAAGCAAAATTAAAAAAAGGTATTGTAACTGTTAAAGCATTAGCTTCACATGCAATGTTAAGTTATCAAGAAGCTGAAAGAGCAAAAAAAGAAGTAAACTTTATTACATACTTAACTGCAACAGTTAATGATAAAATTGTTTTTGAAGTATCAACAAGTCAATTCTTATCAAAGAATCCATACTTAAAATTTCAATTTAAAGGCGCTGAAAAAGGTGACAAAGTTGTAATTACATGGACTGATTTAAAAGGCGAAACTCAAGTAAGTTCTGCAAAAATCAAATAATTACAAAATTGTAATTGAAAAACTAAGGAGAGATTATGTTATTTAAAATTGTAAAAGCTACAACTTTAGCTGCTTTATTTACTACTGCAGCTATTGCTGCAGACTTCAATGCTCAAGCAGAAATTGATAAAGAAAATATTACTAAATATTTTGAAGCTAAATTTTCTGATCCAGAAAAAAATAGAAGTACTTTTTTCCCATATTCTACAACTGAAGAGTTAAAGAATAATTTTATTAAAGGAATTAAAGGTGATGAATTCTCAAAAGGTGGTTACGCATTTTCTAAAAATGGTAGATTATCTTATGATGAAATTAAAGAATTTCCGCCAACTGAAGAATTTGTAGAAAAAGGTGAAGAACTTTTTAATGAACCTTTTGCAAATGGAAAATCATTTAAAAACTGTTTTCCAGATACTACAATCGCAGGTTCGTACCCATTCTTTGATCAAGAATCAAAAAAACTTGTTTCTTTAACTCAAGCTGTTAATGAGTGTTTAGTATCTAATGGTGAAAAGAAATGGAATGAGAAAAAAGGTAAAATGGCTCACTTACAAGCATTTTTAGCTCAAGAAACTGCAGATGCAGAAAAAAGAGTTGATATTAAAATTGAAAGTAAAGAAGCTGCTGAAGCTTATGAAAGAGGAAAAGAATATTACTTTACTCAAAGAGGATATTTAAACCTTTCTTGTGCAACTTGTCATATTCAAGGTGCAGGTCAAAGAGTTAGAAATGAATCTTTATCTCAAGGTTTAGGTCAAACTACGCATTTCCCAGTTTATAGATTAAAATGGGCAGCTGGAAATGCAGCTAATGATGGTTTAGGTACTTTAGAGAGAAGAATGTCTGGATGTATTAAAGATCAAGGACAAGTTCCTCCTAAAAATACTTCAGAAACTATGAAAGAATTATTATATTTCATGTCATACTTATCAAATGGTTTACCAGTTGATGGTCCAGATATCAGAAAGTAAAGGGTGAAAATTATGAAAAAAATTACATTAAAAGTTATTACATCAGTTGCACTTTTATCTTTTGGATTTGTTAATGCTAATGCAGATCATCATGGAGAAAAAGATAAGTATTCAAAAATTGATGTAGAAAAAGTTTGTAACGTTAAAACTAATGGAATTGAAAAAGTTATTGCAACTGCAAAACAATACAATGACATTGCTATTAAAAAAGGTTTAGAATTTAGAAGATTAACTGTTAATAACTCTGGTTTAATTGCATCTGTTGAAGAAGCAATTAAAACTAAAGCTAAAATGGTTAATCCAAAAACTTTTAAAGGTAAAGCTTCAAAAACTAAATTAGAAACTAATTTTGCAGCTCACAGATCTTGTAAATTTGCGATTAGAGCATTACAACAAGCTGAAGAAGCAAAATCTACTTGGAGATTAGCAATACCTGGAGATGGATATAAATACTAGTTTTAGTATTTATTAAATAAAAATATAAAAAAGTCAAGAGTTTTTTCTTGGCTTTTTTTTTACTAAATAAAAGGAATAAAATGAAACTTTTAAATAAATTACTTATTGCATCTGCATTTTCTGGATTACTAGTAAGTTCAGCTTTTAGTGCAGAAGCTACATATAATTATGTTCCAATTTCAAAAGGTGTTAAATCTATTGATATGGAATTAAATGATGAAAAATTTACAATTATGAGAAATCAATCAAAAACTAATAAAATTTCTCCATTATATGAAACAACTTTTAGAGGTGCTCCTCAACCAATTTCTTTAGCTGATGGTTTAGAAACATTAGGTGAATTAGAGTTTATTGAGTATATGAAAAAAGCTCAAACTGATGAAAATATTGCAATTATTGATTCAAGAAAGCCAGGTTGGTTTGCAAAGTTAAGAATTCCTGGAGCAGTTAATGTTCCTTTTACAAATTTTGATGAAAAAGATACTGCTATTGAAATGATGGAAGATGAAATGGGTGTTGTTCAAAATGATGATGGTACTTTAGATTTTTCAAAAGCAAAAACTTTAGCATTATATTGTAATGGTTACTGGTGTGGACAAACTCCAGGTATGGTTAAAAACGCTGAATTTGCATTATTAAAAATGGGATATCCAGTTGAAAAGATTAAATACTACAGAGGTGGTATGCAAGCTTGGACTTCATTAGGTTTTACTGTTGTAGGATCTGGGGAATAATATTATATTAAAGAATAGGAAAAAAATATGAGTAAATTAAGTAGAAGAGAATTTGTATATATGATGTCAGTACTTGGTGCTGCACCAGTGTTTGCAAACTCTCATACTAGATCAGTTGAGACAAATAAATTAGAAGATTACTATAAGCTACAGAATTTTGGTAATGTAAGACTTCTTCACATGACAGATTCTCATGCTCAATTATTACCAGTATACTTTAGAGAACCAAGTGTTAACTTAGGTTTCCATGGTAATTATGGAAAACCACCTCATATTGTTGGTGATAAACTATTAGATTACTATGGTATAAAAGGTAATAAGAGATTAGAATATGCATATTCTTGTGTAAACTTTGAAAAGCATGCAAAAGTTATGGGTAGAGTAGGTGGATTTGCTCAACTTAAAACAGTAATTGATCATTTAACAAATAATTTTGGAGCTGAAAAAACTCTTATGATGGATGGTGGTGACACTTGGCAAGGTAGTGCAACAGCTCTTTACACTCGTGGTAAAGATATGGTTGGTGCTATGAACTTACTTGGCGTTGATGTTGCTGTTGGGCATTGGGAATTTACATATAAAGCTGAAGAAGTTTTAGAAAATGTTAAATTACTTGATGCTGAATTCTTAGCTCAAAATGTTATGGTAAAAGAAGATGCATTAATGGAAGAAACTGAAGTTGCGATGCAAGCTTATGATGAAGATACAGGTCACGCATTTAAACCGTACACAATTAAAAAAATGGGTAATGCAAGAGTTGCAATTATTGGTCAAGCTTTCCCTTATACTACTATTGCAAATCCTCAAAGATTTATTCCAGATTGGACATTTGGTATTAATGATGATGGAATGCAAGAGTTGGTTGATCAAGTAAGAGAAGAAGAAAAACCTGACGCTGTTATTGTTTTATCTCATAATGGTTTTGATGTTGATCAAAAAATGGCAGAAGTATGTACTGGTATTGACTTTATTATGGGTGGACATACTCATGATGGTGTTCCAGAAGCTGTTCCTGTTAAGAATGAAAATGGTACTACATATGTTTGTAATGCTGGTTCTAATGGTAAGTTCTTAAATGTTCTTGATTTAGATATTCAAAATGGAAAAATCAAAGACTTTAAATTTACACTTCTTCCAATCTTCTCTGATTTAGTTCCTGAAGATAAAGAAATGAAAGCTTATATTGAAAAAGTGCGATTACCATATATTAAAGATTTAAATAGAACTGTTGCTACAACTGAAGAAACATTATTTAGACGTGGTAACTTTAATGGTTCATGGGATCAAATTATTTGTGATGCATTAATTGATGTAAAAGGTGCAGATATTTCTCTTTCTCCAGGATTTAGATGGGGAACAACAGTTATGCCAGGTCAAGATATCACATTTGATGATTTAATGACACAGACAGCTATGACTTATCCTGAAACTTATGCAAGAGATATAACAGGGCAAGGAATTAAAGATATTCTTGAAGATGTTGCTGATAACTTATTTAATGCAGATCCATTCTACCAACAAGGTGGTGATATGGTAAGAACTGGTGGAATATCTTATAAAATTGATCCAAAAGCTAAGATGGGTGAAAGAATTTCTGATATCCAACTTACTAAAAATGGTAAAAAACTTGAAGCTAGTAAATCTTATAAAGTAGCAGGTTGGTCAACTGTTGGTGCTAAATCACCAGGTGAACCAGTTTGGGAAACAGTTGAAACTTACTTAGGAAATGTAAAACATATTGCAAACTTAAGAGTTGATACTCCAGATATCATTGGTGTTAAAAATAACCCAGGAATTGTTATATAGTATTCAAAATGAAAAAGTATAAAGATTAAATCTTTATACTTCTTTCAATTTAATAAGTGGTTATAAAAACCATTTATTAAATTGAAAAAAGGAATACTAATTGCTTAAAAAAGCTTTACTACTAATTTTTATAATATTTATTTCATCTTTAAACGCAAACTTTAAAGATGGTGAAAAAATATTTTTACAAAAATGCTCTTCATGTCATGGAAAATTTATTGATATGAAAACATTAAAAACAAACTTTTTTGAAAAAGAAAATAAACTTTTAAATCTAAAATATCCAACTGAGAATATGCTTGCTTATGCAATAATTGATAGTCCAAAGCATATAGGTGATAATAGTGATTTAGAAATGCAACAAATTGAGATAGAAGAATATTTAAAGAGTTATCTTACAAATCCTGATTTAAATAATAGTATTTGTGAACCTTCAATTATAAAGTATTATGATAAAAAACTTTCAAATAATTATAATTTAAATGATGAAGATTTATCATCTTTAGCTATATATTTTATGAATTATAAAAAAGAAAGATTAAAGAATACAAAAAAAGAGATTAGAGTGTTATCTAAAAATTATAATGAAGCTGAATTATTAAATGATGCAAAAAAAGAAAATAAAAAAATACTAGTTTATGCTACATCTAAAACTTGCCATTTTTGTAAAAAGATGGACAAAGAAGTTTTGTCTTTAAATGAAGTAAAAAATAAAATAGATGAAGATTATCTCTTTTTAAAAATTGATATTGAAGATGTTAAATTGCCTTTTAACCTTGCAAAAGGATATAGAGGTATGACACCCACTTTTTTTGCTTTAGAAAATAATGGTAAATTAAAAAACAAATATCCCGGTTCATGGAATAAAAAAGATTTTTTATTAATATTAAAGGAAAACAATAAATAAATGAAAAAAATTGGGAAAGTAATTGAAATATTTAGTGCAAAAAAAGACTCATCAGGACTACCTAGACCTAAAGTAAATGAGCTTGACATTATTAATGGTTTTGGAATTAAAGATGACAAATTTGCAGGAAAAGATGAAGATAAGTCTGTGATGGTTGTAGGTTCAGTTGCATATAATATTGCAGAAGAAAATAAGATTGATTTACAATTAGGAAGTTTAGGAGAAAATATATTATTCGATTTTAATCCTCATGAATATAAAATTGGTACAGTTTTTGTAATAGGAAGTGTTAAATTAGAAATTACTCAAAATTGTACTATTTGTAACCACTTGAGCGTTTTTGGAAAAGAATTACCAAGTTTAGTAAAAGATCATAGAGGTTTATATTGTAAAATACTTAGCAGTGGTATAATAAAAAAAGAAAATGAAGTTTATATAAAGGAATAAGAATGAAAAATTTATTAATAGTTTTATTTTTTACAGTTTTTGTTTATGGAGAATCAACTTTTTCTAACCCTCAGCCTTCTTTTGATGAGCCAAGAAAAGTTGTTTTCCAAATATATGATTCTGAACTTGATAAAGTAAATCATAATTTAGGAACAATCTATAATATTTTAAAAGAGTATCCTGAAGAATCTCTAAAAGTTGCTGTTGTAGCTTATGGAAATGGAATGAGAGCTTTAAAAAAAGATTTTGATAAAGCAACATTAGCGAGAATAAGTTCGCTTATGGAATATGATGTAGAGTTTTTTGCTTGTAAAAATACTATGGAAAGTATGAAATGGACAGAAGATGATTTTATTGATGATTTAGAATATGTTCAAGCAGGAATTGTTGAGTTTGTAGAAAAACAAATTGATGGATATATTGGAGTTAATGCTTATTAAAATTTGAAGAGGTTTTACTCTTCAAATTCCATTTGTTTAAAAACTCTAGCAATGTTTTGTTTGCCAAGTTCTTTATATGTGTCTAAATGCTCAAATGCAGACATATCAATATTATAGGCATCATTTAATCCACCATCATCATCTAAAATTTCTTCAACTTTTTCTCTTAAATAAACTAGGTAATCTTTTGTATATTTTGTTACTGTTTGCATATTTGTAACTTCACCATGACCTGGTACA
>Ga0193962_1001732_pt1 | contig 9993 bp, 7 predicted proteins | sample FB_5_MG_FD_140335 | JGI IMG/M metagenome (GOLD analysis project Ga0193962, IMG submission 140335) | Microbial mat bacterial communities from the Broadkill River, Lewes, Delaware, United States - FB_5_MG | ecosystem: Environmental > Aquatic > Freshwater > River > Microbial mats | place: USA...
CATTTGATACCAAAATTTCATCTCTTATCGCTACTTTGATGCAACTCTATATAGCCAAAGAGAATGCAGGGCTAGAGAGAGACTTCGTATCATTTTATATGACTCAAAAGGTAGCTATGTCATATGATGAGATTACTCTTTGGGATGACTTCAAAACAAAAGCAAACGCTTTTGATATTAAACAGGTAACAGACTCTCTTCTTAGACAGAAGCTTGAAAAGGTATTTTATAACGCAAAAGCAAAAAAGACAATCAAAGAGTTATCCATGACATCATCTGCTATCCAGACAGATGTCGATAATGGAGACTACGCAGAAGAAGCACTTGATTGGTTTAAGCTTCAAACAAATAAGATTACACTTCTATCCAAAGCTCAACTAGTAGTATCTAGTACGCTATGGAAAAGAAGTGATGTCTTCTTACAAAAACAGTTCTTGTTACTTCTTATAGCAGGTGCTATATGGTTACTTAGTTTCGTATTGGCGTATTTGGGATATACCACTACCAAAGATATTACAAGAAACATCAAAGAGCTTGAAGATGTACTAAACAAAGCAGTTGATGAGATGAAAAATAGTGACCAGTACCTTACATCAGATACTCTAGCTATTGAGAATATCGAACTTGATACTCACGAGGGTACAAAAGAGGCATATAAGTTCCTAGAGACTCTTGTTGAGACAGCCAAAGATGATAAGAGAATAGCACTTCAAGCAAATGAAGCAAAATCTCTATTTTTGGCAAATATGTCACATGAGATTAGAACACCTCTTAATGGTATCGTTGGATTTACAGAGATACTTAGAAGTACCGAGCTTACAGATGAGCAAACAGAGTTTTTATCTATTATCGATAAGAGTTCAGAAAACCTTTTGAGTATTATCAATAATATCCTTGATTTATCTAAAATTGAGAGTAATAAAATTGAGATTGAGAATATAGTATTTGATGCAGAAGAGGAGTTTGAGAGTGCAGTTGAGACATACTCAGTAGCAGCTACAGAGAAGAATATCGACCTTAACTTCTATATGGATCCTACTATATCATCCAAACTCAAAGGTGACCCAACTAAGATTAAAGAGATTGTAATTAACCTCCTATCAAATGCCGTTAAGTTTACTAGTTATGGTGGAGAGATTAACCTAGAGATTGTCAAAGTCTCTAGTGATGACAATAGTAGTATGATTAAGTTTAGTGTAAAAGATAACGGTATTGGTATGACAAAAGACCAACAATCTCGTATATTTGATGCCTTCTCACAAGCAGATGTATCAGTTACAAGAAAGTATGGTGGTACAGGTCTAGGGCTTACAATATCAAGTCAATTCGTTGAGCTTATGGGTGGACTACTAGAGCTTGAGAGTGCAAAAGACCAAGGAACGACATTCTTCTTTACTATTCCACTAGAAGAGGTAATATCTACAGATGTAAACTACTCTCACGCATTCTCTAATGTAACAATAGGTAAATATCAACAAGATATTCCATCAAAACTAGATACATACCTAGAGGAGTATTATAAGTTCTTTGGACCAAAAGTTGAATATTTTGAGTCTATAGGTGACCTCAAAGAGCTAGAGGGCAAAAATATTTGTCAAAACTACTGGATAGATATAGATAAAGCCAAACAAAATATAATAGATGCCGTACATCACATGGATAAATCTAAACTTATAATAATAGCCAACTTAACGAGTAGAAGTAAGATAGAGACGCTAGGTATAGAACAGAGTAGTGTTGTATTCAAGCCAGTTACTCTTAGTAAAATAAAGACTATACTAGGTAGAGTAGGTGATAAACTACCAAAACAAGAGAGTATAGAAGCAGAGGTTGTACTAGAGACTAAGTTTGATGCTGATGTGTTGGTAACAGAAGATAATATGATTAACCAAAAACTTATCAAGAGAATTCTCGAAGAGCACGGTATTAGAGTTGATATTGCAAACAATGGACTTGAATCATTTGAGAAGAGAAGAAATGGTTCGTATGACTTAATCTTTATGGATATTCAGATGCCTGTTATGGATGGTATTGAAGCAACCAGAGAGATACTCGACTATGAAGAGGATGAAGAGCTTACGCATGTACCTATAGTTGCACTAACAGCCAATGCCCTCAAAGGTGATAGAGAGAGGTTCTTAGCAGAGGGTATGGATGAGTATATCACTAAACCTATTGAGACTACAGAGCTACTATATATCCTCAATAGATTTCTTGCTTCAAAAGTGAGCAAAAAACCAAAAGAGCCAAAGCCTAAACCAGCACCGAAGCCAAAACCAGCTCCAGCTCCAAAACCTGAAGTCAAAGAAGAGCCAAAACCTGCTCCAAAACCGACTCCTGCTCCAGCACCAAAACCTGAAGCTAAACCAGCACCAACACCAAAGCCTACTCCAGCACCAAAACCTGCTCCAGTAGCCAAAAAGAGTAAAAAAATTCTTTTAGCCAAAAAATTCTTACTTGAAAAGAGAGTTTTAGCCAAAGTGTTTGATAATCTAAAATATGAGTATGAGATACTAACTGATATGAATAGTTTAGAAACCAAACTAAAAAGCGATGATTACGATATAGTATTTGCCGATATTGACCTTATTAGCGAAAGTATCAGCAATACTATTAAAAATGTAGCTATAATCTCATCAGGAAAATCTTCTGATACAACTGCCCCTTCTGTTATCAAAGGTGAGAGATTGGTGGGAACTCCATCAAAAGAAGATATAGCTAATATAATTACTAAATATAGAGGATAAATAAATGGGACTCAAAGTACTTGTGGTTGATGATGATTTCATCAACAGGAAATTGTTACAGACACTTCTGAAAAAAAATTCAGAGGTGACAGACATCGTAGAAGCAGAGAATGGTTCAGATGCACTAGATAAGATGAAAAAAGACCCTTCTATAGATTTAATACTATTAGATATTATGATGCCTATAGTTGATGGGATAGAGTTTCTAAAGATATTCCGTTCAGATGATTCAAATGCACATATTCCTGTAATCGTACTATCCACAGATGATACAAGAAAGACAGAAGTGTTTGATAATGGTGCAAATGATTTCTTGCGTAAGCCTATCAAAGAGGATACTCTCTTTGCCAAAATGACTCAATGGACATCTTAACTACTTAATATACTCCATGCAAAGCATGGGAGTATAACTACACACTTCTAAATCAAAAGCTTACACTCTTATTATCAGCAGTTACTTTAAATGTTGAACCTGTGGCAAAACTTTTGGTAATAGTAATCACTTGAATATTTTTGAGCATCTCTATAAATAACTTAGCATCCTCTTTGACTTTCAAAATAGTCTTGTTGTATATAAAGATACCATTGGTTTCTGAAGCTAACTCTTTCATAAAATCCAAATCAGAAAGTAGTGTCCCAATAATAACAACCGGTATATTATTACTCTTTGCTAAATTATAGAGAGTCTGTTTATTTGTATAGGTAACAGAGTTGTTCTCCATACCATCAGTAGATATAATCATCACTTTTATAGGAGTAGAGCGTGAAGCAAGAGCCTCTAATCCTGTACCAATAGCATCATAAAGGGCTGTACTATCTCTCTCAAAATTCTCATCTTTGGCTATATTTGCCAAGAGTGTATCTTTGTCACTATTGAAGGTTAGTTTTGGATATACAAACTCTGAAAATAGTCTTATCTCACTCTCTAGTAAGGGAGTCGTAAATATACTAAAAATATCACTAAAGATAGTCACAGAGTCATCAATATCACTATCTGACATACTAGAGCTATAATCAAGTATAGATGAGATAGAGAGAAGAGGAGTACCGTTATATAAATCTGAGAGTTTACCAATGGTATAATCATTTGGATTTAATGTACTCTTTTCACCATTAGTAGTAGCCTCTATAGTTATTGAGCTACTACTTATAGTAGATGAAGCCAAAAGAAAAAGCTCTCTTTGTGTTCCAATATTTTGACCAAGAGCTAGAAGTCTATCTTGTAGATTATTCTCAGGGCTAGGCAAGAGGTTCTCTATTGCTTTCTTACAATCTTCAGATATAAAGTTTTGAAGACTCAACTCTTTAATGTCTATATTATTACAACTACTTGTAACACCTAAAACATTATCTTGAGTAACCCCACAGCCTGTAACATATATAGCAAAAAGTAAAGATGCTACTATCTTTATTCTAGTTTTCATAAAATCTCCTTTTTGTAGATTATACTACAAAAAGATAATTTTATCTTAACTCTTAGTGTAAAAAGTGTCTAACAGTAGTGAAGTATAGTGATATGCCGTGTTCATTTGATGCCTCTATCACCTCATCATCTCTGATACTTCCTCCGGGTTCTATGATGGCTTTAACTCCTGCTTCTGCTGCTGCGTCTATAGAGTCACGAAACGGGAAAAACGCTTCACTTGCCATCGCACTTCCACTCACATCTAGCCCCATCTCTTTGGCTTTTTTCAAAGCACACTGGGCTGCATCTACTCTACTTGTCATTCCCATTCCTACAGCTACCATAGCAGAGTCTTTAACATATACTACACAGTTTGATTTGGTCAATCCTGCTACTTTCCATGCTATCTCCAAATCTTTCATCTCTTGGGTTGAGGCACTTAGAGTTGATTGTAGTTTGGCATTTTTGACCTCATTTTCACATATACAGTCGCTATTTTGATATACAAATCCACCATCTACATGTTTGAAGTCATGAGAGTCTTTACTCATTATAAGTTTCTCTCCCCCTTGTGCAAATACTTTGAGGCGTTTTTTCTTGGCAAATACCTCTAGTGCTTCAGGCTCAAAATCACTAGCCATAATAACTTCTAAAAATATCTCATTCATCTTTAGAGCAAGTTCTTTTGTCACGATACCATTGATAGCCACAACACCACCAAATGCAGATACGGGGTCACATTTAAGAGCCTCTACATAAGAGTCAAGAAGAGTATCTTTGAGTGCAAAACCACAAGGATTACCGTGTTTGACGATACATACAGCATTCTCATCTCCAAAGCTAGAGGCTATCTTCAATGCTCCATTTACATCATTTATATTATTAAATGATGCCTCTCCTTGGAGTTGTTTGAAGTTGTTTGTAAAGTGGTTATCAAACTCATACAATGCACCCTTTTGGTGAGGATTTTCTCCATATCTTGTCTGGAAGCTCTTTTTACCTGTAATAAACTGATACTCACCAAAACCATCATTAAATCTACCATTCATATAGTTGGCTATCATAGAGTCATAAGAGGCTGTATGCTCAAAAGCTTTTATCATAAGCCCTCTTCTAAACTCTAGGCTATCTTCATCAGAAGCAATCGCATCTAATACGCTATCATAATCACTCACATCAGTTACAATAAGGACATCTTGAAAGTTTTTGGCAGAGCTTCTTACCATAGTAGGACCACCGATATCGATATTTTCGATAATCTCACCAAAATCCTCTGTGCGTTCTATAGTCTCTTTAAATGGATAGAGGTTTACACACACAAGGTCTATACCCTCCACACCCAACTCTTTGGCTTGTGCTACATGTGCCTCATCACTTCGCTTATACAAGATACCACCATGCACAAAAGGATTGAGAGTCTTTACCCTACCCTCAAAACACTCTGGAAACTTAGTCACTTCATCTATCTCTATCACTTTAACTCCAGCTTCATTTAGAGTCTTGTATGTACCACCTGTAGAGATAATATCCCAACCCAAATCTTCCAATCCTTTGGCAAACTCTACTATACCTCTTTTGTCACTTACACTCAATAATGCTCTCATATTTCACCTTTTATAATTTAAGCCGTATTATAACAAAAGGAGACTTTATGTAGTAATTTATAATTTGCTAAAACCTCTTTATCCGAGTATGACAATATGGCTTTGTCCCTTTGTGAATATAGTAGTCTTGATGATAATCCTCAGCAGGGTAAAACCTCTTGGTATCTAATACCTTTGTAGCGATTTTAAACCCTTTGGACTCTAGTAGCCCTATAAGTTTAGAGGCTACTTTTTTCTGCTTTGGATTGGATACAAATATTGCCGATAGGTATTGATTGCCTATATCCGGACCTTGTCCATCTCTTTGTGTAGGGTCATGTATCTCAAAAAAGACTCTACTAAGCTCCTCATAAGAGACGATATTGGCATCATAAGTCACCTCTACACTCTCTAGGTGTCCTGTATCTCCTCTGATTACATCTTTGTAGCTAGGATTTTTGACATCTCCACCCATAAAGCCAGATACTACACTCTTGACCCCTTTTATCTTCTCAAGATAATACTCAACACCCCAAAAACATCCACCAGCAAAATATGCTTTTTGGATACTACTACTCTTTTTTTGAAAATCTAGTGATATAGAGTTCACACAGTGACGCACATTTTTTGGAGTCATCTTCTCACCTCTAAATATATGACCCAAATGAGCTCCACACTTAGCACAAGTAATCTCTATACGCACACCATCAGCATCTATAGTCTCTTTGATAGCTCCTTTGATAGCATCATCAAAACTAGGCCATCCACAGTGAGAGTCAAATTTATCATTGGATTTGTATAGAGGTGAGCCACATAGTTTACAACTATATATACCATCATCTTTTGTATTTACATACTTACCCACAAATGCTCGTTGTGTACCTTTATCTACTATCACAAACTTCTCTAATCTATTTAGACTATTTATCTTGGTCTTCCACGGTTTGGCTATCTCTGCGTTTATATATCCTATAGATATTATAAGTATCAATATTATCTTTTGCATAACTACTCCTAAATTTTGGTTGAGTATAATTGGATTTGTGTGTACTCTATATATAGTAATTTAAACTCATTCATCTAAAGCCATTAACTCCTCCAAATTATCACCTGTTATGATATTGTAATTTGCTTCAAGTTGTTGAGACCTGTTTTCTCTTGCTTGATTTACGATAGTTTCTTGTAGTTGTTCTACATCAATAAGCTCTGTTTTCATAGTGATATTATAGTTAAAATAGTTAATGTGATGGGTTAAAAATGGCTTCTCTTATGATATTTTTTAGCTATTTTAACTTTAGCTTAATATTTGGTTGGTGGGGGTTATTTAGGGGTTACAATATAATTTTTTTGGCACTCTAATTCTATGCTATAATTTCGCAAAATATAAATAGAACAAATAAAAAGGATAGATGATGGATGGATACCAAAATATACCCTCTTCATTGCAAGAGATGGTTCAGAGTGAATTGGAATCTGGTGAGAATATAATATGGATGGGTATGCCTAAAGCAGAGTATTTTAATGCACACTCTATAGGAATATTTCTTTTTGCTATACCGTGGACAGCATTTTCACTCTTTTGGATAGTAGGAGCGTCAGGGTTTAAAGTGCCTGATTTTAATAGCACTGATATTCTCTTTCCTCTTTTTGGATTGCCATTTGTTTTGATAGGTGTATCTATGCTTTTGACTCCACTTAGGGTCTATCGTAATGCACTCAAAACTCTCTATGTGATTACAGATAGGAGAGTTATTATCTTTGAGAGTGGAGCTAAAACGATACGAAGCTATGAGGTAGAGAGACTCAATAACATAACACGATATGAAAAAGAGAATGGATATGGAGATTTGATATTTGACAAAGAGTTTAAACATAAAAACATCATCAACAATATAGGATTTATCAATATAAAAGATGCAAAAGGTGTCGAGCAGAAAATCAAACAGATGATTATACGCCAAGAGCGTTTTAAGCGTTTTGAGAGAGAGTAATATCATAGAGTCGGTTGATGTAGATAGTATCTAGCCCACACTCCTCACCCTATTCTTGGCTCTTTTTATCACGCTCTCATCTTCGCCCATATCTAGCCATCTGAACTTCTGTCCACTCTGTTTTGTGCCATCTAGTATATCTCCACTATCTCGAAACTTCAAATCTAATTTGGCTATGTCAAATCCATTGATTGTGTGCGTAAATCTCTCTAATCTGTAGTTGTTGGTATCGTTTGAGAATAGATAACACCAACTCTTTAGTCCATTTCGCCCTACTCTTCCTCGTAGTTGATGAAGTGTGGCTAGTCCTAATCTCTCTGCCCCCACTACTACTATGAGTGTGAGCCGTGGCAAGGATATACCCACCTCAACTACTGTAGTGGCTAGTAAAAGGTCTCCTTTTTGCCTAAACTCTACTAATACATCCTCTTTTTGTTTATCTTTGCCGTGAGTAACATAGACATTTTCAAATCTCTTCTCCCAAAACTCACTACTCTCCTCTAGTGATTGGTATGGTATATTACTACTCTCTTCCACGAGTGGATAGATGATAAGCACTTGGTGGTTTTGGGCTATCTCTGCTTTGATATGTGCCAATAGATTTGGGAAATCTGCTCTGCTTATGGTGAGGCTTGTTACATCTCTCTCAAATGGTGTGGTGGTAATTAGGCTCACATCCAAAAGCTCTGAATCCATCATCGCTTGAGTCCTAGGTATGGGAGTAGCTGAAAATTGTATAAAGTGAGGCTTTTTGCCCTCACTACTCATCAGAGTCTCTAGTGTCTGTCTCTGTTTTGTACCAAAACGGTGTTGCTCATCCACCATCACAAGTGAGGCTTGAGGTAAATCCTCTTTAAATAGTAACGCATGAGTGCCTATAATAAAATCAGCACTGCTATAATCCTCCTCTTTTTTGCCCTGCATCACCAGTACAATACTTATATGTGAGGGTAGAAATTTGGTAGCCTCTTCATAGAGTTGAAGAGCCAAAAGCGAGGTTGGAGCCATTAGGATACTCTTGTGAGGATATGCCATCATCATAGAAGCCAACATCACCATAGTCTTACCAGAGCCTACATCTCCTACCACCATTCGCTTGGAGGCTACATCATCTTTGGCTATATCTATCTTGATTTGGTCTATCACGGCTAGTTGTTCATCTGTGAGTTTAAATGGCAATGAGTCTATAAACTCTCTTATATCGCTATTGAGTCCTCTAATCGCAGGGAAGTTTGCCCTCTTGCCTCTTAGCTTTTTGATATGATTATACGCCTCTATAAACTTCAAAACATCTACTATATCAGCTCTTATCTCTTTGTCTTTATATATATCACTCATTGCTTTGGGGAAATGCAGGTGCATAAGTGTTGCTACCTCTTTGCTATCAAGCCCTTCATTAAATAGATTTTTCTCATTGATATAGCACTCTATTAGTGAGCTTATCTCTTTCTCTTTGAGTGGTGTTTTGTATCTAGGTACGATTTTGCCTACCTCTTTGATGGAGCGAGGTTGAGACATCTGCAAATATCCTCTATACTCTTCGAGCTTACCCTGAATAATATGGCTAGTGCCTACAGCAAAAAGCTTATGATGATATGGTGTGACACGAAAAAATGTAGAGTATAGTTTCCTAGCAGAGTTGGTAAGCAAAAAAGTCACTTTTAGTTTGCCAGAGGTGATATTGGTATCTATCACTTTTGCCTCAGTAGTAACCACTGTACCTATATCCATTCTTGTAGAGAGAGTAGTATCACTATAAGAGACAGGGGTGATAAGAGCCAAATCAAGGAGTGTATAAATTTTGAGTTTTTTAAAAAGTTGTTTCGCCTCTTGCATATATACCCTTTATATTTATCAAATTTAATTATATCATAGAAAAGGATTAAAATAACTAATGCTATACTTCACCACCAAAAAAGAGGTGGCAAAGTTATGAAAATTTTTATAGAGATACCTAGTTGGCTAGGAGATGCCGTAATGACAACTCCAGCCATAGAGAATATAGTATCAACATACCCAAATGCTAAATTAATTATCTTTGGCTCATTTGTATCTACACGGCTATTTTTATACCACCCAAACCTAGATAAGATTATAGTAGATGATAGCAAAAAACAAGGGTTTCGTTATCTCAATCTATATAGACTAGCCAAGAGTGTAGGAGAGGTAGATTTAGCACTAAGCTTTCGCAAAAATTTCACCTCCAAATATCTACTATTTTTTATATCCTCACCACAAAAATATATCTACAGAAGATATACTAAAGA